>ERZ795044.4875-NODE-4875-length-10938-cov-4.607645_pt1 | contig 10938 bp, 9 predicted proteins | sample MGYA00375128_ERZ795044 | MGnify/ENA primary metagenome ERZ795044 (study PRJEB30173, sample SAMN05720213) | anaerobic digester metagenome | isolation source: active sludge of municipal wastewater-treating anaerobic digesters | place: USA | collected 2014-12-22 ... | reverse complement strand
GATTGAGCGGTCTGACACGTGCCAGGCCATCCGACTTTTTATAGTATAGTTCTGCATCAAAACTCAGGAATGCAGCATTGTACCCGGCGCCAATCATATACTTATCTGATTTCAATACAGGAAAGTCATCTTCCGGATCGCTAAGCACCAGATAAGTTAATTCTCTGCCAAACCGATCCTCAACCGTCAATGTCCTGACCGTTTGCAGGTTCTTTGAATACGAAGCTCTCAGGCTATACTGATCAGTGATGCTGTAATGTAAGCGAAGGTTAGGTAACGCATAAACATTACCCGTACTCTTGAGATATGTAAATCTGCTGCCGATCGCCCAGTTGAGTTTATGCCCTGCGTTCCCGGAAATCTCTCCAAAGGTGCTGGCCTCTACTTCGTCCTGAACCTGTGTCAGGTAAGGCGCATTGTTTTCCTTTGCGTTGAAATCAACTGTGTGTTTTTGAAAGTCAACTCCGCCTGTTATCGTTGTCTGTAAATCGGTTTTGTATTCAACAAATCCTTTCGCACCTGTCGACACCAGGTTGCTTTGCTGAAATCCTGAATTTTCATTGATTTGAATATCGCCAAAACGTTCCTGTTCGATCAGGGATGCATAATTGACCTCTTTATCAAACATGGAATGAAAGGCGCTGATGTGCAATGACGTCTTGAGATCCAAAGGTGTCTCCAATGCGGCCGATATCCCTCTGTTTTTCCAGATATCGGTGCTTGAGAACGTTTGGTTCACGGCGATCAATTCATGGTGCTGTGCTTCTATTTCAAAATCAGAATTGGTGGTGTTGTCTACCTGGTCGCGGCTTTCAAAAAAATTAAAGCTGAGTGCGCTTTCTTTTCCCGGTTTGACGACCAGGCCAAGGTTGATATCATAAAAGTCGGAGGTTGGTGCCTGGCTGGTAGTCCATTCGTTTTCACCATTATATTTTCCAGGGAGTCTGAAATTACTGGAGGTACTGTCACTAAGCGCTTCGTTCAGTATAGCCGTATGAGATAACCTTCCTCCGGCGAGAAGATATATATCTGGTGCAAGTTTCAACTCAGTGGTCAGCGCTGTCTGCAATAAATCTGTATCCAGGATTAGTTTTGATTTAGGTGTCTCTCTTTTGGACTGCGCATCGATCATGCCATCGATACGCCCACCGTATTCAATCGGCAGATTATTTTTATAGCCATCTACGGATGAAAAATACTGGCCGTTGAATGGACTAAAAATATTGTAGAAATGGTATGGATCATAGACTGGTATTTCATCCATGATGATGAGGGAATTACCGGCATCTGTCCCACGGATGCGAATGCCTCTGTCGGAAGAAAAGTGTGTATAGGATGTCAGATTGGTTAACAATCGTTCCGCGTTCCAAGTCAGTAGTTGGGTTTCGGAAATAAACTGGTACCCATCCAGATCCGTAGATTGCTCATCATAATCCTGTCCCATGAGTCGATAGGGTACTATGACGATGACTTCCTTCAATGGAACCTCGCTGATTTCCAGTTTTACATTTAGGCTTCCCTGCAATGCTTTGTGCACTGAAATGGTTTTTGGCTTGAAGCCTAGATAACTCATGGTGACATTTCCGGAGGTATCGCGCAATGGAAGGATGAAGCGGCCGTTTTCATCTGTGTTGCATCCGGCATTTGACTGATGCGCCACGACAGTTGCATAAGGCAAGGGCTCTCCGCTCTTTGCATCGGTGATGGTACCGACTAATACGGCTAGCATCTGGTTTTCGTCCAGCGGGTCTTCGCGTCGCAACATCAATTTGTTTCCATCCACGATCTGGTAGGTGATCCCTGAATGGTTGAGCAGGCGGTACAACAATTCCTGTATGGAAGAAATCTCTGATCCAACATTTCGGATGGAGTCGAGTGTGGGGATCAGTTCGGGAGCAATCGCTACATCTACTTTATACTGTCCTGCTATCCTATCTATAAATGAATCAAACCCTGCACTCTGTCCAAAGGAAAAATGCGGTCCGGTAAGGAGCAGAATGGCCATTCCGGCGCGGAATAGATGCATAGAGGATTATCGCGATATAGTAACTGTCTTTCCTTTAGTTGATGATTTGAGATGTAGTGGCCAGGTGATCAGGTAAAGTGCTGTGTCCAGATCGCCGGATTCAAACAAGCCTGTGTATTTCAGATCCTCGAGTCCTGGTTCGAGTTTGACGTTGATGTCATACTGTCGTTCGAGTTCATCGATGACATCTGACAATGGTTGGCTTTCATAACTAAATTTACCTTCCATCCATTCCGGTGTTGCTGCGATCACCTCAAAGGTGGAGCGGTTGAGTTTCTTCTCTGATTTATTCCTGGTGGCACTTTCACCTGCTGTGATGATCTGCTGTTCTTTTGATGATGATTCAACTTTGACTTTTCCGGTGTAGCATGAGACTTCAAACCGACCGTCTCTGGCTATTACATTAAAACTTGTCCCAAGTACTGTCACGATTCCGTGATCAGTGTGGACTGTAAATGTGCTGCCTTTTTGTACTTTGAAAAAAGCTTCTCCTTCCAGGTACAGGACACGATCCTGATTAAAGCTTTTATCATGAAAACTAATTGAAGACTCCGCATTGAGTGTTACAGCACTTGCTTCGGGCAATACAACCTCCTTCTTTTCACCAGCCTTGGCCATTAATTTCTCAGATGCTGTCAGGTTGCTTATCCATACAAAGAGCGCCAAGGTAGCTGCTGCTGCGAGGCCCCATGTCCATAGTGGTTTCAGGCTTTTCTTTGCCCGCTGTTGTGAGCCGGATTGGATGCTCTCGTGTATTCTGCCCCACAATTCGGTTTTGCCTGAAGGGGACAAATCACCTATAGCGGATCCGGACAGCGACAAAACAATCTTGCGCGCTTCTTCTACTGTGATTTGTTTTTCTGCATGGCGGGCAACCCAGTTTCTCCATTCCGCATCCCCCTCTCCATGACGAACCCACTGGATGAAGGAATCTTCACCGGCAAGGGTTATGGAGGAATAGGATGTGAAATGTTCGTTCATTGTTGCTTATAACTAAAAGGTAAATAATTCATCCAGCAAATCTTCGCGTGTTGCTGTGGTGTAATTGATATTGCATAGTCCGGTCCCGCTGGTCATCATACTCACACAGTTTCCCTGTATATCTGAATCATCGATGTGGCCTCTCTTGAGCGCACAATGTCCCAGCTCATGAAACACCAGGAATTCGCGTTCGAGTTCATCAGCGTCATCCCAGTAAAACTTGTCGACAATCACCACATTCGGTTCTTCCTCGGTGTGGCCGCACTGCCCGATCACATTCGGTGTAGAGATGACACGGATGTCTCCGGAAATCATCATTTCCTCGTAATCAATGACCACATTCCGAAGGGCTGCTTCGGCCGCAAACCTGTCAAAGTACTCCTGGAGCGGTACATCGATGAGATACTGAGGCTCTTCGTCTTTGACACAGGATCCATTGATCAACAAGGAGGCTGTCAAAAGGATAGCTACGAGATTTCTGCTTTTTATCATTTTTCTTTCAGTCTACAGTTTGTAATCGTTGATAGCAAGCCGGTCTTCATTGTTTTTATCCCTTCTCCCACATTGAAAAGAGAGCCTTTGCCATAAAGAGCCTTTGGCCTTGCTTTTGTACTCATATCCATAACATTAAAAAGATGAAAATCGTTATCCACTCCTTCCGCAAGGCTGCAAGAGCCCTGGTGACCAGGTTTCTGGCGGACTGGTAGTTGAGGTCCATGACACGGGCTATTTCCTCATATTCCATCTGCTGAAAATACTTCATGTGGATGATTTCCCGCTGGCGGTCGCTGATCCGGGCCATGGCTTGTTCCATTTTATGTCGTTGCTCCTCTTCTTCTTCCGATAGCATCCATTGTACTTCGTGATCGGTCGTGATCCGGTCATCCAGGTGTCCGTCCTCAAGGGATATTGTCTCCAGATTACTCTTGGGCCCTTTATCAAATATCCGGCGCCGAAGGGAGACCATCAGATATGCCTTCCCGGTAGCTGGTACAGAAAGTCCGCTCCGGTTATTCCAAAAGGATAGGAACATATCGTGTATCGCGTCTTTAACCTTGTCTTCATCATGGCACAACACTATACCATACTTGTACAACCCACTGATGTGGAGGTTGTACAGCTCCTGCAGGGCCTTTATGTCCCCTGACTTTAGGTTTTCCCAGTGTTTTGTTTCCTCCATGAGGGCTTTACGCGTGGTTTCCCAGGTATTTAGTGCTTCGGCTGTTCATCTCCTTTTGTACCATTTGAAAAAGATAACGAAGTGGTTCTGGAATCTTGTACTTCTCAATCGTCAGCTGATTTACCTTTTAGCCGATTCGGCAAAGATAGGGTGTATAATGTCCTTAGACCTTGATTGCATCAGTTCGTTTAAGAGCAGCCGTTTATTCATAAATTAATTAGGGGTATGCCGTTGCAGGAGTTTGCTCCTGCGACCATGAGAATTCCAATTTAGATTCTCCAATGGAATTTCGTTGGGTATTCAGGTGGTTGCAGGAGCAAACTCCTGCAACGGCCATGGCGGAATTGTTTTCGTGTAGGGATATAAAATATGTAGGGGTTCAAAATATTGAACCCCTACATATTTTGTATCCCTGCTGGGATGATCCCTTCCCGGATCATCCCTCCCGATGTACAAAATACATAGCCATCTCACCCTTTCCTTTCGCCTGGATCATGCCGCGTGGTGTAAACACCAATCCCGGTGCATCCTTGATGTGCTGATAGGTTGCCTCCGATATATTCACTTGACCAACTTCACCACTGCTCTCCATACGGCTTGCGATATTAACGGTGTCGCCCCAGATGTCGTATTGAAATTTCTTTACACCGACGATACCGGCTACGACCGGACCAGTATGTATCCCAACGCGCATTTGAAACGAAGGTTGGCCTTGTTCATCTTTTTCCTTTTTGCGGTTGATGATGAAATCCTGCATTTCGAGGGCGGCATACACGGTATCGAGTACACTGGCCGTATTGTTGATCGGGATTCCTGCTGCAGCCATGTAGGCATCCCCAATGGTCTTGATTTTTTCAATCCCGTATTTCGTCATGATGTGGTCAAAGGCTTTAAAACAGGTGTTTATTTCTTCAACCAGTTCTGCAGCGGTCAGCGCCTCTGATATAGCCGTAAATCCTTTAAAATCTGAAAAGATGATAGAGGCGACATCATGATGCATCGCTGCTGCATATCCCTTTTGTTTTAGTTCCTCTGCCACGGAGGCTGGAAGAATATTTAAAAGCAGGCCTTCGGAGATATCTTTTTCCTTTTGAATCGCTGTTCGTGATTTGTGTACATATCTCAGGCGGGTATAGATCCCAATTGCTGCCAGAAAAATAACAATCCCAACATACAGATACCGGTTTCGGGTGTTTGTAATGCGTTCTGTTTTAAGTGTGGCATCAAGTTTATCTAACTCCAGTTGCTGGATCTGGCGGGCCTTTTTTTCAGACTCATACTTTTCCATCATCTCGGTGACAGCCTTCACCCGTTCTTCATCAAGATATTGGGCATTTAAATCCAGAAATTCATTTAGAAAACCATAGGCTGATTTATAGTCATTCATCCCGGCATAAAGACTTGCCCTTGATCGCTGAACATAGGCAAGGTTTTCAATACTCTTCAAGGTGTCTGCCAATGTATAGACCGAATCAAGAATCGAGAGTGCGGATTTTTGTTTCCCTCTTTCCATGTCTATATTTGCCATGTTGATCAATAAGGACATATAGCTATCCACATTGGTGTTTTTCCTGGCGTTTTTGGCAGCAATGGTATAGAAAAAATATGCACTGTCGAGATCTTTCACTACCCCTTTTATACTTCCCAGGTTGAGCAGGGCATTTTCAATATAGCTCAGGTTACCATCTGCCTCAGCCTCACTAAGGGCTTTGTGAAATGTTTTTGTAGCTAGTACAAATGCTCCCCTGCTGGCTTGTGCAATGCCCAGGTTGTTGAGTGTGGCAAACCTTGAACTTTTATCTTTCCATGCCGGATTCCAGAGAGAAAATAATCGTTGGCTTATGGTATCGATTCTATCGAGTTCGTTCAATGACAAATAGACATTAGTTAGATTGGCGTACAGTGACATGAGAATCATGCTGTCACAGCCTGGCGGGTAGTGGCGGCTTGCCCAGTACAATTGAGTCAGGGCAGAATCGGCCTTGCCCATGTTATCCAAATAAGTGGCTTGTTTGACCCGAGCTAAGATTTGCCTGCAGGTATCGCCGGCTTGCTCTGCTATCCGGAAGGCTTGATCAGCAAAATTGGATTTGGTTTCAGCATCCATTTGCTGATCGACTTGTATCCGGTCCAGAATACTGTCCACGCGTTCTGCTGCCGGCCTGTTACCAACCTGGGTATTGCCCCAAGCCGGCACAAGCGATATGAAGCAAAAGAGCAGAAATCTTGTTAGGGACATTTCAGTGCATATGGCGCACCAGGCTTATTAATGCTAACCCGATGTTGCGGTGAACAATCATACTGTACTCAATACTCGTCACCTGTGATTTTGCCTTTCTTAAATACCCATACGCCCGTTTTTGTACCGCCGGCGGCCACATCAAAAGAAATCGTCCAATCCGAGTTTATTGCATTTGATCCCAGATTGATCGTCCAATACGTAACCACAGGATCTTTGTTGGTGCTGGTTAATACAATTACGTCAATGGCATTGGTATCAGTGGTGTCAAGATTCAAACTTGCCATCGTACCGGGATTGTCATTGATATAAAATGCAATAACATCAGTGCCAACCCATCCTCCGAGGGTAATCTGGACATCAGTGTCTGGTGATCCACTTGGCGTTTTGACAGGAGTCACCCGAAATGGTGTGATAGTCAATGCCTGGTATTGCGCCTGGGTAAGAGAGGTAAGTTTAGAAAGGGCCATATTAAGTTGGTTTGTTTTGAATAAAGTACCATCCTAAAGTTAATGTAAGAAATGAAACCCCAGTGTTTTTGAAATAGAATTTCCTCACATCACACACCGGAAATATAGGTCCGGGATGCAATAGCGGGAGCTGCGTTCACCTTTTATCCTTTTACAACAAGCCGATTAAAAGTTTTTTTCCCGGATTGAGTACAAAAACGAGATGCGTCCTTCTTATTAGTGAAATTGAAATTTATCATCTAAAAAACAAGAATCATGAACCGAGCATTTATCAAATCAATCAGCTTCTTCGCCTTGCTGGCATTTGCAGGGTTTTTTACCGCTTGCCAGGAGGAAGATAGCATCATGACTACAGAAAATTTTGTTCTTCAATCTACGAAGGGCATCGAAGATCAGTGTGGAGCTGGCAGAGCAGGGTGTTACGAACTGGTATTCCCGATCACGCTTCAGTTTGCCGACAGCACGACTGCTGTTGTCAACAACTATGATGAAATGAAATTAGCTATCCGCACCTGGTTTGAAGCCAACGGCAACGGTAATGGCAATGGAGGTCATCATGGTGGAGGTCATCATGGTAATGGAGGTCCATCAGGTTTGGGTCGTCCGGTCATCGTCCTTCCTTTCCAGGTGATCACAGAGACAGGTGAAATCGTCACCATCGAAACCATAGAACAACTCAGGGAAATCCGTGCGCTTTGCAATCCGGGTGGACCAGGTGGTCCGGGCGGACCAGGTGGCGAACCTTGCTTCACGCTTAACTTCCCGCTGACTATTTCATTTCCTGATGGAACACAAGTAGTCGTCAATACTAAAGAAGAAATCAAAGCGGCAGCACGCGCCTGGAACATGAACAATCCTGGTGAGCATGCACGTCCGGTGTTTGTATTCCCGATCACAGTAACCCTTCAGGATGGCACGCTGCTCGTGGTCAATAGCAAAGAAGAACTCATCGCCTTGAAAGAAGAATGCAGAGGGTAGGTACCGTCTGCCCCTAAATCCCCTAATGCTTCGACCTTCTAACGCTCAACCATGTGCAACAGCTCAGCAACCGGGGACCTTTATACTTCCGCTAGTAGAGCATAACAAAAGAATCTCTTGTTTTAAACATTAGTAAAAGAGACCCTCAGGGAAAAAGTAGAGACGCGATTAATCGCGTCTCTACTTTTTCCCTGAGGGTCTCTTTTTATGCGTCAGAATGCATTTAAGATCGCCACGATATCATCGCCATACTTGGCGATCTTCTGATCGCCCAATCCCTTGATCTTGCTCAAGGCCAGGAGATCCTGTGGTTTTTCCTTTGCCACAGTCATCAGGGTGGCGTTGTGACAGACCATAAACTCAGGCAGGTTGATTTCGCTTGCTCTGTCTTTACGCCACAGACGCAGGGCGGCATAAATACTCTTTTCTGTTTCGTTGAGATCTTCTTCTGTGATAGCAGGTTGTTTTTCGGTTTCCTTTTTATGGGTTCCGTTGAGATCCTCATAAAAGACGAGAATGGACCAGAAGTCCGGATTGCCCGGTACAAACTGTGTGGAGGTTTTCTTTACGGATACAGAATCCATAAAGGAGTTGATGGCCTGCTGATCCGCAATGGCGCTTTCCGTCGAAAGCCTTGTGTTGAAAAGTTTAAGGTTCATGTTTAGAACTGTTGAAGGTGAAGGAATAAAATACGACACGGGATGTCCTTTTTGAGCATCCTCACCTTGTAGTGTCTTGAGGGGGGTGAAATGTGACCGGTGGAGGGGAAAAAATTTTGGTCTCGAATAAAATCTTGTTCAATCCTTCTTACAAATAATCAACGCCGCAATTACCCCCGGCACCCATCCCGCTATCGTCAGCAGGACAACCAAAAGGATCGATCCGCACCCTTTGTCTAATACGGCTAGTGGAGGAAAAAGAATACACAGGATGACTCGGCCTAGACTCATGGTTTTAAATGTGTTTTGTTTTTTAAAAAACGTTTCGCCTTTTCGTTGAACGCTCTGTTCTGCTTGTTTTTTGAAAGCGCAAGCACCTACTTTTCCAGAGGTTTTAGAAAAACAAACTAAACCATATTTTAGGAAAATGAGTTCCCGGTCAAGAGTCCCGGATTTTGCTTCTGTTTCTGTTTTTTGATTCTTTAGGGCGCCTCCAATAACCCCATGATAGTTCATTGTCCGTATTGATTGTCAGCTTATTATAAAAGTTATATTTCCCTTTTAGATAGTTATCAGAAGCGCCCCTTATCTTTGAACCATAGAGCATGCAGCATACTAAGGGTTCTTCTTTTGGTGTTAACCTCTATAGCAGAATCACTGTCTAATTTACAAGAACATGAAAGGTTTCCTATTTGCATTCATTCTGGCTAGCTGTGTAACCAGCGTTTTCTCACAGGGCAACGAAATAGGTTCGGCGCCTGGCACACCTGACGCTGTGCTCAAAGGTTTCATAAAAAATTATGGCGATGCAAAAGCCACCTGGCGTGAAACAGACGGCAACTATGAAGCATCTTTTAAATTAATTGGGATGCCGTCCACGGTATGGTATGATTCCACCGGCCTCAGGTTGAAGTATGTGGTTGACATAAAGGAAGATCAATTGCCTGCCATTGCACGGTCCTATATTGATAGGAATTATCCGAAGGCTAAAATCGTCCGGGCGCAGAAGTGGACAGACGACAAAAAAGTCAATACGTTTCAGGCAGACCTGAAATTAACTGCTGAAACTAAAAGCCTGATGTTCACATCAAGGGGTGATTTAATAAAATAGCTTGGGAAGGAATAAATGATCCACTCATAAAATTTACGTCGATCCGTACAAGACCGTAATACCATATCAATAAGCTCTGCAAAATAATTTTTTTACCTGCGAATTAAGGTATTCGGTAATCAAACGGATATCGCGTAATGGTTGATTCGTCAGACAACGACGTTCTTAAGTCTTGCTATACCTCCCTTTCACGTGCATTGATGACATCCCGATCTGCAGGCAGATAGGTGGCGGCCTGGTGTTTTGTAAAATGTTTGTGTTTCTTCGTTGGATTGGATTGAAGTGAAAAATGAAATATAAACCCGGGATATGTCCCTGAGGTTATAGTTTGCTGAGCGCAATATGTGAGCCCTCACATACCAAAAAATATCTCGGGTATTCGATGAATTAGAAGGATACTGCTATTCTACTGGCATTGGTTCTGTTTTATGCCGAATCTTTCCATCTTTATGGTCATGGTGCTTAAAGCTCAGCGAAGATGAAATACCTTCCAGGGTGTCCTGAATGGAAAGGCAGGTGCATACGCACCGGGTGGTTGATACTACTTTCACTATTATTTTCTTCTGAGGCTACCGGTCAGGCTACCGGGTTATCCGTTTCCTTCTACACTTCGGAAGATGGTTTGCCCCATAAGCATGTATATGATATTACTCAGGATGATTATGGGTTCATGTGGATCGCCACGAGGAACGGATTGGTGCGTTTTGATGGATATCGTTTCGAAGATTTTACCTATGCCATTACCGGGGACAATCAATTGAAGGGCCGAATGATTTATTCCCTCGAAAAAGACAGGTTTGGCAAAATCTGGATTGGGTATGAAGAAGGTGTCGCCGTGCTGGATCCTTTCACAGGAAAGGCTACAAAGCAACCCCTGACAGGATACAATGGTGTTGATCCAAGAGTCCTTTGGATTTCCATAGATCAACGTGGACGAAAACTCATCTCTCTGGTCGACGATGTCTTGTTATGTTATGATGAGGATTTTCGCCTTGTGTTTTCTTACGAACTCTCTATAAAAAATGGAAAGGCAAATCCCGGATTAGGGGTTGTACTTGAGGATACTGATGGTACCTATTGGCTTCCCTCCTATGATTATGGCTTGGACCATATTTCAGCAGCCGGAGCATTTATTGAGCATTACACATTTCCTGAACCTGTAGCATCGGCGACTACCTTTAAAACACTGACCACCAATACAGGAATGGTTTACACGTTTCCACTCGGCCGGCGAACGGAAGTTGGGGAGACAAATGCACCGGAAATCTATCCCGATGATAAAAACCACGTATTT
>ERZ795044.4874-NODE-4874-length-10938-cov-4.887347_pt1 | contig 10938 bp, 8 predicted proteins | sample MGYA00375128_ERZ795044 | MGnify/ENA primary metagenome ERZ795044 (study PRJEB30173, sample SAMN05720213) | anaerobic digester metagenome | isolation source: active sludge of municipal wastewater-treating anaerobic digesters | place: USA | collected 2014-12-22 ... | reverse complement strand
ACCAGCAATTCACCGCGCATCATCTTATTGAGAGGTTTTCTGCGCGACTGTGATGAAGCATTGGAGCTGATAAGTTCCAACAACATGCTGGCGGCCTCATCACCTATCGAGCGTTTGGGCTGGTCGAAGGTGGTTAAAGCGGGAGTGGTGTAGGCTGAATAGGGGATGTTATCAAAACCAGCGATGGAAATATCTTCAGGGACCCGCAGCCCATTTTGTCGCAACACGCTCAGCGCGCCGACTGCCATGAGGTCGTTAAAGCAGAATACGGCTGAAAAGGGAACACCGGCGCCGAGGAGGGCGGTCATACCGGCCGCGCCGTTTTCAATTTCACCACCAGGTTGGTGGGTAATCCAGTTTTCTGCCACCGTAAAACCCGATGACTCGCATTCAGCCTTTAATCCCTGTAAGCGGTTATCGTTGATGCGCGGAGCGCAGGCGTTTCCCAGATAAGCGATGCGTCGGTGGCCGAGGTCAAGCAGGTGGCGCGTGACCTGCCTGGCGCCATATTCATCATCGTGCGAAATCGAGTATTTTTGCGAACGCGCAGACTGGTTATTGATGACCACTGCCGGGATTCCATACTGGTTAAGCAGGTTGAGATTGCTGCGCTCAACCGGTACCGAACCAATGATGACCCCGTCCACCCGATGTTCACTGAAGGCTTGAACAATCTCTTTTTCTTTTTGTGGGTCGAGAGAAGACGAGGCAATGAAAATGCTGTATCCGCTATTTCTGATGGCGTCTTCAATGCCCTGGATGATCTCGCCAAAATAGGGATTGTCAATGCGGCTGACCAGCACCCCTAACACCCCGGAACGCCTGGTTTTAAGCCCCCGGGCAGCGGCACTGGGCAGGTAGCCCAGGTCTCCGGCGATATTCCGGATCATGGCGGCGGTTTTGGGCGGGATGACAGGGTTGCCATTGAGCGCCCGCGAGACTGTGGTGTGTGAAACGCCAGCGACCTTTGCAATATCTTTTATCGTGACACCCATAACACTCCATTAGCGCACACGTGTGCATAAACATCATAGCAAATTGCCTTATGAATGTCAACTTAAAAAATGTAAGAATACTTGCAAAATTAATTTAAATGTTGTATTATCATACATGTAAGTAATCCTGCAAAAAACATTGAAATGTTAGGCCAGCAATGCATTTCGCCTGAGCCTCACCGCCCTGGACACGCCTGAACTTCTATAAGAATCGACCTCGTGAAAGGATATGGATATGAACCCTGACATCGAAGCCATCTTTCTGGACGTAGGCAATACGTTACGCATCGTGCTGGAAGAGCCTGATTTCCAACAGAACGCCATGCAGGAGTTAATGCGCCTGGTTGGAACGCTAGAATCCCAGGAAGCCTTCTTTGAAAAACTGGAGACCCGCTGGAAAGCTTACCGTAAAGCCTCCAAGGCGTCTTTGCTGGAATCGCCCGAGGAAATTTTATGGACAAAACATCTGCTGCCCGACTACCCGGCGGAAAAGATAGCCCCCCTGCACGGCAGGCTAACGCGCCTTTGGCGCGACCGGGATGGACGGCGCGTTCCGCGGCACGACGCCAAAGAGACCATCATTGAGCTGCACCGCCGGGGTTACCTGCTGGGCATTATCGCCAACACCATCACTGAAACGGAGATTCCCGATTGGATGGAAGCGGATGGTGTGACCCAGTATTTCAAAACCGTCATCCTTTCCTCCAAAGTGGGCATTCGCAAACCAGACCCCGAAATCTATTGGATGGCAGCGCGCCAAATTGGCGTGGAACCCGCCAAATGCGCCTACCTGGGCGACAACCCGGTGCGCGATGTGGAAGGAACGCGCGCGGCCGGGTTCGGCATGATGATCCTTTTCGATGAACCCGCCACACTGGCAAAAGAACCACCCACGGGTGAGCACACTCCCGATTACACCATCAAAGAGATCAGGGAACTATTAGATATCTTCCCGCCGCGAAACCGCCAGGTGAATTAAAGCACCCACATGGATATCGACGCCATTTTTCTCGACATCGGCAACACCTTACGGATATTGATGAAAGAAGAGCCGTATCGTGAAGAAGCGCGTCAGAAAATTGCTGCGCTGGTTGGCACAAGCCAACCGCCGCAATCGTTCAGCGAGGAGCTGGATCGGCGTTACAAGGAATACCGCAAGTGGGCTTTTGAACACCTGGTTGAGGCTTCAGAAGAAGAATTGTGGACGCGCTGGCTGGTGCCTGAGTTCCCGGCCCAACACATCGCGCCACTGGCGCACGAACTCACCTACCAGTTCCGCCAATCCATGGGGCGGCGGGTGATGGCGGATGGCTGCACGGAAGTCATTCATGAATTGCACAGCCGCGGTTACACGCTGGGAATCATCAGCAATGTCATCACTACCAGCGAGATTCCCGATTGGCTCGCCGCTGAGAATCTTTCGCGGTATTTCAAATCCGTCCTTCTCTCCTCTACCTTCGGGCGGCGTAAACCAGATCCATCCATCTATCTGGAAGCCGCCCGAAGGGCTGAAGTTGCACCAGCAAAATGCGCCTACGTGGGCGACAATTTCTCTCGTGATGTAGCTGGAACCAGGGCAGCCGGCTTTGGCATGGTGATCATCCTGCCAGACCCGGCGGAAAAAGACCTCAGGGTTGCGCCGGAGCAACAACCAGATCTGGTGATTCACAGCCTGTGGGACTTGCTGGATCACTTTCCGCCCAGAAATGGACACCAGGAGTAAATATGCCGAAATCAGCAGGTATTTCACTCGAAAACACAAATCGCGCCAGAGGAAGTGCGGCGCTGGCAAAAACGGTGAAGGACCTGTACGAGCGGGGGCAAACCGATTACAACATGGAGCCGATCATCCTGCAAGACGCGGCAGGAAATGCGGTCGGTCGGATCAAAGATGGCGATGCGGTGGTCTTCTGCTGCCGCCGTGGAGAGCGTGAAATCCAACTGACCGAAGCCTTTACTGACCCCCAGCTGAACCAATTCCCGCGTGAGGTGTTCACCCATCTCCCCTTTGTGATTCTCACTCTGTATCATGACAAGTTTAAAGACCTGCCGGTGGCGTTCGCGCCTTCAAAAGTCCAGGCGACCCTGGGCGAGGTAGTGAGCCAGGCGGGTTTTTCACAGGTGCGCATTGCTGAATCAGAAAAATTCGCCCACGTGACCTTTTTTTTGAACGGCGGCAACAACCAGCCATACCCACAAGAAGAAGATATCCGTATACCTTCTTTGAAAGGCGTTCCTTTTGATCAATACCCGGAATTAAGCCTGGAGAAGGTTGCACAGGCTGTCATAGAAGCCATTCACAGGGGGACAGGCCTGGTGGTGACCAATTTTGCGAATGGGGATGTCATCGGGCACACTTCCAATAAAGCAGCGAAGATCGCCTGCGCGCAGTTTGTAGACCGGCACCTGCGCGAAGTGGTAGAAAAGGCTAACGCGGCGGGTTATGTGGTCATCATCACCGCGGACCACGGCAACCTGGAAGTGTTGGAAAACGCGGACGGTTCAGCGCATGTTTCTCACACCACCAACCCGGTCTCTTGTCTGATCATCGATCCGGCAGCCGCGGAGACGGTCACCCCGCGTGAGGGCAAGCTGGCGGACATCGCTCCGACAGTGTTGAGCATCCTGCGGGTAACCCCGCCGGCGCAAATGACAGGAAAGAACCTGGCGCCGGAGCATGACTTTGGGGTTGACCGTAAAGTCTTGCTGGTCATCCTGGACGGTTGGGGAATCAGCGGCGTTCCTGAGAACGATCCAATTGCTATGGCGGAGACGCCTTTCTGGGATAGCCTGCTGGCGCGTTACCAGCATTCGCTCCTGGAGGCCTCAGGTGAAGCCGTGGGGCTGAAAGCCGGCAAAGCAGGAAACTCAGAAGCTGGACACATCAACATTGGCGCCGGCAGGGTCGTTTTGCAGGATGATGTGCGCCTGGATAGGGCGATGCAGGATGGCTCTTTCTACACCAACGAGGTCATCTGTGACGTCATTGAAGGCGTAAAAGCGCGCGGGAAGAACCTCCACCTCATCGGGCTTTTGACTGAAAAAAGCTCGCACGGCTCCATGGAATACCCCCTGGCGGTTTTGAAAATGGCCAAAGACGCCGGCTTGCAGCATGTTTTCCTGCATATGATATTGGATGGACGCAGCACTGAGCCCGGAAGCGCGCCCGCGCTTTTGAAGAAACTGGAAGATTTAATGAATGAAATCGGCGTCGGGCAGATCGTCACGGGTATTGGACGCGGTATCGCCCTCGACCGCGACGGTAATTACAATAAGACGCAAATCGCCTACGACGCGCTGGTCTATGGAAAAGGCAGGGGAGCCGGTAAATGAACTACGAATTCCTCAAGAAACTGATCCAACCGGCGGATACCAAAATCGTTATGCTCATCATGGATGGGCTAGGAGGGCTACCTAAAGAACCCGGCGGTAAAACTGAACTGGAAACAGCTCATACCCCTCATATGGATGCCCTGGCTGCTCGGTCGGCATTGGGCTTTTCCAGCCCTGCGGGGGCGGGCATCGCAGTGGGCAGCGGGCCTGGGCACCTGGCCATCTTCGGTTTTGACCCGATAGAGCACGAGATTGGCCGCGGCGCGCTGGAAGCCTTAGGGGTTGATATTGACCTGGGGGCGGAAGATATCGCTGCCCGCGGCAACTTCTGCAAGGTGGACGCTAATGGCATATTAACAGACCGAAGAGCGGGCCGGCTCGCAACTCCTGAAGCCTTCAGGCTGGCAAAGATGCTAAACAGCATCGCCATCGACGGCGTTCAGATACAGGTTGAGCCAATCAAAGAACATCGTTTCGCGCTGGTCATGCGGGGCGAGGGTTTGGCGGCGAAGATTTCAGACACCGACCCGTTGGTGGAGGGCGTTGCTCCCAGGCAAGCGGTTGCGCTGGACCAGGCCTCTGAAAAAGCCGCGCGGTTGGTCAATACGTACATCCAAAAAGCGCGAGAAACACTCCGTTTTGAAGAACCGGCAAATATGGTGCTTTTACGCGGGTTTGACAAACTGCCTGTGCTTCCTCAGTACGGGGAGCTTTTCAAGTTGCGTGCTGCTTCTATAGCGGTGAACGGCATGTATAAAGGCGTTTCCAGGCTGGTAGGCATGCAGGTATTACCGGTGGACGGCGTAACCATCGAGGATGAATTTTCAACGCTGGAGATGTTTTGGGAGCAGTTTGATTTCTTTTACCTGCACATCAAACAAACCGATACCCATGGCGAAGATGGAGACTTCGACCGTAAGGTCAAGGAGATCGAGCGCGTGGATGCCCAGATCCAGCGCATGCTCAACCTTCAACCGGATGTGGTGCTGATTACCGGCGACCATTCTTCCCCGGCGATCCTGCGGTCGCACAGCTGGCACCCTGTTCCAGCCCTGTTGTACGGCAAATATGTTCGCGAAGATGGGATTGCTGAATTTGGCGAAAGAGCCTGCGCGCGCGGCAGCCTGGGCGTACTGCCGGCTACAGATTTTTTGCCGCTGCTGCTGGCAAACGCTGGCAGAGTCGCCAAATACGGAGCGTGATCTATGGAAGACCAAACTATCACTTCTGATCAAGTAGCGCTTCAATCAAACTCAAAAGAGATGGATTTTGCACGGCTTATCAGTGAACAATATCAAACGCTCACCAAGAGCGAGAAAATGATCGCCAACTTTTTACGTAAGAACCAGGAGGAGAGCGCGTTCCTTTCAGCGGGTGAGATCGCCAGACGCCTGGATTTGAGCGAAGCGACGCTGGTGCGTTTCGCGCGCACCCTTGGCTTTAACAGTTACCCGGCGATGCGCTCTTTGCTGCAAGAAAACTTCCGCCAGCGCGTCACCCACTCCGCCCGCTTACGCGGTAGGTTGGATGAGATGCGCCAGAATGGCGGCATTTTTGAACGCGTAACCGCTACGGAGATCGACTATCTCACCCAGGCGCTGAATTCGATAGACCGCGATCAGTTCAACAAGGCTGTGGAGCTGATCAAAACAAATGAGAAGGTCTATGTGTTTGGCGTTGGACCCTCGATCACGCTGGTAGACCTGATGGAAATCAGGCTGCGCCGTTTTGGCAAAGAAGTGGTTCCGCTCAAAGCGTATGGGCGGGAAGTTGTCGACTTCATGTTGGCCATGAAACCCGGTGACCTGGTTTTTGTCATTTGTTTCTTTGACCAAAACCCCACGCTGCACCTGGTGCTGGATTACAGCCGCAAGGTTGGCGCCACGGTGATTATGTTGACGGACACGCTGGAGACCATTCTGGGAGACTCGGCAGATGTGATTTTGAGCGCGCGTCGTGGACCGGTTGGGGCGTTCCACTCGCTGGTGGTGCCCATGACGGTGATCAACGCGCTGCTGCTTTCAGTTGCCAGTTTAGACCAGGAGCGGATTATGCCAGCACTGGATAAATTGGATTCCCTGCGCGGTCAGCTGAAGGAATTAAACCGGGCAGGATGATTCGTTTGTGTGAATCTTACGGCATGATTCATGTTCAACACTTGATGAAGAAAGGAAATCAACACAAGGTGCAAGCTGATGACAGTAACATCAATTGAACCAAAGGACAACAAGGAAAAGTGGCTGGCTCGCCTGCGTCGCTTTTTCCGCTGGTTGACCTCGCCGCATGTGGTTCTTTCCATCATCATGGTTGCGGTGATGTTCTACCTGGTCATCATACCGCTTTATCGCATGGTCGTCACTACTATCACGGTAGCGGATGTTGACCTGAGGGCGATCAGAGGTGCTGAAGTAGGCGACTTTACCTGGTATCACTGGGTGAGAATGCTCACAGGCAAGATCGGCAAACTGATGACTTATCAACCAGCGATGCATAGCATAGTGGTTGCCCTGGGAGCAACCTTCCTGGCGTTAGCGGTTGGCGGGTTGATGGCGTGGCTGGTGTGCCGCACAGATATCCCGGGACGCGATACCATACATATGCTGGCGCAGGTGCCCTATATCATGCCTTCGTGGACCATCGCGATGGCCTGGCTGGTGCTCTTTAAGAACCAGAAATCAGGGGGCACCATGGGGCTGCTGGAATTTATTACTGGCGCGCCCACACCAGACTGGTTGGCGTATGGCCCAATTCCCATCATTGTGAGCAGCGGGTTGCATTACTACACCTTCTTTTTCCTGTTCATCGCGGCGGCGCTCCTGTCGATTGATTCATCGCTTGAAGAAGCGGGCGAGCTGGCGGGAGCGGGGCGCTGGCGCATTATGCGGAAAATTACCTTCCCGCTGGTTATCCCTGCTATCGCATCAGGTTTCATTATGACCTTTTCGAAGGCCATGGGCACCTTTGGCGGACCGAACGTCCTGGGGGTGCCTGTCCGTTATTACACCCTTTCGACCATGTTGAGATCCAATTCTTCCATCGGCAACTATGGCGACGCCTTTGTGACCGCCATTGTGCTGATCTTGTTTGCCATGGTCACCGTGATGTTAAATCAAAAGATCGTGGGCACGCGAAAAAGTTATGAAACGATCGGTGGTCGTGGGTTTATGTCGAAGAAGACCAAGTTGAGAAATTTTAAGCCAATTATCGTCGCTATCGTGGTCATCTTTCAGTTCATTATCGCTGTGTTGCCCTTGGTGCTGCTGGTCTACAGCACATTCATGCTGAGAGATGGAAAATGGACGCTGGACAACTTCACTCTCGCTCACTGGATTGGAAAGGGCGATCTCTCGATCAACAGCGGTGAACCGGGCATCCTGCTCAATCACAAGGTTTGGTTGGGTGCCTGGAACTCCGTTCGTTTGTCCATCCTTACCGCCCTCTTCACCGCGCTTTTTGGAGTGGTGTTAGGGTACGCGATTGTCAAAGGGCGCGGAACCTGGCTTTCGAAAATCGTGGAACAGATGTCCTTTATCCCTTACGTCATCCCGGGCATCGCTTTTGGCGCGGTATACATCGCCATGTTCACCAAACCTGTTGGCCCCATCCCGGCGCTGTACGGCACCTTCGCGTTGTTGGTGGTGGTTTCGGTAGCCAAGCACCTGCCTTTCTCAGCGCGCAGCGGTGTTTCTGCCATGATGCAGGTGAGCAAAGAACTGGAAGAGGCAGCAATGCTGGCTGGTGCGTCTCCCTGGAGGCGTTTCGCGCGCATCGTCTTTCCGCTCACCAGCACCGGTTTTGTTTCTGGTTTTCTACTGACATTCATCACCACGATGCGCGAACTCTCTCTCATTATCCTGCTGGTCACCCCCACCACAGCAGTGCTGGCGAGCATGACCATGCGGTACATTGAAAATGGCAACGACCAACAGGCGAATGCCGTCATTATCTTGTTGATCGTGCTGGTACTGATCGGCAACTTTATTATTAGCCGCTTCCGTGGCGGCAGTCTGAAAAAAGGGCTGGGACTGTAAAGAGGAGAAGAAATGGATACCCCAATCGTCATTAATAACCTCACCAAGAAGTTTGGCGATGTCATCGCCGTCAATAATGTTTCATTGCGTATTGAACCTCACACATTTTTAACGCTGCTCGGTCCTTCTGGCTGCGGTAAAACCACCCTGCTGCGCTGTATTTCCGGTCTTGAAGACCCGGATGAGGGCGAGATATATATTGGTGATACGCTTATCTATTCTCATGCGAAAGGGATATCTGTGCCGCCCGGGCAGCGGGAACTGGGAATGGTCTTTCAGAACTACGCTTTGTGGCCGCACATGACGGTGTATAAAAACATGACCTTCGCTTTGGAAATTCAGAAACTGCCCAAGGCTGAAATGGACAAGCGCGTGAAAGAATCACTTGAAGAGGTGAAGATGAGCGGGTATGAAAACCGCTACCCGCGTGAGATGAGCGGCGGTCAACAGCAGCGTATTGCGCTGGCGCGTATGCTGGCTTACCGCCCGAAGGTCTTTTTGATGGATGAACCTCTTTCCAATCTGGACGCTCGTTTGCGTATGGACATGCGCACCGAGCTGAAACGCCTGCACCATATTTCAGACGCCACCACCGTGTACGTGACACATGACCAACTGGAAGCCATGACCATGTCCACCAACATCGCCGTCATGAAAGAAGGGGTCATTCAACAAATGGACACGCCAGACATGATCTATCATTACCCCGCCAACCTGTTTGTGGCTGATTTTATCGGTAACCCGAAGATCAACCTTCTGAAAGGCTGGGTTTCGAGTGAGGATGTGGTTGACCTGGGTAAGTTCAACATCCCCGCGTATACACACAGAAAGACCGGTGATGTGGTGGCAGCTTTCCGCCCGGAGGACATCACTATCCACACTGAGCCGGTTGAAGGTGGGGTGGAATTCAGCGCTTACTCTGTACAACCATCCGGTGCCGATACCACGATCACGTACTCGCCCGGATCCACCGGCTGCGCCGTTCCCAGATTCGCCGCCCGACGCTCCTCGCGCCCCAGTACGACCTGGGTCCCGTCGGGGGCTCCGGGCTTGAGCTTGATCATGAGCTTCGGAACCCTGGGAGACAGCGCGGCAATACGGGTCCTCGCGAAGGCGACGCGAGGATCGGAAGCGGCAAATGAGTCCGCGGCATGCTTGTAGTTCTTCACCGCAGTCGCGATCTTCCCCAGCCGCTCCTCACACTGCGCCAGATTCAACAACGTGCCCGGCGCAGGATCGAGTCGCTGGCTCTCCGCGAATTTGGCGCGAGCCGAGTCGTAGTCCCCGCTCTTCATCGCCGCCCTGCCCGCTTGGAACAACGCGTCGGCCGCGGCCGGATCGTTGCCGTCTGCCATCGCACTGCAGGGGACGAGCGCAATTGCCAGCGCGAAGAGCATCGGCACGTGCCTGCCAGGCATTCCTATCTACCTCCTCTTGTCCAGCAGATGATCGGGCGGGTAATACGGTGCGCCCGGGGACTTCCCCGCCTTGGCTCCGGCCTTGGGCGGCGGCGCGCTCGGCAAGGGCTTCGCGCTCGAAGCCGCTTGCGCAGAGCTCGACGGAGCGGGGTCCGGATCGCGTGCGAGGGCAGGCGCGGACTCCGATGGACTCGGCGGCGGGGTGCTGGCGCCAGGCTCTGCGCTCGGTGCGGGTTGCTCCGACGCGGCAACCGGTGTGGATGGCTTGTGGAGCAGAATGGAGACAGCCACAGCGCTGACGAGCACAAATGAGCCCAGGCCCGCCACCGTGGCCCAGACCCAGGTCGGGGTCTGCGCCGCGGCGGCCACTGGCACGCCCGTGTTCCCCCGCGCAACAGCTCCCCCGGTGGTCACCATCGGCGCCGGCTTCGCTGCGATCGTGCCTGTCGCATCCGGCCTCGGCGGCGGACTCGACAGCTTCGGCGCCGCCGTGATCGGCGCCCGGAAGATAGCGTGGTACGCCTCCCGCACCGCCTCCTGCATCGTCGCCGCGTCCTGCCACCGCTGCGCCGGATCGAACGCGAGCGAGCGATCCACCACCGCCACCAGCGACGGCGCGAAGTCCTCACCCACGCCGACAGACGGCGCAGGCATCGTCATCGCTGCCAGCAACTGCTCGTTGGCCGTGGCCGCCTCGTGCACCAGCCTCCCCGTCAGCAGCGAATACATCGTCGCGCCCACGGCCCAGAGGTCCGAACGCGCGTCCACCAATTCCCATCGTCCTCGCGCCTGCTCCGGTGGCATGTACGCCGGCGTCCCCATCGCGGACCCGGTCTTCGTGCCCCTCCCCGGCCCGGCGGACTGACGCAGCTTCGCGATCCCGAAGTCGAGCACCTTCACCTGGCCGTCGGTCGTGACGAACACGTTGTCCGGCTTCAGATCCCGGTGCACGATCCCCTTCGCGTGCGCAGCGATGAGCACGTCGAGCAACTGGTCCGCCGCCGAGAGCACATCCGGGGCAGGCAAGCGCCCTCCCACCCGCTCCCGACGAGACTCCAGCGACTCCCCCTCCAACAGCTCCATCACCAGGAACACCGAGCCGTCCTCGAGCACGTCGTCGTCGAGCACCCGCACCACGCCCCGATGTCCCACCGTGTTCGC
>ERZ795044.4859-NODE-4859-length-10956-cov-3.567746_pt1 | contig 10956 bp, 7 predicted proteins | sample MGYA00375128_ERZ795044 | MGnify/ENA primary metagenome ERZ795044 (study PRJEB30173, sample SAMN05720213) | anaerobic digester metagenome | isolation source: active sludge of municipal wastewater-treating anaerobic digesters | place: USA | collected 2014-12-22 ... | reverse complement strand
GCTGGATGAAAACCGCGTACCAAGCGGCAAAGTCGGCGCCGAGCGCGGCATTCAGTTTGTCCAGGTCGCCAAACTTGGCGCGCAGATGGCGGCGGAACTCCCGGAGTTGCACGGGGAATGCGCCGGCCTGTGGCGCCCAGTAGTGGCCGAGCGCGATGGATTCCGGCGTGAGTGCCCCCGTCGCCAAAAACTCACGCCACAGGGGCACAAGATTCGCACCGGGCGCGGCATCGGCCGCGGGCAGGGGAATGGATTCAAACGAGGGATAATCGGTATCGAACGCAATGTTGAGCGCATCGAGCGATTCGTTGAACAGCGCCTCGAGATGTTTCTGCCAGAGCGCGGTGTCGGAGATCAGCATGCGTGGCAGGAGGACGTTGTCGCGTTGGTCCGCGATGGATTTGGTCGAGCCGGCCAACATCAGGCTCAGCGGATAGAGCATGGCCAGGGCACCGATGGCGAGGGCGGAATACATCGCGCCAATGCGCAGGCGCGTGCCCCACGATTTGCGGCCGATTTTGGCGAGGATGGGCATGGCTAGGCCGTTCCTTCGCGGTTGGCGCGGAATTCGACGCGGGAGAGGATGCGGAGTTGATAAAGCGTGAAGCCCACCAGCAGGCAGCCAAGCATCCAGGCGGCGGCGGTGGCGGGGCCCAGGCGCAGGAAGATGAAGGCCTTGTAGAAAATATGCAGGCCGGCGACTTCCGTGTTGGCGCCGCCGGCGGTCATGGCCAGGATGTTGGCTTCGGCCTGCCAAGCGGCAATGAACACCCCGACAAAGTTGATGATGAGCAGCGGGCGCAAAGTGGGAATGACCACAAACAGGATTTTATCGGTGAACGATGCGCCGTCCATATCAGCGGCTTCGTACAGTTCATCCGGGATTCCTTTGAGCGCGGCGAGATAGATCAGGCAGCCCGGCCCCATGCCGGCCCACAGCATGGGCAGCACGCAGGCGAGCAACGCGGTGCGGGAGTCATCCAGCCAGCGCACGGGTTCGGGCAGCGTGGCGAACAAGCTGACAAAGCTATGGCCCGTGGTGGCGGTGCGCATGATTTCGCGCAGAGGGCCCAGCGGCGCGGCTGCCAGCAGGAGACCCGCCGCCACGGTGAAGAGCGCCGGTCGCCACAACTGGTGTCGCAATAACCGGCGTGCCAAGTGCAGCGCCACCAGCAGCGCCCCGGCGCTCAGCAGCAACCAGCCGCCGGCGGGAATGGGCAGGATCAGCCGGTTGAGCAAGCCGGCTTCCGAGGGTTCATAAAAAGTTTTCCACAGCAGGATGACCACCAGTCCGGTCAGCGCTGCGGGCAGATAGAAAATCAGGCGGAAGGCGATGCGTCCGCGCGGCACTTCTTGCAGCAGGATGGCCAGCAGCACGGGCGGGATAAACGTGAGCGTGATGACGAGCACGGCGTAGCGCGCGGAAGTCAGCAGCGCGCGCCACCAATCGGGGTCCCAGAGCAGGTCGGCAAAGTTGTCGAGAAAGACCCAGGTGGAATCGCCAAAAATCCGGTAATCAAAAAACGCCATGGCCGCGCCGCGCACCAAAGGCACATAGCCCCAGACCGCAATGGTGGCCGCGGCGGGGAAGAGCAGCAGCAGCGCACGCCAGTGGCGGCGCAGCCAGCCGCCGGTTGCGCGCGGGCGGGGGGGGGCAGCGCCGGGAGCGGGCCGCGTTGCGGGGGCGGGTAAAAAGAGGCGGGCCATGTGGCGCAGCACCAGCAGCACGCTGGCGAGAATCACCAGCAGCAAGGCGCTGGCGGCGGTGCGCCGCTTGGCCAACTCGGCGGGCGGCACCACGCCGAGCATGTCGGCATCGGCCTTGCGCCGCGCCTGAACGAGCAACTCGCGCAACTGAGCTTGGCGCGCGGCGGGGTCCGCGGCCAGCCGGCCGGCCAGCGACAGTTCTTCAGCTTGGCGGATGGGCGTGGTGAGGATGTCGTAAATGACGTTGGCATTTTTGCCGTAGGGCTCGGGGCGGCCGGCGGCGATGGCAATGGCGTGGCTATCGCGCCATTCGGCAGGGATGGTGCCGACGATGTGCTCATAGCCCTGCGCGCGGAGCTGCTCCGGCGGCAGGAAGCGGCCCAAGCCGCCGGCCACCAGCGTCTGAACCCGGATGGCTTCGGCGGCCGGCGAATACTGAAAGTTGATGTATTCCCATGCGGCATCGCGCACAAGCGGATGCGTCACGCCGGCAAAAATACCCATCATGCGCGAATTGATTTCGGTGCCGCGCATGACGGGGCCGATGGGAAGGGGGGCGATGCCGGTCAGGTCCGGATTCAGCGCGGCGAGCAGCTTGTCATCAATATAAGCAAACATCATGGCCAACTGGCCGCGCCGCCATTTCAGGTTGGACTCGGCGGTATCCTTGATGACGTAGCCGCGGCGACGTTTGCCCTCGGCATCGGTCCACGGCTCGGTGGTCAGGCGCACATAAAAATCGAGCGCGGTGGCCGCGGCGGGGGAATCGAACACCGCGCGCCAGCGGTTTTCTTGTTCAGCGAACACGAGCGCCTCGCCGCCCGCGCCCCAGAGGAAGGGCAGCCACAAATAGGATTCGTGTTTGCCGCGCGAGAGTCCCAGCGCATAGATGCCGCGCGCGGGGTCGGCCACCTGCCGGCAGACGCGGTAGAAATCGTCCCACGTCCAATCGGGCTGCGGCGCGGGGAGGCCGGCGGCCTCGAACAAATCGCGGCGGTACAGCACTACGCGGCCGAGCGGCGGGCCGCTGGGCATGGCCCACACGTGCACCGCGCCATTCGGCCCCGGGCGGCGGATGACGGGCTCGATTTTCGGATGCACCCGGCGCGCCCACTCGGCGGGCGGCAACGCGGCGGCGTAGCCATCCGTTGGGCGGTCGAGCGGATACAAAAACCCCTGCGAGATATAGGTTTCAGATTGGCGGAAATTGACGTAGAGCACATCGGGCGCAACGTTGCCGGCGATGGCCAGCAGCGTGCTTTCGATACCCTCCACCTGAATGCCGGAAAAGCGGTGGAGCTGCACCGCGAGGTTGCGCAAGTCCAGCGCGCCATAGCGCGCGGGGTCGGCGGCTTGGCGCGCGCGCAGGAGGTCGGGCGCCAACCGCAAAAATTCGCGCTGCACGACCAACTCCGCGCGGGTCGCCGGATCGGTGCGGGAGGGGTCCGGCAAGTTGAAGAGCGTCAGGTTCAGGGTGACCTGATTCGAGGTTTGCGCGATCCACCCCGCGCTGGCGGGAGCGGCCGCGGCGAGCAAAAGCAGGGCGCTGGCGATCGCCCGGAAAAAATGACGCGGGATTTTTTTGCGTGCGGCCGCCGGGTTTTCCACACTGTGGAAAAAAGTTTTCCACACTGTGGAAAAATGGCGCGCGAATTTTCCACACTGTGGAAAATATCCGGTTGTTTTTTCCATGGCGTGGAAAACTGTAGGCATTCGCGCGGAGCCGCGCAACGCCCAAGTCGGCACGGGTTGGTCAGCGGCGCGGTTTGGGGTCAATGGCCAGGCGGATGCTCTTGATGCAGTGGGCGCCGAACTTGTTTTGCAGCCGCGTGAGGATTTCCGCGCTCAGGGGGCCGCGCAATTCCATCAGCCAGCCGGGATGACTGACGAAGATGGTCAGGACGCGGTTGGCCAAGTTGGCGGGGCGGGTGTTGGCGGCAAGCTGTGGGCCAACCAGTTCTGGCCAGGCGGCAACAATGGCAGCATCCTGCGCGTGGTCGTCCAGCTTTAGTCCGTTCAGCACCGCCGGAATGAACGCGCCGATGGACTGGATGCCGGGGTCTTCCAGGGGCGGAGTCTCATCCGCGATTTGGAAGCGCTCGCGGGAGATTTGCCACTTGCCCTTATGCCATGGTTTGCGCCTTCTCATGCAAAAACCGTAGCACAGCCCGGCGGCCAAGGGAATCGGGTTTCCGTGTGCGGGCGCTCGACGTTGGCGAGGGTGGGATGTAGATTGCGCGGAGCATGGCGGAAGAGGAATCCATTTTATTGCGGTTGCGCGGACGGGTGCAGGGGGTGGGGTTTCGGCCGGTGGTGTTTTGCCTGGCGCACGAGCTGGGCCTGCGCGGCTGGGTGCGCAACGATGGCGATGGCGCGGAGGTGGCGTTGGCGGGGCCCGCGGCGGCCATTGCAGCGTTCCGCGCGGCGTTGCCCGGGCGCCTGCCGGCGGCGGCGGCAATTACCGCGGTGACCGAGCACTCCGCGCCGGACGATTGGCCGGCCGGTTTTGAAATCCGCAGCAGCGCCACGCCGCACGGCGCGCGCGCGGCAGGCATTCTGCCGGACTTGGCGACATGCCCCGACTGCCTGCGCGAAATCCTGGATCCGCGCGACCGGCGGTTCCGCTATCCCTTTGCCAACTGCACGCACTGCGGACCGCGGTTCAGCATGATTGAGGCGTTGCCCTACGACCGCGCCAACACAACGATGCGCGGCTTTACCCTATGCGCAGATTGCGCGGCGGAATATGCCGACCCGCGCAACCGCCGTTTTCATGCGCAGCCAAATGCGTGCCCAGTGTGTGGTCCGCATTTGACGTGGACGGCGGCAGATGGCACGGTGCAGACCACGCACGATGCTGCACTGCTGGCGGCGGCGGCAGCAGTGCGCGCGGGTCGGATTGTGGCGGTCAAAGGGTTGGGCGGCTTCCATCTGATGGTGGCCGCGCACGACGCGGCGGCCGTGCAGCGGTTGCGTGCGCGAAAACGACGCGACGAAAAACCCTTCGCGCTGATGTTCCCCTCGCTGGCGGCCATCCAAGCAGTGGCCGAAGTATCGGCGGCGGAGCAGACGTGGCTGGAATCGGCCGCTGCGCCGATTGTGCTGCTGCGCAAGCGCGCGGCCACGCCGGGCATTGCTGAGGAGGTGGCCCCGCGGTTGCCCTGGCTAGGCGCGATGCTGCCCTACACCCCGCTGCATCATTTGCTGCTGCGCGAAATTGGCTTCCCGGTGGTGGCCACGAGCGGCAACTTGAGCGATGAGCCCATTTGCATTGATAATGAGGAAGCGCGCGAGCGGTTGGGGGATATTGCTGATTTCTTCCTGCTGCACAACCGGCCGATCGCCCGGCCGATGGATGACTCCGTAATGGCAGTTGTGGATGAACAGCCCGTGGTGCTGCGCCGTGGCCGTGGGCTGGCGCCGTATTCGCTGCCGGTGGCCGGCGCGCCGGATGGCTTGGTGGCTGCGGGCGCGCAGATGAAAGGCGCGCTGGCTGTGGCGGTGGGTGGCAACGCAGTGATGAGCCCGCACCTCGGCGATTTGGATCACGACGGCGCGGCGCGCCTCTGGGCGCGCACCGCGCGCGATCTGACCGCGCTGCACGGGCTGCGCATTACGCGCGCGGCAGTGGACCTGCATCCGGATTATGCCGCCACGCGCGGCGCGGCGGAGTGGGGCGTGCCGTTGACAGCGGTGCAGCATCATCATGCGCACATTGCGGCGTGCCTTGCGGAAAATCAATTGGCCGGCCCGGCGCTGGGAATTGCGTGGGATGGGACGGGGCTGGGGCCGGATGGCACGATCTGGGGCGGCGAGTTTCTGGTGTGCACCCGCGCGGAGTATCGCCGCGCGGCGTGGCTGCGGGCGTTTCCGCTGATCGGTGGCGATGCCGCGGCGCGGGAGCCGCGCCGCGTGGCGCTGGGGCTACTGCGCGAAATGGGTGCGCCGCTGCCGGAGCTGGGTTTTAGCGCGCAGGAGATCGCGGTGCTGGATGGCATGTTGCGGGAGAATGTGAATGTGGCGCGCACCAGTAGCGCGGGGCGCTTGTTCGATGCGGTGGCCGCGTTGCTCGGGATTTGCCACGTGATGGCACACGAGGGGCAGGCGGCGATGCGCCTCGAAGCACTGGCTGGCGACCTTGCCGCCGAACCGTATCCGTTCGGCTGGCGTGGGACGGAACTGGATTGGGCGCCGATGATTACGGCTTTGCTGGCGGGGGGGGAGCCGCCAGCCACGGCCGCGGCGCGGTTCCACGAAACGCTGGTGGCAATGATGGTGGCCGTGGCGCAGCGCGAGGGGCTGGCAGATGTGTGCCTTTCCGGAGGGTGTTTTCAGAATCGCCGGCTGCTGGCGACAGCCACGCACGCGCTGACCCGGGCCGGCTTCCGGGTGTGGCGGCACCGGGAAATTCCGCCCAACGATGCCGGAATTTGCCTTGGCCAGTTGGTCGTAGCCAGCGCCCAAGCAGCGGAGCATTGACCCGTTTGGCAAAGGCTTGCATTTTACCCACACGGCTGGTGTAATGCGGGCGATTTCGAGGAATGCGGAAGGAGATCAAGATGAAGAAAATTTTCTGGATGATCGCAGTGGTGGCCTTGGCGCTGAGCAGCGTGGCGGTGATGCCGGCGGCGGCGCAGGCGGACGCGGTGCTGCTGGTGGCACCGGCGCGCTTCCCCGTGATGCAAGTGGCTTTTGATGTGGCGCGGCGCTTCCCCACGATTTTGGTGAGCTACCAAGGCTCGCCGGACAAGCCGGCGCTGCATGCGTGGAACGGCTTTGAGTGGATGCCGCTGTCGTTGGCGGATTACCAGAGCGGCGCGTTTTTGCAGGCGTATCCGGGCCGCACAATCTTCCTCGGCGATGACGCTTGCTGCCGGCCAGCCTGCGCGGCATCAGCGCGTGGTGCGAGCAGAGCACGCAGATTCCGGAATTGGACAATGTGGGGTTGATCAACGCCATCGGCAACTATCTGCCCTTCACGCCGGCGGATTGGCGCTGGTTTGCGGGCCGCTACAATCTTTCGCTGACGAACTTGAAGGCGGAAGAAGCGGAAGCCGCCCGTCGCGAGACGTGGTACGGCGACAAAGGCGCGGTCAAGGATCCGGCGCCGTCGTTCTTCAAGTATTTCACCCGTTCGCGCCGCCACTCGGCGCCGGCCCCGGTACGCATTGAGCCGGTTGAGGCCGAGACGCCGTAAGGCTCCAGCGGTTCATGACCATGCCGCGCCGTTTCCAGCGCACGATCCGGGGCCTGTGGGCCGCGGGCGCGTTGGGGGCGGCGCTGTTTGTTGCGGCCGGTTGCAAGACCATCCATGAAGAAGTGACCCCGTTGCGTGAGACCACGCTGACGGTGGCGCGCTCCGGTGGCGAGGTGACGCTTTCGTGGATCGGCACGCAGGGGATGTTTTATTCCGTCATGTTTGCCGAAGCGCGCGGGGCGAAGGCACAATGGAAGTTGCTGCCGGATGCAGTCAATATCCGCGGCATGGTGACCGGCGAACCGATCGTGGTGCATGATCGTCTGCCGGCGGCGCAGCAGCGCTACTATCGCCTGCATCAGGGCGCCAAGCCGCTCGTGCCGTAGGCCGCGCCCGCGGCCAATGAATTTACGGGGGAAGGCACGCGCCGCGCGCCGAAAATGTTTTACGCCGCAAGTTTTGCCGGGGCTCAGTCGCCGTTGACGGGGCAGGGGTGGATGTCCCAAATTTCGCTGGCGTATTCAGCGATGGTGCGGTCGGTGCTGAACTTGCCGGAGTTGGCAATGTTCATGATGCACATCTGCGCCCAGCGTTCCTTGTCTTCGAAGGTCTTGGCCACTTCCGCCTGACAGGCGACATAGGCATCGAAATCAGCCAGCACCTGGAAGTAGTCGCCGTGGGTGAGCAGCGTATCCCAGATGGGTTGATACAGGCCGGGCTGATCAAGGTTGAAGAAGTTGTTTTTGATGGCGTCGAGCACGCGGCGCAGCGCGGGGTTGGCGTTGTAAAGCGCCCACGGGTTGTAGCCCGCGCGGCGGGTGGCTTCGACTTCCTCCACGGTCTGGCCGAACAGGAAGAAGTTCTCCGCGCCGACTTCCTGCCGGATTTCGACGTTGGCTCCATCGAGCGTGCCGATGGTCAGCGCGCCATTGAGCTGGAATTTCATGTTGCCGGTGCCGCTGGCTTCGGTGCCGGCAGTGGAAATCTGCTCGGACAGGTCGGCGGCGGGGATGATGCGTTCGGCGAGCGAGACGCGGTAATCGGGCAGGAAGAGGACGTTGAGCCGGTTCTTCATGGCCGGGTCGTGGTTGACCACGGCGGCAACATCGTTGAGCAGCTTGATGATCAGCTTGGCGAGGAAGTAACCCGGTGCGGCCTTGCCGCTGAAGATATAGGTGCGCGGCACGAACGCCATCTGCGGGTTGGATTTCAGCTCGAAGTACTGGTGCATGATGTCCAGCGCGTTGAGCAGCTGCCGTTTGTATTCGTGCAGCCGCTTGACTTGGACATCGAAGAGGGAGTCCACGTTCACGCGCACGTTGAGCTCGCGGTGAATCAACTCGGCCAGCCGGACCTTGTTCTCGCGCTTGACCGCCATGACGCGCTTTTGGAAGTCGCGGTCCGCGGCAAATTGTTCGAGGCGCTTGAGCTGGGTCAGGTCGGTGATCCAGCCATCGCCGATTTTTTCGGTGATGAGCGCGGCGAGGCCGGGGTTGGCCTTGAGCAGCCAGCGGCGCGGGGTGATGCCGTTGGTCTTGTTGTTGAAACGCTCGGGCCACAGCTCGTAGAAATCCTTGAAGAGGGTGGACTTGAGCAGCTCGGAGTGCAGGGCGGCCACGCCGTTGACAGAGTGCGAGGCCACCACGGCGAGATAGGCCATGCGGACTTCGCGCATGGGGCCTTCCTGAATGAGCGACATCCGCACAATGCGGTCGTGGTCGCCCGGATAGCGCGTGGCGATTTCGCGCAGGAAGCGGCGGTTGATTTCGTAGATGATTTGCAGGTGGCGCGGCAAAATGCGTTCGAAGAGCTCGACGGACCAGCGTTCCAGCGCCTCGGGCATGAGGGTGTGGTTGGTATAGCCAAAGGTGCGCAGGACAATGCTCCATGCGTCGTCCCACTCCAGATGCTCCTCATCCAGCAGCAGGCGCATCAGCTCGGCAGTGGCGAGGGCGGGGTGGGTATCGTTGAGCTGGATGGCCACCTTGTCGGGGAAGGAATGGATTTCGTTGCCGTCGGCCCGGAAGCGGCGCAGGATGTCGTGGAGCGAGCAGGCGATGAAGAAGTATTGCTGCTTGAAGCGCAGGTCGCGCCCCTGCTCAATGTTGTCGTTGGGGTACAGCACCTTGGTGATGTTTTCGGTGAGGGTTTTGGCCTCGTAGGCCTTCATGTACTCGCCGGTGTTGAAGAAGGTGAGGTTGAATTCCTCGGTGGACTTGGCCGTCCACAGGCGCAGGTTGTTGACGGTGTTGTTGCCGTAGCCGGGGATGGGCAGGTCGTAGGGAACGCCCAGCACAGTTTCATAATCCACCCAGCGGGCGTTTAGCCGCCCATTGCGCTCTTCCATTTCCACGCGCCCGCCGAAGTGGACCTCGAATTGCGATTCGGGGCGCTCGATTTCCCACGGGTTGCCGAAACGCAGCCAGTTGTCGGGCAACTCCACCTGATAGCCATCTTTGACGGTCTGGCGGAAGATGCCGTAGTCGTAGCGCACGCCGTAGCCGTAGCCCGGCAGTTGCAGCGTGGCGAGCGAGTCGAGGAAACAGGCCGCCAGCCGGCCGAGGCCCCCGTTGCCCAGCCCGGCATCGCGTTCGAGGTCGCGCAGGAAGTCCCACGACAGGCCGAGGTCGTCCATGGCCTTGCGGACGTTTTCATCCAATTGCAAATTGATGACGTTGTTGCCCATGGCGCGCCCGATGAGGTACTCCATCGAGAGGTAATAGGCGCGCTTGACGCCGGTTTTGTGATAGGTGACCGAGGTGCGGATCCAGCCGTCCACGAGGTGGTCGCGGATGGCCAGCGCCAAGGCGTAATAGCGGTCGTGGTCCGTGGCGGAAAACTCGTCCTTGGCGAGGGAATACTTCAGGTGGTTGAGGTAGCTGCACTTGATGGCTTCCACGCTATTCAACCGCTTGCCATTGCACGGCACTTCCATGGCCGGCACATTCTGTTTGGCTATCGCACTCATCCAAAAACTCCTGCAATCAAACTGCGGCAACCCACACCACGGGGTAAACCGTTTCGGGGAAAGTAGGGATTCACTTGCGGCAGGTCAAGGAAACAAAGCCGCCCCGCGCGCGGCATCAGCGGGCCAGCAGCAGCGCGCGTTCAAGGGCGTAGCCCAGCAGGCCGGTGACCGGCAGCGTGAGCAGCCATGCCCACGCCATTTGCCCCACCAGTCCCCATTTGACGGAGTTCCATCGCTTGGTGGCGCCCACGCCCATGATCGCCGCCGTGATGACGTGCGTGGTCGAAAGCGGAATGCCCCAATGGCTGCCCATCTGGATGATGGCCGCCGCCGTGGTTTCCGCCGCAAAACCGTGGATGGGTTGCAAGCGCACCATCTTGTGCCCCAGCGTGCGGATGATGCGCCACCCGCCCATGGCGGTCCCCGCCGCCATGGTCAGCGCGCAGAGCAGCTTGACCCAAAACGCCACGCGAAAAACTGGCGTGCGCAAAAAACCGAGCGCCGCCGGCAGGCCATCCAGCGCCCCGCCCTGCGTGCCCGCAAACAGGATCAGCGTGAGGATGCCCATGGTTTTTTGGGCGTCGTTGGTTCCATGGCTAAACCCCATGAACGCGGCGCTGGCCACCTGCAAGCGGCCGAACACGCGGTTAATGAGGTGTGGGCGTTGGCGGTACAGCAGCCCGAACAGCGCCAGCATCACCAGCAGCCCGCCCATGATCCCCAGCAGCGGCGAGGCGATCATCGGCGCGATGACCTTGGGCCAGAGCCCCTCCAGCCGGCCGGCGGCATCGCGCGCCGACCAGCGGATCACCGCCCAGCGGCCATCCGCGGAAGCCAGCGTGGCGCCGCACAGCCCGCCAATCAGCGCATGGCTTGAACTGGCCGGCAACCCCAGCCACCACGTGAACAGGTTCCACGCCACCGCGCCCAGCAGTGCGCAAAAAATGGTTTGCGGCGTGACGTAGGCCGCATCCACCAGCCCCGTGCCGATGGTCGCCGCCACGGACGTGCCCACCAGCGCCCCCAGCAGATTGGTGCTCGCCGCCAGCGTGATGGCCTGCCGCGGCGTCAGCACTTTGGTGGA
>ERZ795044.4857-NODE-4857-length-10958-cov-9.991287_pt1 | contig 10958 bp, 15 predicted proteins | sample MGYA00375128_ERZ795044 | MGnify/ENA primary metagenome ERZ795044 (study PRJEB30173, sample SAMN05720213) | anaerobic digester metagenome | isolation source: active sludge of municipal wastewater-treating anaerobic digesters | place: USA | collected 2014-12-22 ... | reverse complement strand
TGCAGTTTTACGGAAGAACTGAAAATGATAAAAACTGCGTTAGAAAAAGAGGGTAAAACTGTAGCTGTTATTGGCAACGGACAGAATGAACTGCAGAAATTCTATGACGGAGCGCAGGTCTGCATAGTTAATTTACTTGCAGGAGCTGAAGGAATAGACCTAACGTCGGCACATTATGCAATCTATTTCTCACCTACACTAAAAATGGATAAATTCGAGCAAAGCAGAGCGAGAATATACCGAAATGGTCAGACCATGCCGTGCTTTGTATACCATTTAATTAACAAAAACACGGTAGACACAAAAATATACAGTGCTTTAAAAAACAAGATAAAGAACAAAGACTTATTTGAAAAAGGGATAAAATTATATTCTGAGGGCGATGAAGCTTATAAAATACTGTTAAACACTAAAGAAAATGAAAGGATAGAGGAGGAATAATAATGGATAAAAAATATGAATTGCTAAAAGATAGTTATTGGTATAGGGTTAAAGCTTTAAAAGATTTTACACTGATTACTGGTGAAACGATTAAAAAAAGTGATGTTGGGGGATGTGTCGATTCAGAAGATTGTCTAAGCCAAGAAGGATTATGCTGGGTAAAAGATGATGCTTACGTTAAAGGAAGCGTTTCCGAAAATGCAATAGTAAGAGACAATGGATTCGTTGGAGAAAACGCTATAGTTACTGGTAATGCTGTAGTTCAAGCATATCAATACATAACTTTTGGTACAGTTACCACAGACCTTTTAGGAACAAAAGATTGGATAGGTGCTTTATACGCAGAATTAGGAATAAAACCTGAAAATGGAAAGATTACTCTGTATAAAAGAGTCTGGAGTACAGATGATCCTAAAGTTTTTGAAAGTGATAACAATAGAAAATTCATTTATGAAATAGGAAAAGAAGCTATAGAAATTGATGTAGATGAAGATGCGATGAAAGTTGTTGGAAAAGGACTTCATTTTTCAATTTTAAAATTATTATGCTTTTTAAATCATTGTTCTATTCTCGAATGTGAAATTAATGTTGAAGACATTCTAACTGTGATGAATGGTGTGGTTAGAGCAAGAAAGTGCAAGGTTATTAGAGCTTATGAGGAGGGATAGGTATGGAAGACATGTACATTATAGAATATTGGATAGGAAACGCACGAAAGCTTTATACAACAGCAGATACACAAGGAGCTTACAAGTTTTATTCAGAGCAGAGTAAAGCACGATTATTGCAAGTGAAATATGATGAAACGATAGAAACAGCGATAAAAGCGCACAAAGGAATAGAAGGTATGTGTACAACAAGGATTTACGGATTTATGGCTAAAGTAGTAGGATATGCAGAAGATGGAGAAAAGTATGTATATACGATCATAAACTTTTATCCAGAAAAATGGCAACAGAATGAAGACTACATCAAATACAAGAATAAGAAACATGCAAAGTATGAGATATTATTGCATAATAGAGGTGGAGAATGTTTCTTTATAAAGTCAAATTAAACTTATACATAGAAACGACATTAGAAAAGAATTATTTTTGGTTTTGCAATCCAGAAGCAGGAGAAAATGGATGGATAATAGAATACGACTATTCTTTTAAACATCCGGAAGAGATTAATGACAATGAAATAAAATACCTTGCCTACTCAGGATTTTTCTTAAGGTTTTATCCTGTTATAGACAAAATAACCAAAGTAAAACATATAGTACCACCAGAAATAATTGAAAAAAAATGGGAAGACCCATATTTTTATAATCAAAAGGAGAGTGAATATTGATGGTAACAGAACAAGAACTTTTTGAACTTATGGCTGATCTGATAGAGTGGAAAAGCCAACTGAAAGAAGAACTAGAGGAAACGGAAGAAAAGTACAAAAACTTGAAAAGCACTATATGCAATATAATGCTTGAAAAGAATGAACTACAGAAAAAGATAAAAACTAAACACGGAAAGACGTTGACATTATTTATTAAAGAAGTAAGTTATTTAGACAAAAAGCTATCAGATTCAGAAATTATAGAAAAGTTTGAAACCTGTGAAGAAACGAAAGATTTAGTAATAAAAGAGTACAAAAAGTCAGACATATTGAATTATAAAAAATCACTTGAAGGGAAAGAAACAGAGCTTGACGATGTAGAAAAAGAAATAAACGAAATAATTAATGAGTGTTTTAATATTGGCAAAAGGACAGAAATAGGAATTAGAACCACAAATACAAAGGAGTGATAATTATGGCAGAAAAAGAAATGGAAGTAAAAAAGGATTTTAACTCTTTGGTTTTCAGTGAGGAAGGAAAAGATTTTTTGAGCAATTTAGAAAGCATGAAAGAAGTAATAAGCTTTAAGTTTTTGGACAAAATAAAAGTACCTTCAGGTGCGGTACCTATGTGGACGATGAAAAACTCAGAAAGAGAGGAAGAGGTAATAAAGAGTTTTAGAGGTGTCATAATAGGAGTACAAAGGACAAGAGCCTACTGGGAAAAAGATTTATCAGACGGAGGGAACAATCAGATTCCCGACTGCATGTCAGTAGACGGAATAAACGGAAGTACTTTTGGGAACTGCACTGCGTGTTCAAAAAGCCATTTTGGAGTAAACAAAGAACCACCAGAATGTGCTGAAAAGATTTTACTTTACATACTTCTTGAAGGAAACATGATGCTTCCGGCAGTTTTGCAAATACCGTCAACATCAATTAAAGAGTACCAGAATTATTTGATGGATACTCTAAAGTTTGGTAAGGCTTTAAACATGGTAGTAACGGAGTTTAGCCTTGTTAAAGCTGAGAACAAAGATAAGATAGCTTATTGCAAAATAGCATTTAAAAAAGTTGATAATTTGACAAAAGAAAAAGCTGAGTTAATAAACAGATATGTAAAAGAAATCTTTGACAGTGTAAAATTAAAAGCTTTCATTGAAACATCACCTGAGACTGAAGAAATGCCTGAAAGTTTAAAGAAGGCAATATCCGAAGCAAAGGAAGAGATTAAAAAATGAACCAAGGAACAGAAATAAAAGAAATAATGAAGTTGACAGAGTACAAGAGTGAAGCAATACGTAAAGTATTGCAAGCGCATAATGAACTAATGTTACAGGAGATAATGACAGGAAAAGAAATAAATATAGCTCAAGGAATAAAGATTTTTCCTGTTTTTAAAATCGATGAGTATAGGATAAAATTAACGTTAAAAACAAAAATCAGTAAAAATACAAAGGAAAAAATTATAGCTGCATATTTAAACCTTAAAGGTAAAAAAGAAAGGAAGGATATGTTATAATTTGTTGGTGGGGGGGTACTTCCCCTCCAACTTTTCTGAAAAGGTTGGTGTGGTATGCTAGATATTATTGACTATGCTCAAAAATACTGGGATATAGGATTAATGATTATTCCATTAAACGGTAAAAAAGCTTTAATTTCATGGGAAGAATATCAAGAAAAAAGACCTATGACTGAAAACTATGTAAAGAAGAATTTTTTCAACTCTAATTGCAATATAGCAATAGTAACGGGAAAGGTTAGTAACATTATTGTGCTTGATATAGACAATCAAGAAAGCTATGAAGTAATGAAGAGCATACTTCCGTTAGATACACCTGTCTGCAAGACAACCCACGGGTACCATTATTATTTTAGCTATGAGCAAGGCTATAATAATATGACAAGGACACTTACTAACGGACTAAGGAAGTACTTTAACAATCAGAATCTGAAAGTAGACTTAAGATCAGATGGAGGTTATGTAGTAGCGCCACCGTCCATACACCCCGATTCTAAACAAGAGTATGAATGGATAAACGATATTGTGGAATATGCTCCGCAGTCTATGCCCACATGGTTAAAAGATGTCATATTAGCGTCGAAGAACATAGTAACGCCAGATTTTATACAAGACGCACCAAAAGATTGGATAGATTCGCTACTTGAGACAGGAGTGCAAGAAGGTTCAAGGAATGATACAGCGGCAAGGATAAGTGGATATTTCTTCAATAAAGGCTTATCCAAAACAACAGTATTACACATATTGACAGATTGGAACAAAAAGAATGAACCGCCTTTAAACGATAAAGAGCTTAAAACGATTATAGAAAGCATATACAAGAAACACCTAGAACATGATACTGTTTTAGATGATAAAGTGAAATTCAGCATGATAAAAGGAATTTTAAACGAAAAAGGGATAGACAACGAAACGCTGTTTAAGATACACAATATTTACTCAAACATAAGTTATGACAATAAAAAAGAAGATGAAAATCCCGAAAACGCTTTAGCAATTATAAACAATGCTTTAGGAATAGATATATTAAAAATACAAAAAGTAAACAAAGAAGAACCAGTTTATATATTTGAATTAAAATACGTTACCGAAACACGAAAGATAGAGATATTACCAAAAGACCTTATAGCATTTAAAGTCTTTCAGAGCAAGATAAGCAGTAGTTTAAACAGGTTTATAAAAAAGCCTAAAACATGGAATAGCCTCTTAGAAATAATCTTTTCAATAGCTGATGAAGTAACGCCAGATATGATAGAAACAGAATTGGGAGCTTTTGAAGAAAGAGTTTTAATCTTTTTATCAGAAGCAAAAGAAGTACCGAATGAAAACGTAAAAGACAGACCATGTTTTATATTTCAAAAGAACTATTACTTATCTTTAGTAGCGTTAAAAAACTACTTTAAACTGAACAATGTAGAAACGGGGACAGATTCAAAGATAGCTGAAAACTTAAGACTATTAGGTTGGAAAAGGAAAAGCATAGCGCTTTATGACGATGCTAAGAAGAAAAATATCGGGTCAAGATCTATGTATTACAAAGAATGTCAGGAGGTAAAGTATGAATGATGGTAGAGTAATAAAAAAGGTTTACGGTCCGCCGGGGACAGGAAAAACGAACATGCAAGCAAGATATATAAGAGAGGCTATGGGGAGCTTGCCGCCGGAAAAGATACTTATTACATCTTTTTCCAAAGGAGGAGCGGCAGAACTGATACAAAGAGCAATAGGGAAAGATGAAACATTTTCGGATTACAGATACAGAATGGTAGCAGGAACACTCCATTCGATATGTTTTAAAGCATTTAACAAGCCTGCAATGATAGAAACGGCTGAAGGCATAAAAGAGTGGAACAGCTTATATCCCGAATATGAACTATCCGCAACAGAGATATCTGAAGATAGCGGATTTCAAAAAAAAACTATAGGTGACGTTATCTTTGCGGATATGATGTTAAACAGAGCAAAGATGATACCGTTAGAAGAATGGTCAGATAAAACGATAAGGTTTTACAACAAATGGATTGAATGGAAAGGATCAAGATTTGATTTTACAGATTTGATAGAAAGAGGGTTAAAAGAGTTAGACATACCGAACAGGGCAAAATCAATGTTTGTTGATGAAGCACAAGACTTTACGGCATTAGAGTTTGCCCTGATAGAAAAATGGATGAAGGAGGTTAATTTTGGTCTTATATCAGGAGATGACGATCAGGCAATATACAACTTTAAAGGTTGTAATCCAAATAACTTCTTAGACTTCAAAGAGACAGAAACAGAAATACTTGCGCAAAGTTACAGAGTACCAAGAGTTGTGCATGAACATGCAACAAAGTTTATAACACAAGTAACACGGAGACAAGAAAAAGACTATAAGCCTTGTGACTTTGAAGGAGAAATAATAGAAAGCAAGTACACATACAAAAACGGAGTACAGATAGCGGAACAAATATCTGAATACATACAACAAGGGAAAAAAGTAATGCTGTTAACGATGTGCGGATATATGCTTGAAAATATTAGAACTAATCTAAAGAGACAAGGAATAACGTTTTTTAATCCGTATCGTTCTACAAGATATGATTGGAATCCTTTTGAATTTTCGTTTAGAGAAAAAGGAAGAATGTCATTAAACAAAAGATTATGGTTTTTTTTAAATCTTCATGATGGTAAAAACAAAATAGAAATACCCGAAATAAAAGACTTTGACTTTCTTTTTGATTTTCAGGAAGAAAAAGAAGAAATACCAGTGTTTGAAGATTTGATACAAATGACAGAAGAAAAAGAAGAAAGCATAGTACAAAGAGGAATCTTCAACATGGAGATTACATCTACAAAAGGATACTGGACAGGGAAAGAGTTTAAATCATGGGCATTAGCGCTTAAAAACCTTTTTATCCGTGGTCAGGTAAAAGAGATAGAAGAAATATCGGATATAGAAAAAATAGATTATATCAGGTGCCTATCTCTTTTTAAAGAACAAGAAGATGTAGACAAAGCTTTTGCAGGAGATACAGAATGGTTTTTAAACAACTTAAAAACCGAACATCATAAAAACGCTGATTTTTGCAGAAACATAATTAAAAGAAACGGATTAGAAGGGCTTATAGACGAACCTGGAGTGATTGTAGGAACGATATTTTCGGTTAAAGGAGCTGAAGCAGATGTAGTATACCTCTTTCCCGATTTAAGCCCTCAAGGATACAAAGAAACATATACATCACATAGAGATTCATTGATAAGATTATTTTATGTTGGAATGACAAGAGCAAAAGAAACGTTAGTACTTTGTAATCCTGTTTCTTACATGTTTTTAAACTTAAAGGAGTGATAATATGAAATACATGGGAAGTAAAAGACGAATAGCAAAAGAAATACTACCAATTATTTTGAAAGACAGGCAATTAAACCAATGGTATGTTGAACCTTTTGTTGGTGGTGGCAATTTAATTGAAAATGTTTCTGGGCATTGTATTGGAGCTGATAACAATAAGTATATTATTGCTCTTTTAAAATATGTTCAAAACAATGATTTGAACAATATTGAATATATAGATGAAGAAAAATACATGCATATAAAAAATAATAAAGATTTATATGATGATTATATTGTAGGTTTTGCAGGCTTTGGGCTAAGTTTTGGAGCTAGGTTTTTTGGTAGTTTTGCACGGAACAAAAAAGGTACGGATTATTTTCGTGCAACTTTAAACAGTTTAAAAAAGCAACAAGAAAAAATAAAACATATAAATTTTATTCATTCAGATTATAAAGATTTAAATATACCCGATAACAGCATTATTTATTGTGATCCTCCATACAAAGGAACAAAAAAATATTGGAAACAAAAATTCAATTATGAAGAGTTTTACGAATGGTGTATTAAAAAGCATAATGAAGGGCATAAAGTTTTTATATCTGAATACGAAATGCCAGAAAATAGATTCAAAAGTATTTGGGAAAAAGAAATAAGACGAACTATAAATAAGCTTAATCAACCTATAAAAAAAGTAGAAAAACTATTCATTATAAAGGAGTGATAATATGACATATATGGGAAGTAAAAGACGAGTAGCAAAAGAAATACTACCAATTATTTTGAAAGACAGGCAATTAAACCAATGGTATGTTGAACCTTTTGTTGGTGGTGGCAATTTAATTGAAAATGTTTCTGGGCATTGTATTGGAGCTGATAACAATAAGTATATTATTGCTCTTTTAAAATATGTTCAAAACAATGATTTGAACAATATTGAATATATAGATGAAGAAAAATACATGCATATAAAAAATAATAAAGATTTATATGATGATTATATTGTAGGTTTTGCAGGCTTTGGGCTAAGTTTTGGAGCTAGGTTTTTTGGTAGTTTTGCACGGAACAAAAAAGGTACGGATTATTTTCGTGCAACTTTAAACAGTTTAAAAAAGCAACAAGAAAAAATAAAACATATAAATTTTATTCATTCAGATTATAAAGATTTAAATATACCCGATAACAGCATTATTTATTGTGATCCTCCATACAAAGGAACAAAAAAATATTGGAAACAAAAATTCAATTATGAAGAGTTTTACGAATGGTGTATTAAAAAGCATAATGAAGGGCATAAAGTTTTTATATCTGAATATGAAATGCCAGAAAATAGATTCAAAAGTATTTGGGAAAAAGAAATAAGACTAACTATAAATAAGCTTCAGCAACCTATAAAAAAAGTAGAAAAACTATTTATTATAAAGGAGATGTGAGATGCAATGCAATATTTTGAAATTGCTTTTTATGACCCGTTCGGAAAAAAAACAAACAATGATTTATATATAAACGCTTATGGCAAAGTAATAAAGTTTAGTTTTGAAAAAGGACCTGAGGAAATGGAAGGATATACCTATGAAATTGTTAAAAGGAAGTTTGACAAAAGGAAGTTTATTGATGAAATAATAGCAATAGGACCAGAAGATTTTAACAAATATTATTTTATACAAAAGGAGAAAAAACGATGAAAGAAAGCGTATTAGTAACTAAAATTCTTAAAGAATTAAGGACATACAAAAACTCATTTGCCTACAAAAACGTTACTGCAACAGGTTATTCGGTAGTAGGGATACCAGACATAACAGCATGTATAAACGGACAGTTTGTAGGAATAGAAGTAAAAGTAAAAACAAACAAAGCAACAAAAGTACAGCTTGTAATTGGATCTCAAATAATAGACGCCAAAGGCCTTTTTTGGGTTGTGAGAAGCATGAAAGAACTAAAAGAAAACCTTGATAACATACATGCGGAGAAGAAACCAAAAGAACTTGAAAATGAAGACAGTGATGAATTCAGACTTGATATTGATAATTTTGAAGAATTTGAAGATAAAGAGGAGGAATAATTGATGACGAACTTTAATGTTTCGGTAAGCAGTATAAAAACTTTTTTAGACTGTCCTGAGAAATGGTATCATATTTATGTACTTAAACATAAAAAGCCTTCAAGCTATTCAGAGAAAATTGGAGACAGAGTACATTATTTTATTGAACATGGCGAAATAACTGGTACACCTCTTACACCATTAGAGGAGGTAGAGGCAATAAGGATCTTCAAAAGCATAGATGGAGAAGCATTAGCTTTTGGAAAAGAAGCAACAAAAGAACAATGGTTTAAAACACAGCTAAACTATAAAAATTTCTTTTCTACTTTCATGGCAAAAATAGATGCTTATAAATACTATCCCGAAACTAAAACTATAAAGGTTATAGATTGGAAAACTGGAAAACTCTTTGAAGATAAACTAATAAAACTTCAATTAGAAGTATATTCTTTTTTCCTTTTTAATGCTTTTCCAGATGCAGAACATTTTGAAGGACAGTATTATTACCTCAAAAACAAAGCAATGGGAGTGAAACCTTATACCTATCCATACGATGAAACGACAGAAGAACCAACAACGTTAAAGCTTACAAGGGAATACTCGACTAAAACACTAAAAGAAAGAATAGATTTAATATACTCAATGATGATAAACTATCAAACGGATAGAAATGTACAAAAACAGTACAAAGAAAAACCAAACGGGTTATGTACATCGAAATGGTGTGACGCCTATGAATGGTGTGAAAAATGCAGATAAAACTTATTAAAAGATCAGGGACATGGGTTGATGTATATGAAGCGGCATTATATACAATAGGAAAAACATCGCTAGGTAGAACACCTAGCGATGAATGGAAAGAGAAAATGATACGTGCTGAACATTCACCTTTAAGATTATTGTGGTTTACTTTTGAAGTGAAAGGTATACCTTACTGGGTTATGAATCATTTAACAAGGCATAAAATAGGAGTAGAGTTTTTTGTACAAACACAAAGGGCAGATAAAACAGGTATAGACAGAAACAGCTTGCCACAAGATAATCCAGTAAACCTATTGATAAACATTAACGCACAAGCGCTTATAAACATCTCAAGAAAACGACTTTGTAAAAAAGCTTCACCTGAAACAAGGGAAGTTTGGATGACATTAATTGACGAACTAAGAGATTATGAACCGTTGCTAGCAAAACATTGTGTACCTGAATGTATATATCGGCAAAAATGTAATGAATTTATACCTTGTTATAAAAAATAAAAAGGTGGTGATTTTATGGCAGTTACGACTAAAGGACAGGTAGACGATTACAAAAGCATTAGTTCAAAAGAGATAAAAGACGTTATTGAAAGTCTTTTTGAACCAAGAGAAACAGCGCACATAGACATAGAATAAGAGGTGATTGAATGCAGTATATAGCCAATGTTTCTTATGGGAAAGACAGTTTAGCAATGTTAGAAATAATAAAACAACATAATATGCCGCTTGACCGTATTGTACATGTGGAAATTATGGCTACAAGCACAATACCAGCTGATTTACCACCAATGATGGAGTTTAAACACAAAGCAGACAAAATAATTAAAAACCGTTATGGAATTGATGTCGAACATATACATTCAAATATAACGTATGAAGAAAAGTTTTACACTAAAAAAACAAATAAAGCAAGGAAAAAGGAAAATGTAGGAAGAATTTATGGGTTCCCTCTGATTTTGGGTTCGTGGTGCAATTCTGAATTAAAAGTAAAAGAACTTAAAAAAATAGCAAAAAAAGACGTTATTCAATACATAGGCATAGCATCTGACGAACCTAACAGATTTCATAATTTAACCGAACGTAAAATATCTCCGCTTGTATTACATGGAATAACAGAAATTGAGTGTATGGAAATTTGTAAAAATCTTGATTTAGTATCTCCAATTTATACATTTTCAACACGTGGAGGTTGTTGGTTTTGCAACAAACAGAATTTAAACCAATTAAAAATTTTAAGAAAACAGTATCCTGAATTGTGGAATTTACTGTTGAAATGGGATTCTGACAGCCCTGTCAAATTTAGACTAGATTATAGTGTTCATGAACTTGACGAGCGCTTTGCACAAGAAGATATGCAATGTAATTTATTTTAAATTTCAAAACCTTATAGGTATGTTAGAAAAGGAGGAAAAAGATGAACAAAATTTACTTTGAAACAGAAGCAGTAATGACAAAAAAGGAACATAAAAATGATGCAGGATATGATTTAAAGTGCAAGCAAGAGATAACAATCAATCCAAGAGAAGTTGCAGTGATAGAGACAGGAGCATATGTAGAACTTCTTGACGGATTTTAC
>ERZ795044.4855-NODE-4855-length-10961-cov-9.612507_pt1 | contig 10961 bp, 7 predicted proteins | sample MGYA00375128_ERZ795044 | MGnify/ENA primary metagenome ERZ795044 (study PRJEB30173, sample SAMN05720213) | anaerobic digester metagenome | isolation source: active sludge of municipal wastewater-treating anaerobic digesters | place: USA | collected 2014-12-22 ... | reverse complement strand
GCGAGGACGTAGTCCACGAACCACTGCTTCCGGATCTGGTGGACCTTGGCGTCGCGCACGATGCCGGCGGTCTGCAGCATCTCGTGCGCCGGCTGCAGCACGCGCTGCAGGTGCGACGGATAACGTTGTACGAGCGGCACCTGTTCTGCCAGCGCCTCGAGCTCGATGCGCCAGGTGACGGTGTCGTCGGCACGCGCGACCTCGAGCAGGCGGTAGAGGCGGCGTGCGACGGGCGATGAGAGCCCTTGATAGAGCTGCGGCGAGACGGTGGTGGTGTGCCCACCGCCGATGTTGGCGCGCAGCAGGGGCGAGAGGGTGACGCGGGCGTCGCCGGGTTCCGAGGCGGTGAAGGTCGGGAAGAGGGCGAGCTGCTCGCGATCGGCGGTGCGCCGCCGGTCGATGGAGACGGCCGACAGGACGGAGAACCGTCCCTCGAGCGCGGCGCCGGTTGTCGCGCTCCAGTAGGCACCATAGGACTCGAGTGAGGTGCGTTCGAGTCGGTTGAGGGCGGCGCGGAGCTGCTCGTAGGTCCGGCCGTCGGCCCGGCGACCGATGGAGCGCAGGAAGGCGTGCAGCGTGAACGAGACCGCGCCGTCGGCGGGGGAGCCGGCGTCCATGTATCGGCGGCAGATCTCGACGTAGACGTCCTGATCGAAGGTGCCGGGGAGGCGGTCGCCGGGGGCGGGGAGGACGCGCCAGCGTCCGCCGGCGGGCGGCGTGTACAGAATGGTCGTCTCTTCGGCCGAGTCGCTGAGGCGAAAGAGGGGGAGCGCCTCGAGCGCGCGATCGAGGAAGATGGCGCGACCAGGGGGGCGTCGCGGATGCGACGGGCGCGGGTTGTGGTGGAAGGCGGGGTCCCCTGGCACGGCGATCCTAACGAGTGGCGGTGGTCATCCGAGCTGGACGAGTTGCCCGGAGACCGGGCCGCTCACGGGAGAGCAGAGAAAGGTCACCCATTCGGCCACCGTCTCCCGCTCGACGTATGTGGCGGTCGCACCCATGGCGGCCACGTTGGTGTCGGTGCGAATGGCGGTGGGAGCGAGGGCGTTGGCGCGCACGCCGTTCGGGCGTTCCTCGGCGGCGACGGCGTGCATGAGGGCGACCACGCCGGCCTTGGCGGCGGCGTAAGCGGCGATGCCCTCGCCGGTACCGCCTGGCATGACGGCGGCGGAGGCGAAGTAGACGATGCTCCCGCGCGCGGTGCGCAGGGCAGGGAGAAAGGCGCGCGTGGTGGCGTAGGCGGTGGCCAGGTTGATCGCCAGCATCCGGTCCCAGCCCTCGGGGATGCTCTCCCTCACGGGGCCGAGCGCGGCGAAGCCTCCGGCCAGGCAGACCAGGGCGTCCGCGCCGGCGGGGTGACGCGCGGCGACCTGCGCGGCCACCGCACCTAACGAGGCATGGTCGGTGAGGTCGCAGGGCCACGCCGTGGCGTCGATCCCCGCGTCGCGCAGCTCGGCCGCACGGGCCCCGGCCTCGGTGCCGTCGCGATCGAGGAGGGCGAGCGTGGCGCCGCGTTCGCCGAGGGCCCGCGCCACGGCCTCGCCGACCTGCCCACGGCGCGCGACCCCCGTGAGGATGGCCAGGCGGCCATCCCACCGGTCGTCGCGTCGCGCGGGGCGCGGCGGGGTCACCGGGCCTCCACCCTGCCTAACGCGGTGCGCACCGCCTCGCGCAGGGCGACGATCGACTCCTCGCGCGCGAGCGACGAATCGTCGCGCAGGTGCAACTCCACGCCGTCGGCGACCGGGACGCGCCGCCAGCTGACGATGGGGTCGGCGTCATGGCGCACCGCCTGGTGGACGCCGGCCATGAGGACGGTGGCCAGCGACTGTGCCACGCGGCGCTCGAGAGCATCGCCGGTGACCTCGCGCATGTCCTTGCGGATGGTGTCGAGCGACATCCCCTCGCGCTGGCGCATCTTGATGGCCAGCAGCTGCAAGAAGTGGCGGTAGTTGTACGTGGCGGACGTCCCGAGCCCCTCGGGGCGATCCATCAGCTTGTTGGCCACGTAGAACCGCACCGCGCGCGCCGACGGTGCCGCGCGCGCGGAGGCATTGGTGGGACGCACGCCAGCTGCATCGACGAGTGATGCGACGTGCGATGCAAGGCCGCGTGCATTCCACGGGGCATGACGCGCGTGAGCGCGCAGTAACGCGACAGGAGACTCCGCCATGGCCGAAGATTACCCCGCGTCCGGGCGTCGGCGCCAGCACGACGACACTTGTTGCCTGCGATCACGAGTGCGCTGGTGACGCACGTCCACGGAGCGGATCGCGTCCCTTGGCGCCTCTACGACGAAGGCTCGCGCCGGGAGGGCGCGAGCCGTGGGGTGCAATGCGTGCGAGGCGCCGACGTGCCGCGGGCGGGACGTCAGGTCAAGCGGTGCCGTTGGTCGTCTCGTCCGCGGCGGCGACGGCTGCGTGCGGGAAGAGCGACGACGGGACGCCGTGTTTGGCGGCGACCGAGGCGATGGTCTCGAGGCCCACCGGCTTTTCCAGGAAGTACGTCGCGCCGAGTCGCTTGGAGGCGAGGCGGTTGTCCTGGTCGGGGAAGGCGGTGAGGGCGCTGACGACCGCTTCGGGGGAGAGCAGTCCGGCGGCGGCCATGACCTGCAGGCCGCCGTCGCGTTTTCCGCCGAGGCGGATGTCGCTGAGGATCAGCTGGTACGGCTCGGCCGCGAGCGCCTTCTTGGCCTCGTCGAGCGTCGCCACCCGTGTCACACGCGTCCCGTCGACCTCGAAGAGTTCGGCGAGCGTGTCGCGAATGGAGAGCTCATCTTCGACGATCAGGACGTTGCAGGACATTCGAGAGAAGACGAGAGGACGAAAGGGCGGGCTGGCGAGCGGCGCGCTCGCCTTCGGTTAACTGCGGTCGATGGGTGAGGGTTCCGGTCTGGCCCCTCCTTCGACGAGCTAGGCGACCACGCCGGGGAGCGTGATCGTCACCGTCGTGCCGTGCTCCGGGGTCGAGTCCAAGCTAATCTCGCCGTCGTGCTCCTCGACGATGCGCTGGCAGAGGGCGAGTCCGATGCCGGTGCCACCCGGCTTGTTGGAATAGAAGATCTCGAAGACCCGGGCGAGGACGTCGGCGGGGACGGCGGGGCCGGCGTTGGTGAGGCGGAAGCGCCAGGCGCCGTTCGCGACCAGCGACGACTGCATGACCAGGTCGCTTCCCTCTGGCGCATGATCGACCGCGTTGACCAGCACGTTCAGGAAGACCTGGGCGAGCTGTTCCGGGTCGATGCGGCAGGCGACGGCAGGGGCGGGGCGTACGCGGGTGAGCGAGAGCGCCCGCGACTCCAGAAGACCGCGCTGCCCCTCCAGGAGATCGTCCCAGACGGCGTCGGGGTCGCCGGGGGTGAGGACGATGGGCTTGGGGCGACCGTACTCGAGCAGCGAGGTGACCATCCGGTTGAGGCGTTCGACCTCGCGGAGGATGCGTCCCACGTTCTTCTCGACGACGGGGTCGTCCTTGGCGCGAAAGCGCAGGAGCTGGGCGGCCGACGAGATGCCGAAGAGCGGGTTCCGCAGCTCGTGAGCGACGCCGGTGGCGACTTCCCCGATGGCCTCGAGGCGACGTTTGTGTCCGACGCGCTGCACGAGGCGGGCGCGTTCGATGGCGACCGCGGTCTGCGCGGCGAGGGTGGCGAGGACGCGCTGGGCCTCCTCGATCTCGTGGCGCGTGGGCTCGCCCTCGATCCAGACGGTCATGGCCCCGATGGTACGTTCCCCGCCGGCCATGGGGGCAGCGAGTTCGACGCCGCCGTGGGTGGCGTGCGCGACCACGTCGACCTTCTCGATTGCGGCGTGCGCGAGCGGCGTGAGGCGGAGATCGAGTGCCGGGCCGGTCTCCTCGTACCCCACGCCGTAGCTGCGCTCCAGCGCGCCGTCGTGCTCGCGGACCAGGAGGACGGCGAAGGCTTCACCCCTCACGGCGCGCCGCAGTTGATGGCCGACCTCGTAGAACACGCGATCGAGGTCGATGGTGCGTGAGAGGGCGAGTCCGGTGTCGATCAGCGCTTCACGGGACCGATGACTGGGGGTGATGTCGACGGTGGAAAAGACATAGCCGGTCACTCGGTGGCCGACGTCGCGCAGCGGCGTGATCTGCATGAGGAAGACCCGCTCTTCCTCAGGCGAGCTGCACGGAAACTCCCAACTCACACGTGGCGCCTTGCCGGTTCGCAGGAGCTCCATCGCCTGCTGCAATTGGTCGCGATAGGACGCATCGGCGATCGAGCTCCAGAGCGACTGCCCGCAGACGGAGGCTTCGGTGGCGAGTGCAGGGGCGCCGTTATCTCGAGCGAACTGGGACCACGAGCGATTGGCACTCGTGATGCGCCCCTCCAGATCGATGGTGTAGACGGTGAGAGGGAGGGCGTCGAGGACCTGGCGTGCGAAGTCCGGCATGCGATCGATTCGTGTGCTGGGGACAGACGACCCGCGGGGCGCATCGAGGATCGACGCGCCCCGCGGGGACTGGGCTACCGATGGGAACGGCGACTAGCGCTTCTTGGCGCCCTTCTTGGCCACCTTCTTCGGCGCAGACTTCTTGGCGGGCGCCGCCTTCTTGGGTGCCGCCTTCTTGGCCGGCGCCGGCTTCTTGGGCGCCGCCTTCTTCACGCTGACCACCTTCTTGGCGCCCCCCTTCTTGGCGGCGGCCTTGGCGGGGGCGGCCTTCTTGGCCGGTGCCGCCTTCTTCACAACCTTGGTAGCCTTGGCCGGGGCGGCTTTCTTGGCCGGTGCGGCCTTCTTTGGCGGCGTCGCTGCCTTGGCGGGGGCCTTGGCTACGCTCTTCGCCGGCGCCTTGGCGGGAGCCTTTGCCGGGGCCTTGGCCGGTGCTGCCGCCTTTGCCGGCGCTGGCGCCTTTGCGGGCGCCGCCGCCTTGGCGGGCTTCGCCGGAGCTGGGGCCGCAGCGGGGGCAGCCGGTGCGGCCTTCTTGCGGCTCGCGGCGGCGGGGGCCTCAGCCTTGGCTGGTTCCGGGGCCGGCGGTGGCGGCTCGGCGGCGACCGGGGGCGGGGCCGGGGGCTTGGGCTTCGGCGGGCGGCCGCGACGTGCCGGCGCCCCGAAGACGACCTCCTCCTCCTCCTCGACCTCTACCTCGTCCTCGGCGTCGTCATCGGCGACGATTTCCGTGTCCTCCTCGTCCTCCAGCGCGGCCTCTTCGGGCTCATCCCACAGCCCGCCGTCGCGAGACGACCCGCCGCCCCAGCCATCATCATCATCATCGTCATCATCAAACGACGACGAGCCACCGTATCCGATATCGTCCTCGTCGTCGTCCGAAAACTTCAGCGTCTCGTCCCACGCCTCGCCACGCGGCATGAATGCCTCCTGCATGTAGTGATCGACGGTCCATGTACCTGCTGCGGAGCCGAGCGCGCGTCCCGAGCACACCGGCGCGCCGCGGCCACGGAGCGACCGCCTGCGATCGCTCTTCTGGGGAACTTCCTTTTACAATCGAGGGCTTTCCCCGTCAAGCGGGAAAACAGCGCCCCGCCGACGTGCCCAGCGCACGTTCGCGTCGCCTCGACGGCACGTGGCGACGATTCGCGCGCTCAATCCGCGGTGAGCCCCAGCACCCGACGCTCGCTGACCACCGTCTGCAACGCGGCATAGACCGTGGGGTCGAGCAACCCGCCCGCATGCGCCGCGAGATAGTCGACCGTGTCCTCGAGCGACATGGCGGGGCGGTAGGCCCGCCGCGAGGTCAGGGCGATGAAGGCGTCGGCGCAACAGAGGATGCGCCCACCTAACGAAATCTGCTCGCCCATCACGCCCCGGGGATATCCGGTGCCATCCCAGTGCTCGTGGTGGTCGCGCACATACTCCAGCGCCTCCCGCAACTGGATGAGGGGCGACAGGATTTCCAGCCCGATGCGCACGTGGTCCTTCACGTGTTCGTACTCCTCGGGACTGAGCGCGCCCGGCTTGTTCTGCACCGATTCACGCAGCGCGATCTTCCCCACGTCGTGCAGACGCGCGGCGATGGCAACTTGTTCCACCTGCACCTCACCCAGCTGCATGGCCTCGGCGATGGCCCGGCTGAGCGCCGTCACGCGCAACGAGGTCCCGGACAGGAACGGGTCCTTGGCTTCGTGCATCGCCACGAGATGGGCGATCGAATCCACCACGGAGGCCACGACCGCCGACCGTTCGCGCTCCAGATCCGTGGTGCGACGGGAGACCTCGCTCGCGATCAGTCGTTCGACGTTGCGTTGTTCCACGGCCAGATCGCGCCGATTGGCGACGCGTTCGATCGCGGCCAGGAGGTCCTGCAGGTCGACCGGTTTGGTGAGGTATTCCATCGCCCCCACGGCGATGGACTCCGTGGCGGTGGGGACATCGTTGACCGCGCTCAGCATGATGACGGCGAGGTCGGGGTGGAGCGCGCGCGCCTGCGGCACCAGATCGAGCCCCGACATCCCGGGCATCCGGATGTCGCAGAGCATGAGGGAGTAGTGCCCCTGCCGGAGCAGTTCGAGCGCTGCCTGGCCGGCGTCGGCCATTTCGGCGTCGAAGCCGCGCGAGCGCAGGAACTTGGAGAGCGCGAGGCGAATCGTCTCCTCGTCGTCGACGACGAGGATCCGCTTGGTCTCCGGGCCGCCGATCACCCGGTTACTCAGTGCGCCGCCGCGGGCGGAATCAGTCATGACGAGAGGGAGGAGGGAGCGGGCGCCCCCGATGCCGGGAGATAGATGCGGAAGAGGGAGCCCGACCCGAGTTGGCTCTCCACGGAAATGCTCCCGCCGTGTGCTTGCACGATACCATAGGACACACTGAGGCCAAGGCCCGTCCCTTGTCCAGCCGGCTTGGTGGTGAAGAAGGGTTCAAAGATGCGCTGCCGGGTTTCTTCTGCCATACCCGAACCAGTATCGGCGATTGTCAGGAGAACCCCCTGATCCAGCGGTTCGGTCCGGATGCCGAGCTGCTTGATGCTCGATCGCTGCATGGCGTACTCCGCGTTGACGATCAGGTTCAGCAGCACCTGCTGCAGCCGTTGATCGTCTCCGCGGACACGCGGGAGCCCGGGCGCCAGGTCCACCTGCACCTCCACATCGGCGCTGCGTAACGAGTAGTTGCGGAGGCGTAGGGTCAGCTCGATGATCTCGTTGAGGTCGATGGGCGATCGGGTCGGCCCCGGCTTGCGCGAGAAGATCAGGAGGTCGCGAATGACCCCGACGGCGCGGTCGGCCTCGCGCTTGATGAGCCGCACCGATTCCCGCTGCTCGTCGGTGATCTTCTCCTCCAGGAGCAGCTGGGCAAAGGCCGAGATGCCGGCGAGCGGGTTGTTGAGTTCGTGGGCCACGCCGGCCACCAGTTCGCCTAACGCGGCGAGTTTCTCGCTCTGCCGCAGCTGCTCCTCGATGCGCCGCTCGTCGGTGAGGTTGCGGACGTTCATCACCTGCCCCACCGGGGCCCCGGCATCGTCGCGGATGTAGCTCAGCATGACCGACGCCGGAAACTCCGACCCGTCGCGCCGCCGGTGCACGTGCTCGGCCATCCACACGCTCGACGTCGACAGGTTGCCGTTCCCCAACCGTCGCGCGGGGACGGCCGACGCCACGAGGGTGTCGAAGGTGATGGCGCCGATCTCCTCGCCGCTGTAGCCGTACTCGCGCCCCGCCGCCGCGTTGGCGTACCACACGCGACGGTCGAGACCGAGGATGAACACTGGCTGATCCATCGTGGCCAGCGCGGTGGCGAGCATGCGCTCGCGCTCGCGCCGCTTCCGCTCCTCCTCGCCGAGCAACAGCACGTCGGCCGCCAGCGCCACGTGCGCCGCCAGCCGCCCCAGCGACTCGCCCTGCTCACGCCGCACCCGCGCCCCCGCGACCGGGACGCTCCACAGCACGCCGAGGAGCTGGTCCTTGGCGATGAGCGGGACGACCGACGCCCCGGCCGGCACCACGTCGCGCTCCTGAATAGACGCGAGGACGTCGAGGGGAGGGGTGAGCACGGCGCCACGCGTCCCGACGAGGCGCGCCGCACTCTCGCGCCCCGGGATGACGCGATCCTGCAGTGGGGCGAGTGTCCCGATGGCGCTGACGTAGGTGATGGTCTCGCCGCTGTCCCCCATGAGACCCAACGCCTTGCCGGTCGACGGGACGACCGAGTCGACCGCGGCGAGAATCAGCCGCCCCGACTCCTGCGCCGAGTTGGAGAACAGGGCGGCGCGCGCGATGGAAGCGGCCGCCTCGGCGACCGATCGGGCCTGCCGTTCTGCCTCGAAGAGGCGCGCATTCTCGATCGCGGCGCCAGCCTGCCGGGCGATGAGCGACAGGACCGCGGCGTCGTCGTCGTCGAAGACTCTCGCCTCATCGCCCTGCACCACGAGGACACCGAGAATCTCCTCGCCGTGCAGGATGGGGACGGCGATCTCCGCGTGCACCGGTGGGCGTCCCGAACGGCCGGCGACCGGATCGGACCACGGCCGCGCGGGGGCGTCGCTCATGTGCGTCCCGCCATCGCGCAGCGCGAGCGAGGCACCACAATCGCCCACCGGCACGCTGGGGAGCGCCGAAGCCCCCGTGCTGACCCCGTCGACGACGATGAGTTGCGGGAGGAACTGCGTGTGTTCGGCGTTGGCGAGCAGGAGGGCGAAGACCGAGATGCGCGGGATGGACGAGAGCGCAGCGCGATGGACTTCGCCATACACCTCCCCCAGCTCGGTACGCGAAATGGCCTGCTGCACCTGGGCGACCGCGGCGAGTCGCGTGGCGCGGCGCTCGAGGTCTTCCAGCAGGTCGGCGTTTCGCAGCGCGATGGCAACGTGCGTCGCGAAGTCGGTCAGCAGTTCGTACTCGGCTTCGTCCGCATGACGCGGGTTGAGCCAGCGCATCACGAGGAGCCCGCGCACGACGCCGTCGGCCACCAAGGGGAGAAAGGCGATCGACTTCACCCCTGCCGCGCGCAGTCCGGCGAGCGGCTCCGACAGCTCCTCGTCTTTCAGGTTCTGCAGGTCGGGGAGGATCACGTTCTCGGCGTTCTCCACCGCCCATCCGGGACGCCCCACCCAGAGCTTGGGGGCGATCGACGCGACCTGTTCGGTTCCGAGTCCGCGGGCATGCTGGACCGCGGCAGTGCGCCGCTCGACGTCGATCGAGTAGACGGTGAAGCCGTCGGCGCCCAACAGCTCGGTGGCCACGCGTTCGATTCCGTCAAAGACGCTCTCCGACGAAACTGCCGAGGCGAGGGTGCGTCCCGTGGCGGCGAGGATCTCGGCGTGACGGGTGGTGCGCGCCGCGGCGCGATACAGCCGCGCGTTTTCCACGGCCACCGCGGCGTGCGAGGCGAGGGCCTGCAACAGCTCTTCCTCGTGCTCGTTGAAGTCGCGGCGCGGGTTGCCGTAGACGAGCACCGTACCGATGGCCCGGTCGCCCACCAGGAGCGGGGCGGCGACCGCATTGGGGGCGACGTCGTTCAACAGCTCGTCCGACTGTTCCCAGCGGGGAAAGAGGCGCAGGTCGGCGGTGCGCACCGGGCGGCGCCGGCGGAGCGCCTCGCCGCTGAAGACGCCCTCGGTGGGGAGGACTCCGGCAAAGCGTCCGATCGCGTGTCCGGCAGCTCCCACGATGCGCAGCGACTCGCCGTCGACCATCGTCACCGTGGCGCCGGCCCCTTGCAGCAGGTCGGCGGCGTGTTCGGCGATGAGGGTGAAGACGCGCTCCACCTCGAGCGATTGGTTGAGGTGGCGGACGATGTCGGTGAGGGCCCGGGCCTCGCGCGCGCTGCGCCGCTCTCGCTCGAGGAGTCGTGCGTTGCGAACGGCCGGTGACCCCAGCTCGGCGACGCGCTGCAGGATGACGGCATCGTCATCGCTGAAGTCGCCCCGCCCGCTGTTGACCGCCAGGAGGACGCCGAATGCCACGCCGCCGGCGATGAGTGGGGCCGACGCCACCTGCCGAATCCCCAACTCGGCGTGGAACGGGGTGTTGATGGCCGCGTCGTCCGTGACGTCGTTGACGACGATGACGCGCGCCTCCTGAAGGGTGCGAAGCGCGAGCGACTCGTCGACCCGGTTGCGTTCCCCGCGAATGGGGGAAAGGCACCCCGCCGCGGCGTCGACACGGAAGTAGCCGTCTTCCAGCGACGAGACGAGACACCCCTCGGCGCTCAGCAGCGTCACGATGCTCTCGGCGAGGATCGAAGCGGCCTCGTCGCTACTCTCCGCAGCTGCCGCCAGGCGGCTCGCGACCGCCAGCAGAGCGGCGGCGTCCTGCGATGGAACGCGGGACTCAGCGCGGAGAGAGTGCGTCACGAGAGTGCGTCACCGACGTGGCGAACGGGGAATGGAACGGCGGGCGCCGCGACCGGTGCGGCGCCCAAGTGAGTCGCGAGCGAACTCCCGTCGAGCGGCTCGACGATGTTTGCCGTGACCTCGTGCGAAATGACGCCTGCGTCGTGCCGGCGTTTCGGGCGGTGGCGCCGGGCGCTACTTGAGGGTTCTGGCTTCCCCGATCGCGGCGTCGATATCGCCCTTGTGGCGCGTGTACTCCTCGACGGCCTTGGCCTGTTCGGTCTTTTCCACCGCCAGCAGCTTCTTGTACATCTTGGCGCGCGTGGCGCTGTCGTTCTTCAGTTCGGCGACGCGAGCGCTGAGAATGAGTCCGAGGAGGTGGTCCGGGTTGTTGGCGAGGATCGCCTCGGCCTCTTTCTGCGCCGTGGCGAGATCGCCGGCCATCTCGGCCATGCGCCCGTGGTCGTACTTGAGATCGTCGTCGAGCGTGCCGAGCAGTTCGTACGCCTGCGACGCCATGGTGGCGAAGAACGAGGCGCTGTCGCCCTTGCCTTCGGAGGCCAGGCGCATGACGCGGTCGTAGAGGCGATCGGCGCGCTCGCGCGGCGACATGGACGAGATGTCGGGGGCGCGGACCCCGGCGCCGCCACCGCCGGCGAAGGGGGCGCCACCACCGGCACCTCCGTCCAAGGGGACGTTGACGCTGGCATCGGCGCTCGGCG
>ERZ795044.4853-NODE-4853-length-10963-cov-6.076824_pt1 | contig 10963 bp, 8 predicted proteins | sample MGYA00375128_ERZ795044 | MGnify/ENA primary metagenome ERZ795044 (study PRJEB30173, sample SAMN05720213) | anaerobic digester metagenome | isolation source: active sludge of municipal wastewater-treating anaerobic digesters | place: USA | collected 2014-12-22 ... | reverse complement strand
GGTACAACTGCGCATCCTAAATGGCACTCCTGCACATTTAGTTAGGTATTCCCGCTCATCTTAAATAGTACTTCCGCGCATCCTGAACGATAGAACTGCGCATCTTGTACAGTACTACCGCACATCTTGTACGGTACTCCCGCGCATCTAGCCAGGTGGCCTATACCCTGCATGCCGCATGCAAGGTGCTGGACACCTGTCAAAACCCTTTATACTCAGGGCTGGGTGTCTCTAAGTCATGGAATAAACTTCAAACATACAGGCTGCGAAATGGTAATTTCCTTGCCGGTGAATTTCAATTCGCCGTCTGCAGATTCCGTTTGAATACGGTGATATTATCTGAGTCCTGATTGGCTACCAGTAAGAAATTACCCGTGGGGTCAATAACGAAATTACGGGGCGTTTTTCCATGCACGGGTTGGTATCCGACCAGCGTTAGTAAACCTGTTTTCTGGTCGATACTAAAAATCACAAGGCTTTCATGCGCCCGGTTAGATCCATAAAGAAACTTGCCATCGGGTGAAATGTGAATGTCGGCCGTCCATTTACGACCTGTATAATCATCCGGCAGACTCTTTATAGTTTGAAAAGATTCCAGCGCGCCTGCCTTATAGTTAAAACCCGTAATGGTGGCTCCCATTTCATTAATCACATAGGCAAATTTTCCATTGGGGTGAAACGTAAAATGCCTGGGACCCGAGCCAGGCGTTACTGTCGTAAACGCAATTGGTGCAAGGGTAAGCTGTCCGGTTTCATGATGCAGCGAATAAGTCATGATTTTATCGGTTCCCAGGTCAGGTACAAAAACATCCATATTGTTGGGCGCGATGTTGATCGAATGAACGTAGGGTTTTTGTTGTCGCTCGGGGTCAACGCTGCTGCCTTCATGCTGAATCGTTTGACTTACCGGATTAAGCATTCCATTCGATTGAATCGGAAGCACGTTGATGCTACCGCTACCATAATTTCCTACAATCAACCACCGGCCGGTTTTGTCTACCTCCAGGTAACAAGCACCAAAACTTCCGGCCAGGGATTGCGAATTCAGAAGCGTTAACTGATGAGCCTCTTCAATTCGAAAAGCGTTCACGGAACCACCTTTACTTCCGCCAAGGGAATACAAAAAGCGTTGGTTGGAAGAGATGGATAGAAAAGAAGGATTGATAAGATCTTTGGCAATACTTGCCAGCGTTAAATCGCCCGTAGTTGAATTAAACTTGTACACATAAATACCTTCACTGGTTTTGCGGGTATAGGTACCGATGTAAAGATAATAAACAGAATTCTGTCCTAAGGTTGTCATACTCATGCAAAGTAGATAGATGAATGCTAGCAGATTCTTTTTGCTGAAATTAATCATTTCGCCTCGATCAAAGTAAAGCTTCACACTTTTTCATAGCGCCTATTCTTTGAATAGCACAGTACTTTTAGTGCCCTGAAGTATTTTAAAGTCAATGGTATCGGTCTTAGTCTTTTCTATAAAATAGTCAAAATCTTTTGGAGTATCACTTACAAAGCGGGGCAACAAAATAAGGTGCTCAGAAATGGGATAAAAGAAGTCGTCCCAGTGCAAGGGAATGACCAATAATTTAAATCATATTTTAAAAATCAGAGTCGGGAAACCGGCTTTTTCTTTTGTACTCCACCAAATAAATTGGCGATGTGTTACTGATTAGGTATTAAGAATATTGTGAACGCTTAAACTCGTAATGAAACACTCATTTGAAACTCCTCTAGTAGATAAAAGGCACCAATTTCTTTGTTATTCTCCTATATTCTGCAAATTGTTGCCCATACCTCGAAGCTAAGTAATTATCCAATTTAGGAATATTATAAAGGGTGAAGAAACAAAACAAAAGTATTGGGATAACTATGGAATACCAATTTCTTGTTACTAATGCATACCCCATTACCCAAAGTACATCTCCAAAATAATTGATGTGCATTGAATATTTAAAGAATCCAACAGTATACAATTTCCCTTTGTTCGCTGAATTTTTCTTCCACTTATCTCTTAATAGTTCTGATCCTGTATTTAAAAAGGATCCTATAAGAAATAGAGTTATTCCAAAAATGTCAACCAGTTCAATGCCTGAAGTTACTTTATAACCAAGCAGTGCGAATCCTATATAATACACAGTAAAAGCAACGGGAATACTAAAGGCTTCCTCCCAAGGGATATGTCTTTTAACGAAATAGAAAATTGTTATACACATTCGAAAGAAAACAATTAAATTGAAGGTAAATAAAATCATATGCCTCATCTCATTTCCATGTACTGGGCTGTCTGAAGAAAATAGTTGATTGTAACCCTCTGCCAATAAAATCCAATAACTAATTCCTATAATCAGTAATTCAAGAATTAAAAGAACCGTCTTTTGTGGTATACTGTTGTCTTTTGTATTATAGAGATCCATATAAACTTTATCCAATGCTTTTAAGTAATAGTCTCCAGCTACATTTTGTATTTCAACCATTCAAATCCAACGCCTAACTTTTTTTCTGTATTGGTTATACTCCTGTCCAAATGCCCTACTTAAATATCTTTCCTCCTTTAAGATTACCAAATAAGTGATAGTCACAATCACAATTGGAATAAAAATAAATGTCCACAGATTTCCTTTAAAGAATGCGATTCCAATGTATAGCGTAAGCAAACTCAGATACATTGGATTTCTTGAAATGGCATAAATACCTGATGTCTGTAACGAGTTAGCTGGTTTAATTGTAATGAGTGTATTCTTTGTTTTTAAAAATTTTAACAATGCCGGTAAAAGAAATGTAATACCAACAAATATAAATACCACCCCAACAATAGTGGCTACATTCGCTTCCAAAAATAAGAGAGGAAGTGGAATTTGGCTCTGAAAATAGATAGATAGTAAAAAGAGTAAAACATAAAAAAGCGGAGGGGGAAGATATACCCCAGGGTGATCAATGCCCGTTTTCATAGTATCAAAATGGTTTATATTGCCTGAATGCATTTAATATACATATCAATATTATGATAGCAGGGCTAAAACACTTTAGGAAAAAAACGACATTCTTTATCCGCTGGGGAAATCGCCATATCCACTCGTCTGTTTTTGCATCAGCGAGCCTGGAGTAAATTCTGCAAATTGTCTGAATTCACGCAGTAAATGAGATGAGTCGTTGTACTCACACTCGATGGCAATTTCCGACCAGCTTTTTTCAGGTGAATTATTTTTAATTTTCATCGCGCGTTCAAATCTGACAATCCGGAGATACATTTTAGGAGATATGCCGATACGTGTTGTAAAACTACGTTCAAATTGACGAAGACTAAGGCAAGCCATTGATGCCCAATCCATCAGATTAAATCGTGCCATCGGATTAAGCATCTTGATCGCAACACCATCAATAGGCTCTTCTGGTAAAATACCTTTTTCAATTTGTCTATCTATAAAGTCTGACACGATTTCAATCATGTTATCATAGGAAGTTGATTGAATCAATTTATTATTTACATTTTTTATTTCTTGATTAAAAAAAACAGTTGCATCTATTCCCTTGTTGACTGTTTGCCGCATCGAAATTCTGAGCAAACGATAAAGCCCCGTAGGATGAAAAGCCACCTTGATCATCAGGTAATCCTTCCCAAATTTAAGTCCAACTGGTTTATTCTTAGGGCCAGTAATGGTAGGAGATTCTGCTAATATTCCATCAGAATCAACTGTTGGGAATGCTTTTACATGATCTCTTGGATAGAAATAAAGTCCTTGCTCTAAATTGGCTAAACAAGTAATAGTAGGAGGTGGTAAAGTCGATAGTTTATCCCACTTCATATGTAGAATTTGGTATTCACGAACTATATTCTTCTGAGAATCCGAGGGTTCATATATTTGAAAAAATTTCATCGTAAGTTTTATTTAATCAAACTAGTCTTTTACGAAGAGCTACCTCATTTGGTCTTTCAAAAGGATAAGACGCAATGCGATTACCAACCTAAATACATCATACTCAAAAACAGTTTCTTATATTTCATACTGATTACAAGATCAAAAGTTTATTATTGAAGAATACTAAATTATGGAAATACTCCATATTCTGAAGGTCAAATTATATAAGGCAGCCATGAAAAATAATATCTCATACTTATTTTTACTCATTTTGTTTAGCTCCACACTGGCAATCGGCCAAACCAACCGGTCGCTTTATCATACGGACTGGACTGATTTCAACAAAAACGGCAAACAGGATAGGTATGAAAACCCTAAACTTTCAACCGCTGAACGGATCAAGGATTTAATGTCGCAAATGACGTTGGAAGAAAAAGTGGGACAGTTGTTAACCCCATATGGCTGGCCTATGTATGAGCGAAAAGGCAATGAGGTTATCATTACGGATGAGCTAAAAAAAGATATCACCCAACGACACATTGGAAGCTTATGGGGATTTATGCGCGCTGACCCATGGACAAAACGGAGGTTATCCACAGGCCTTACCAACGACTTGTCGGCCAAAGCAGTCAATCAAATGCAACGGTATGTGATTGAAAACAGTCGGTTAGGGATACCCTTAATCCTTGCCGAAGAATGTCCGCATGGATTTATGGCTCTCGATGGCACCGTATTTCCAACATCACTAGGACTTTCTGCCACCTGGAACCCGGACCTGATTGAACAAATGGGTAAAGCAATTGCGAAAGAGATTCGAACGAGGGGTGCACACATTGGCTATGGTCCGGTACTTGATTTAGCACGGGAACTTCGCTGGTCGCGGGTGGAAGAAACCTTTGGTGAGGATACGTATCTCACTTCGCGATTTGGGGTTTCGTTTGTGAAAGGCTTGCAAGGGACTGATCTGAAAAACAATGCGAGCGTGATCTCAACGTTGAAAGCCATGGCGGGTCATGCCTCTCCGGAAAGCGGGCATAATGCAGGTGCGGCACATCTTGGCGAACGCGAACTTCACGAATTTCTGTTCCCTCCGTTTGAAGCAGCCGTAAAGGCAGGTGCGTTATCGGTGATGAGTTCCTATAATGAAATTGATGGTATTCCTTCAACAGCCAATCGCTACATGCTTACCGATTTACTTCGCAACCAATGGGGATTTAAAGGGTTTGTTGTTTCAGACTTGTTTGCGATCCGCGGACTTGTAGGCCATGGTGTTGCAGCTGATAACAATGAGGCCGCCTTACAAGCCCTCATGGCAGGTGTTGATTCTGATTTAGGTGCAACGGATTTCCACCCTTCCCTTATTGAATTAGCGAAGAGCGGAAAGTTAAAACTGGATGTTTTGGATGAAGCCGTATATAGAGTTCTCAATGCAAAATTCGTGGTAGGTCTTTTTGATCATCCCCTTACGGATGAAAGAAACATATTGACTAATACGGTTATCGCTGAGCATCGGAAGTTAGCACGCACCATTGCAACAGAATCAATCATCCTGCTGAAAAATAAAAATGCTCTCCTCCCACTCCGGAAGGATTATAAGTCCATTGCTGTGATTGGCCCGAATGCGGATAATATTTATAACATGCTTGGTGATTACACAGCGCCACAAAAAGAAGATGATGTGGTAACGGTACTGGAGGGAATTAAAAATCATGTGTCGAAAGAGACGGTGGTGAACTATGCGAAAGGGTGTGCGATCCGTAACGAGTCGGAAGCAGGATTTGAAGAAGCCATTAAAGTCGCTAAAGAATCGGAGGTTGTGATTATGGTAATGGGTGGATCCAGTACCCGCGATTTTTCATCGGAATATGAAGAAACGGGAGCTGCCAAAGTTTCGGAAGATGGACAGAATGATATGGAAAGTGGTGAAGGGTATGACCGGGCCACACTCAACCTGATGGGAAAACAAGAGAAGCTGATGGCGGAGATAACAAAACTTGGAAAGCCCGTGGTGCTTGTGCTGATTCAGGGAAGGCCATTAACTACTACCTGGGCAGAAGAAAATATTCCTGCCATTGTGAACGCCTGGTATCCTGGCATGGAAGGGGGCAATGCTATTGCCGATGTTTTATTTGGAGATTACAATCCTGCAGGTCGACTAACTGTGAGTGTGCCGCGCTCGTTGGGTCAAATACCTGTGTATTACACCGCCAAACGGCTTAGCTATCAGCGTGAGTATGTGGATGAGTCGGGCAAACCACTCTATCCGTTTGGGTATGGATTAAGCTATACCACGTTTGAATACTCAGACTTAACTGTACATTCAAAAAATCAAAACGGAAAAATTGAAGTTACAGCAGACATTACAATAAAAAACAGTGGCAATAAAGATGGAGATGAAGTGGTGCAACTTTATGTTAGAGACAATGTAGCTTCTTTTACCACTCCGGATCGTACGCTGAAAGCTTTTCAACGCATTCGCTTGAAAGCCGGAGAAAGCAAGAAAGTAAGTTTCCTGTTAGATGAAGAAAGTTTTTCTTTATATCAGGGTAATGGAAAATGGGCAGTTGAACCTGGGAAGTTTACCATCCTGATTGGATCCTCTTCACAAGACATAAGACACCAAAAAGAAATAGAGCTTTAAATGCTGCAAGGTGTCCTACACCTTAATGCCTGCGATTGCCAGGTGTAGGACACCCTATTATATCTCAACTCTCTTCATCTTTGGCGCCAGCCAATGCATCAGCAACCACGCCCACAGATAGGCAACACCACAAATAAGAAAGAGGATGTTATATCCCAGCGTAATGTTGCCCAATAGTTTGTAGTGATTTAATAAATTGCCTACAATCAGCGGAAAGAAAATCCCGCCCACGGAACCAGCCATGCCGCCTATACCAACCACTGAACTAACTGCTTTCTTAGGAAACATATCCGATACGGTGGTAAAAATATTCGCACTCCACGCCTGGTGTGCGGCAGCCGCCAGGCTCATCAGCGCTACGGCAATCCACACATGATCTACAAAACGTGCTGTCATAATGGGAACCACGCAGATGGCAAAAAGTAACATGGAGGTTTTACGCGCTTTAAATACCGGCCATCCAATTCTGATCAGGTAAGAAGATAAATACCCACCTCCGATACTACCTAGTGTTGTAACTGTGTAGATCACCGCCAATTGCAAATTGGGTTTTCTGAAATCAACTCCATACACTTCTGTGAAATACGAAGGCAACCAAAAAAGCAGGAACCACCAGATAGGATCGGTAAAAAACTTTCCTAAAATGAATGCCCAGGTTTGCCGGATGCCTAATAGTTTTATCCAGGGCACGGCCTGAACATTCTTCTCGGCCTGTTCATCGGCATCGCTATGGATATAGTCAAACTCTTCTTTCGATAATCGATTCTGCCGTGAGGGGATCTCATAAAAAATCCACCACGCGATCAGCCAGATAAACCCCAGTGCTCCGGTAAGAATAAAAGCCTGTTGCCAACCATAGATGCCTAAGATCCACGGCACAGCAATGGGTGCAACTACTGCACCAATGTTGGTACCGGAATTAAAAATGCCGGCAGCGAGTGCGCGTTCTTTTTTAGGAAACCACTCGGCCGTTGCTTTGATGGCCGTTGGAAAATTGCCCGCCTCACTAATGCCCAGAAAGGCTCGCATAAAGCCAAAGCCTAATGTTGATTTAACCAGGGCATGACCCATCGCAGCAATGCTCCAGAAGAAAACAGAAATGGCATACCCCATTTTGGTGCCAACCAAATCAACCACTCTACCGAAAACCAAATAGCCTGCTGCATAGGCAGCACTAAATGCCATTACGATATTGCCATAGTCAATCTCACTCCAGTTGAATTCCTTTTCGAGAGCCGGCTTGAGTAAACTTAGTACTTGCCTGTCCACATAGTTGATGGTGGTGGCCATGAAAATCAATCCACAGATTACCCAGCGATAGTTACTCCAGGTTTTAGGTTGATTTTTCAATGAGTATTAGTTGTCAGTTTTATCCATTGATAATTATCAGTCGACTGTCTACGGTCGACAGTTGACTGTGGTCTGTTAACAGGTTATACCCCAGCATACGCACTAAATGCTCCATCTACCGGCACTACAATTCCTGAAACAAATTTTGAGGCATCGGAACAAAGCCAAAGCAACGTGCCACATAATTCATCAGGTTCTCCAAAGCGACCAAATGGAGTGCCTTTTATAATCAACTGTCCGCGTTCGGTCAAACTTCCATCAGGGTTCGTTAACAGGTTTCTGTTTTGTTCGGTAAGAAAAAATCCGGGTGCAATCGCATTCACACGAATACCCTCTCCAAACTTTTTGGCCATTTCAACAGATAACCACTGTGTGAAATTGCTAATCGCGGCCTTTGCTGCACCATAGCCAACCACTCGGGTCAATGGACGAATGGCTGTCATGGAAGAAATGTTGATAATTATCCCATGCTTTTTACTAACCAGCACTTCTCCAAAAATCTGTGCCGGCAAAACGGTACCCGTCAAATTAAGATCAACCACTTTCTGAAAGTCATCAATTTTTAAATCCAGAAATGTTTTATCAGGCATAACCACTGCACCAGGCATATTACCTCCCGCACAGTTGATCAGAATATCAATTGTGCCAAATTTTTCAATCACTAACTTTTTAGCATTTACCAGTTGCTGCTCATTCAAGACATCCGCTGAAATACCAATAGCATTGCCGCCTGAACGAATAATTTCTTTCGCGAGACTATCTGCCGCTTCTTTTCTACGACCCAAAATAACTACGGCTGCACCCGCTTTTGCTAATGATTTACACATCGCACTGCCCAGCACGCCTGTGCCACCGGTAACAACGGCAACTTTAGATTTTAATCCGAATAATTCTTCTAAATATGACATAAGATGTTAGATGTTAGACATGAGATTTGAGACATATGACTTTTACTTTGAACTTTCTATATCTTAGGCTTTTAACTTTCAACTCCAACTTCCCACCTTAATTGCCTGCCTTGTACGATTACTCTCATACGCTGCTTCAATGAGTTTAATTACATCGCGCGATTGCTCTGGTTTCACTGCCAGATCCTTGCCCTCGCGTATTACTTCAACTAAGTTTTGATAGAACCCCAGGTAATTACCGGGTATTGTTTCGATGGTAGACTCTACATGCAACCCGTTGATTGTAGTATTGAGTCGGCTCCAGCTTTCTTTTGGCAATGTTCCCCACCCTGGGCTTCCGGGAATTTTCTTTTCTTTAAGTGCCTGCTCCTGCGGGTCTACATTACTACTGGTTATAAAGGATCCTTCGGTACCATGCAACTGGTACCGCGGACCTTGTTCACGCACCAGATAACTCGACTTGACAATCACATTCAAACCATTGTACGTTAACCGGATGTCATAAAAATCATCTACCCTTCCTCCCGTGCGTTGCGTACCAATGCGGGCATCCACTTCGTTCGGCATACCAAACAACACCAACACCTGATCAAGCATGTGCGAGCCAAGGTTGTATAGAATTCCTTTCCCTGCCCCTGCCTCTTCCTTCCACGAGTTGGGTTCGATGTAATTACGGAAGCGATCGTAATGGGCCTCGAATTCTACAATGCGACCTACCCATTTATTGTCAATCACTTTTTTCAAGGTCAGAAAGTCACCATCCCAACGCCTGCTCTGAAAGACAGTTAATGTTTTATTAAGTTTTTTTGCGAGTGTAATTAAATCATCAGCTTCCTTAATCGTTACCGTGAAAGGCTTCTCGACCACCACATGCTTGCCAGCTTGCAAGGCCTGAACGGTTTGCGGAAAGTGTAATTCATTCGGAGTATTCACGATTATCAACTCAATGGCCGGATCGGCAATCGCTTCGTCCACCGATCGTACAACATTACACGTTGGGTAATGATCCTTCGCGGTGTTCTTGCTTCGCTGGACAACCGTTGTTAACTCAAACCCCGGATGTGCGTGAATGAGAGGCGCATGAAAAACTTCGCCCGACATTCCGTATGATAAGATAGCAGTCTTAATGGGTTTGGTCATACCTGAAACTGAAAGTAATTATGAACATTGTTATAGCAAACATCCCGAACCAATTGCCCCATCAGCGTAAGGTCATTGGGCAGCTCGCCTTTCCGGATATCCTCTCCAATAAGATTACACAGGATTCTTCTGAAATATTCGTGGCGCGGAAAAGAAAGAAAACTACGGGAGTCGGTGATCATACCAACAAACCTGGAGAGTAAACCCATGTTGGAAAGAGTATTGATCTGTTTTTCCATTCCATCCTTCTGATCGAGAAACCACCAGGCTGAACCCCACTGAATTTTTCCGGGAACCGAACCATCGCTGAAGTTGCCGACCATGGTAGCAAACAATTCGTTATCAGCCGGATTAAGATTATAAAGAATTGTCTTCGTTAACTGATTGGATTGGTCGAGGTGATTTAAAAATTGCGATAACCCGCGGGCTTGTGAATAATCTCCGATGGAATCAAACCCCGTATCGGGTCCTATTTGTTTCATCAAACGCGAGTTGTTGTTGCGCATCGCACCCAGGTGAAATTGTTGAATCCAACCTTTGGCATGATACATTTTTCCTAATTCAATCAGCACCGCGTTCTGAAATGATTGCTGCTCCCTTCGCGTCAAACTCGCCCCTGACCTGATCGTTTTGAACAACTTACCTGCGTTGATACTGTCAGATTCATCATACGCAATAAATTCCAGTCCATGATCGGAAGCCCGACATCCAAAGGAATCGAAATAGTCAATGCGTTTTTTTAAGGCGGTGAGCAAATCATTAAACGTACTTATTGACATTCCTGCCGTTTGGGCAAGTTTGTCGAGATAGGAGTTGTAGCCTTCCGGATCCGTTGTGTTGTATGCTTTATCCGGCCGGAACGCAGGAAACATGTTGATGCTATTTTCCTGCCGTGCAAATTGTTCATGATAAACTAATGAATCGATGGGGTCATCAGTCGTGCAGACAACTTCCACGTTCATTTTGGAAAGAAGGGATTGAACCCGGAAATCTTCTTGCTGAAGTAGTGCAGAACAATGATCATAGATTTCCGGAGCTGACTGCTCATTAAGCAGCGTATCTAC
>ERZ795044.4849-NODE-4849-length-10966-cov-4.694162_pt1 | contig 10966 bp, 13 predicted proteins | sample MGYA00375128_ERZ795044 | MGnify/ENA primary metagenome ERZ795044 (study PRJEB30173, sample SAMN05720213) | anaerobic digester metagenome | isolation source: active sludge of municipal wastewater-treating anaerobic digesters | place: USA | collected 2014-12-22 ... | reverse complement strand
GGTCGACGAGGGCGCCGTCGAGGCGGACCTCACGGGCGTCCGGATCGATCTCGAGGGCGCCGAAGGTACGCGTCCGGGTGGGCGTGGCCGCCACTCTGGGACGCCTGAGGACGACCTGGATGCGTGCGATGAGTTCGCGGGCACTGAAGGGCTTGGTCATGTAGTCGTCAGCTCCCACGGTGAGGCCGATGAGGGTGTCGACCTCGTCCGCGCGGGCCGTCAGCATGATCACGTAGCAGTCGCTGAAGGTGCGCAGACGACGGCACACCTCGACACCGTCCAGGCTTGGTAGACCCAGATCGAGGACGACGACGTCCGGGGACCACGACCGTGCCACCTCGAGTCCCTCGAGCCCGTCGCCCACTTCGAGGTGGTCCATGCCTGCCCGCTCGAGGTAGGTGCCCACCAGGCCGGCGAGAACGGGTTCGTCCTCGACGACGAGTACTCGTGGTCGTCCTGTCATGGGGCAAGTGTGCAGGGTCGCGCCGGCTCTGAGCGCTCGTCGGATCCCTGGCGGGGGAGCTTGACCAAAACTTGACCGAATCTGGACCAACCGCGTGGGGTGCGTCCGCGAGCGTGGTGATGCACGCACCGCTGACAAGGAGACACGATGACCACCACGCTGACGCGCCCTGCACCCGACCAGGTCGACGGACCGAAACCGGCCACACGCACCAGCACTCCCCTGCTGATCACCGTCGGACTGGCGGCGCTGCTGGCCGCCGCCGTCGGTCTCGCGGCGCCGTCCGCCGTGGTGGCGCCCGCCATGGCCGGCATGTCGATGACCCACTACATGGAGCTGTTGTCGGTCCGCCAGCCGTGGAACCTGCTGCTGTTCATGGGTGTGCCCGTGGTGCTCGCCGAGACACTGGCCATCACCGAACTGGCCATTCTCTTCGGACGCGCGCCGCGTTGGGTGCACACGCTGAGCCGATGGGCGGGTCTGGTTGCCGGCCCGGTGATGCTCGGCATCCTGCTGCACCTGCTGACGAACGCTGTCGCGCCCCTGACGACGAACGGCGCCTGGCGTGGTCCGATCGACGTCCTCGCGGTGATGGCGTACCTTCTCGGAGCGATCCCCATGATCGGCATCACGCTGGTGGAGCTGGGCCTCCTCGGCAAGGACGCCACCTCGGCCAGGCGCCTGCACGTGATCTTCGTGGCTGCGTTCCTCGTCGTGGCCCACGTGGCGATGATCGCCGGCATGCTCGACCCGACCGTCATGGGCTGGTCGGCGACCACCGGAGTGATGCCCACTGTGGAGCACACCACCCACCGTTGAGCCCGGCTCGGCTGGTTGGATGTGCTCATGCCCGACATCGGACCCCGCACCACCGGCTCGACCACCGAACAGCGGATCTTGATGACATCGATCGGCGTCAGTGCCGTGATCGCCGTTGTCGGCGTCGGGTGGGGATGGCTGGCCGGATCGCAGGCGATCCTGTTCGACGGGGCCTACACGGCACTCGGGCTGGTTCTCAGCTGGCTGTCACTCCGGGCGTCCCGCATCGTTGCTGCGGGGCCGACCACGGACTATCCATTCGGCCGTGAGTCGCTGGCTCCGCTGGTGATCATGATCCAGGGGCTCGCCCTGCTGGGCACCCTCGGCTATGCGATGGCGTCGTCGGTGTTGTCGATCGTGTCGGGCGGCAGCGACGTGGCGGCGGGATCGGGGATGCTGTACGGACTGCTCACACTCGCTGCGGCGGGCGGCACCTGGCTGTCTGTACGCGGCTACGGGAAGCATTCCGACCTGGTGAGGGCCGAGGCCACGCAGTGGCTGGCCGGAGCTGCGATGAGTCTTGGCATGGCACTCGCCTTCACGTTCGCGCTCGTCATCGACAACACAGGGTTGGAGTGGATGGCGCGGTATGTCGATCCGATGCTGGTGATCGTGGCCGGTCTGGCGTTGGTGCGGCTGCCCTTGGCGATGGTCCGTGAGACGGTCCGCGAGCTCCTTGAAGGTGCACCCGCGGAGTCGGTCCAGGCACCGATCCGCGCCATCGTGGAGCAGATCAGCGCCGAGGTCGGCCTCGACCAACCCAGGATCCGGATGGCAAAACTGGGCGCCAAGCTCTACCTCGAAGTCGACTACCTCGTCCCGGCCGGACGCCATGACACCGCCTTCGCCGACGAGGTCAGGCACGCGCTCACCCGCGAGCTCGCCCCCCAGCCCTTCGACATCTGGCTGAACGTCGACCTCAGTACTGACGCCACCTGGGCGCAGTAGGGCGGATGCGGACCCAGGGACGCCTCACGCCCGCCTCGGTCGCGCAGCCGCGAGCGTAAAATGGACCGCAGGGTCGCGCGTCCTCCAGGCCGCGTGAAGGACCCTCGGAGGTGCCATGGCACGTTCCAGCATCCTCGACCGGTTCCGTCCGGTCGGAGCGCCGGGCTCAGCCGGGCCCGCAGGGGTGCCGTCGGTGGACGAGCGTGGCCCTGCCGTTGAATTGATCCCCGTCTTCGCTGCCCTGGCTCTCGACGTCGAGTCGTCGCGCATGGTCGTCGAGGAGGCCACGTCAGATGCGGCCGCGATCGTGGCTCGCGCACGCGAACAGGCGTCCGCACTCGTCGCCCAGGCCCAGTTGGACGCGCGGGCAGCCCGCGCCGGTGAAGCGGCCCAGGTGGAGCGGTCAGCGGGCGACCAGGACCGTTCCCTTCTGGCCTCAGCACGGACGCAGGCCGACGACCTGGCCAGAACCGGCAGCGCGCAGCTTCCCGCCCTGGTCAGCAGTGTCATCGAACGTCTCGTCATCGAACGCCTCGTCACCGAACGTCTCGTCACCGAGAGGCTCGCGCCGTGAAGGCCGGCTGGGTGGCGGCGACCGTCCGTGCACGGAACCTCGCGCAACGACGGGTCGGGGCGGGGCGCTGCCACCAGTGCTCCACCACGGCCAACCTGTCGAGGGCCCTGACGCTGCTGACCGACAGCAGTTACTCCGAACCACTGACGGGCGTCACCACCCTGGCCGCCGCACAGCGGGCCACGCGGGAGACTCTGCTCTGGCAACTCCGGGTACTCGCCGGATGGCTGCCGCCCGGTGGTACAGGCCTGGTCCGCGCCGCCGCCGGAGCGTACGAGCGGGACAACATCGTCGCCCTGGCCAGGCACCTCGCCGGAGGTGCAGCGGCACCTGCGCCCTACGACGTGGGCGGGCTGGCAACAGCGTGGCCGAGGCTCCGTGGCCAGACAACCGCACCGGGACTGGCCGAGGCCCTGCGACGCTCGCCCTGGGGGACGCCCGGAGCAGTCGACCCGGGCGGGCTCGGTGACGTACTCACCCTGGTGTGGCTCCGTCGGCTCGCCTCCGCCGCGCCCGCCGCCCAGGTGTGGACGCGGTCGGCCGGCGTCCTCCTCGCGTGCCGCCTGCGGCTGGTCGACGACGTCGCTCCTTCGGCGCGGGTCCTCTCCCTGATCCACCCGTGGCTCGGGCGGGAATGGGAGGGTGCGCAGAATCTGGCCGGCTTCCGCGCCGCCCTCCCGGGACCGGCCAGGACCATCCTCGAGGGCGTCGTCGACCCGTCCGACCTCTGGCGTGCCGAGGCCCGCCTGCGAGTCGAGGTGGAGGCCGACGGACTCCGGCTCCTGCGGCGACCGCTGCCCGGACCTGATGTCGTGCTGGGCGCGATCGCCGTCCTGGCGATCGACGGATGGCGGCTCCGGGCCGCACTGGCGGCGGCGGATGCCGGCACGGGTTCCAGCGAGGTGCTCGATGCGGTGGCGTAAGAGCTTCGCTCCGGCCCGGATGGAACGTGTGGCTGTGGTTGCCCCGATCGCACGGATGGACGCCGTCCTCCACGTCGTCGCTGCGCACGCCGCGGTCGAGTTCGACCTGCCCTACCCCTCAGGCGACGGGCCGGAAGAGTTCGACCGTGCGCGGGACGCTGCGATCGTCTCGGGGCCGCTGGCAGGCCTCGTCGGCTGGTCCCCGGCGCACACCCTGCGCGAGCTCGGCGAGGATCTGGCGCCACTCGGTGGCGGCGTCGTCCGACTGTCCCACCCATCCGGGGTCCAGCCCCCGACCCTGCTGCGTGCCACGGGTCCGGCGGCGACCTCACGCCTGCTCGTGGACACGTACGGGACGGTTCCGTACGCCGACCTCGACCCCTCGCGCCTGGCCGGTCTCGCCTACATCCTCATGTTCGGGATGATGTTCGGAGACGTGGGCCACGGTGCCCTGTTGGTGGTCGTCGGCCTGATGCTGCGCAACGGCTGGGTCAACCGCCTGTCCAGGCTCCACACCGCGTGGCGCTTCGTGGCCGGCGCCGGTCTCACGGCCATGTTCTTCGGGCTCCTGTATGGGGAGGCCTTCGGCCCGACGGGTCTGGTCCCCGTGCTCTGGCTCAACCCACTGGAGGAGCCGATTCCGCTGCTGCTCGCGGCAGTTCTCCTCGGGTCGGCGCTGCTGGCCGGCGCCTACGCCCTGGGGACGGTCAACCGCTTCCGCGAGGGCGGCTGGGGCCTGGCCCTGTACTCCCGCACTGGCGTCGCGGGATCCCTGCTCTTCCTCGGTGTCGCCCTGCTGGCGCTCGGTGTCACCACCGGACTCACCGGGCTGGTTGTCGCAGCCGCCGGCTTGGGTGCCGTGGCCGTGGCATTCCTCTCCGTCGGGTTGTACCTGGAGGCCGGCGGAGGCGGCGCCGGCATTGCCCAAGCCGTCATCGAGGTGTTCGACACCGTGATCCGTCTCGGCTCGAACATCGTCTCGTTCGCCCGGCTCGCCGCCTTCGGGCTCACCCACGCCGCCTTGCTGATGGTCGTCTGGAACGGCACAACGGCCTTGTGGGCGTCCGACTGGCGCGGAGCCGCCGCCATCGTGTTGTTCGTCGTGGGCAACCTCCTCACCTTCGCGCTCGAGGCCCTGGTCGCCGGGATCCAGGCCCTGCGTCTTGAGTACTACGAGCTGTTCTCGCGCATCTTCGACTCCGAGGGCCGTCCGTTCCGCGCCTGGTCCCCGGTCCCCGACCCCCCACAGACGTCCGCCCCCGCCCCCGCGCCCGGCACGGCAACAAAGTGAAAGGCACCTCCCATGAATCCGTGGATCGAAAGCATCCCCGTCCTGGTTGTCGCCGCGGCTGCGGCCCTCATCGTCGTGAGGCGGCGCGCCAGCGGCGTGAAGGTGCTCGTGGGCATCAATCTGACAGTGGTGGCCTTTGCCCTGGCCATCCTCGTGTCGTCGCTGACCGCAGCACCCGCCGCAGCGGACGGTGCCACCACGACCTCATCCACCGGAGTGGGGGGAATGGCGCTCCTCGCCGCCGCGATCGCAGTGGCAGGGTCGTCCCTGGGCGCCGCCCTCGCAGTGGCCTACACAGGATCCGCCGCGCTGGCGGCCATGAGTGAGCGTCCCGAGATGTTCGGGCGCGCGATGGTGGTCGTGGGCCTCGCCGAGGGCATCGCCATCTACGGCCTCATCATCGCGATCGTCCTCATCGGCAAGGCCTGACGACACCATGTGCCCCAACGTCGCCGCGCTGGGCGAACTGGCCCGGCTGGAAGGCTACCGACTGGCGGGCGCCATCGTGCTCGCCGCCGACACCGAGGACGATGTCCGCCGGAGCTGGGCGGGGCTCGCCGACGACACCGCGGTCGTCCTGTTGACCCCGCGTGCGGCAGACGCACTGGGGACTGCGCGCACGGCTCCCGGTGCACCCATGACCGTGGTGTTGCCGACATGACCGGGCTACCGCGCCTCTCGGACGAGGCCCTGGCGCCCGTGCGGGCGTCCCTGTCGGCCTCCGCCGCCCAGCAGGCCGAGGTCGTGCGGATGGAGGCCCGGGAGCAGGCTCATCGCATCGACGTCGAGGCACAGGAACAGGCAGGGAGGAGCATCGCCGCAGCAGTGGCAGAGGGTCGGGCCACCGCCCGCACGGACGCCGACCTGCGCTCGGCCCGCGTGCGCCGAGAGGCCCAGGGGATCGTGCTCAGGCAACAGGACGCACTGCGTCAGATGTTGCAGCGCCAGGTGCGCGACGCGGCGGTGGGTCTGAGGCGCGACCCTCGCTACCCCGACATGCTGGCGCGATTGACTGCCGAGTGCCACACGCTGCTCGGCCCGGATGCGATCGTCACCGAGCATCCCGAAGGCGGTGTCGTCGGCGAGTCGGGCTCCCGCCGGGTCGACCTGAGTCTTCCGACACTCGCCACCCGGACGCTGGACTCGATGATGCGGGAGGTCAGCGAACTGTGGACGCGCTGAATCGGCCGCTCGCCGGGCGAGTCGTCCGGGTCAACGGTCCGCTCGTGGAGGTCGAGGGCGACGTCGTCGCGTCCATGCTGGACGTCGTGATGGTCGGCCCCCAACGCATCAGCGCAGAGACAGTCGCGATCGCGGGGTCCCGCCTGACCGTGCAGGCCTACGAGTACACCGGCGGCCTCAAGGTCGGCGCCGCTGTGGAGTCGACCGGTGAACCTCTCTCCGGACTGCTGGGGCCGGGCCTGCTCGGCAACGTCTTCGACGGCCTGATGCGACCACTGTCGTCAGCACCCACCTGGCTGACTGCCGACCGACCACCCGCGACCCACGACCCTTCCGTGATCGACCATCTGTGGACGTTCGTCCCGACCGCCGCTGTCGGTTCGGTGGTGACCCCCGGCAGCGTGCTGGGGACGGTCCCGGACGCAGGTTCGCTCGAGCACCGCGTCCTCGTGCCCTGGGGAGTGTCGGGCGACGTGACGTGGATGGCGGCGGAGGGCAGCGCGCGTGCCCTCGACGTGGTGGCGCGCGTCGGCGGCCACGCGGTCCGGCTCTCGGAGTCGTGGCCCGTCCGGCAGCCCCGACCGTTCCTGGAGCGGCTCTCCGAGGTGGTTCCCCTGCACACCGGCCAGCGTGTGCTGGACCTGCTCTTTCCGCTGGCTCGTGGGGCAGCAGCGGCAGTTCCCGGCGGTTTCGGCACCGGCAAGACGATGCTGTTGCAGCAGATCGCCAAATGGAGTGATGCGGACGTCATCGTCTACGTGGGCTGTGGTGAGCGGGGCAACGAGCTGGCCGACGTGCTGGCCGACCTGTCGACACTGGTTGACGAGCGGACCGGCGGGCACCTGATCGACCGGACCGTGATCATCGCGAACACGTCGAACATGCCGATGATGGCCCGCGAGTCGAGCATCTACACCGGCATCACGGTCGCGGAGTACTACCGGGACATGGGGTACGACGTGGTGGTCATCGCCGACTCCACCTCTCGCTGGGCCGAAGCGCTGCGCGAGTTCGCCAACCGCAATGGCGACCTGCCGGCCGAGGAAGGCTACCCCGCGCACCTGGCATCGGCGGTGGCTGCCTTCTACGAACGGGCCGGCAGGGTCACCACCCTCGGCGGGCTCCCGGCGTCGGTCACCGTCATCGGTGCGGTGTCGCCCCCAGGCGGCGACCTCACCGAACCGGTGACGACGGTGACCCAGCGCTTCGTCCGTTCGCTGTGGTTGCTCGACCGCGACCTGGCCTATTCGCGCCACTACCCCGCTGTCAGCTGGACGGGATCCTTCGCCCGCGATGTCGCCGACCTGGGGCGATGGCACGCCGCCCAGGGTGACTCCCGGTGGGCCGAGCGACGGGGTCGGGCGATGGGACTGCTGGCCGAGGCCGAACGTCTGAGCTCGTTGGCCGAAGTCATCGGGCAGTCATCACTCCCGGGCCACGAGCGCGTGGTGCTGCTCGGGGGCCGTCTGTTGCGCGACGGCGTGCTCCTGCAGAACGCGCTCAAGTCGCAGGACAGCTACTGTTCGGACGCCAAGGCGTCCGCGTTGCTCGACCTGGTCATCGACGTCGTGGACGCGTGCCAGCGTCTGGTGCAGCGAGGTGTGGCCGCGACAACCATCGAGGAGCTGGACTTCGGTCCGGTACTGAGGGCTCGCGAGGAACTGGATGCCGATGATGCCGCCGGGGTGGACACCCGACGCCGGGCATTCGTCGACCAGCTGGAGCAGGTGCCATGACCGACTCCCCTGGACACATCACGCACGGCGACGTCCGGGAACTTCGCGGACCGCTGCTCATTCTGGGGGACGCAGCCGAGGTGGGATGGGACGAATCCGCCAGCGTCGAGATCGCAGGCCGTGGCGAGTCGCCTGCGGACGTCCGCCATGGTTTGGTGCTGGAAGTGGATCACGACCTGGTCACCCTGCAGGTCCTGGAGGGAACGGCCGGGATGGCCCCCACCGGGGTCGGCGTCCGTTTCGAAGGCCGTCCCCTTCACATCCCCGTCGGCACCGACTGGCTCGGCCGCACGTGCAACGGACGAGGAGAACCGTTGGACGGCGGCCCTCCCGTGACGGGCGTCACCATGATGCCCGTGAACGGATGGCCCCTCAATCCCGTCCAGCGCGAACCACCCGTTGAACCCGTCCTGACCGGGATCTCAGTCATCGACGCCCTGACCACGCTGGTGCGCGGGCAGAAACTGCCCATCTTCTCGCTACCCGGGATGCCCCACCTGACCCTCGCCACGCAGATCGCCGCGCAGGCGACGACGAAGGGCCGACCCTTCCGTGTGGTGTTCGCAGCCATGGGCCTCACCCACGCCGACATTGCGTACGTCCGCGATCGGCTGGAGGAACGGTCCGCGGCTGGCGAGCTGGTGCTCCTGCTGAATGCTGCGGATGACCCGGTCATCGAACGACTCCTCACCCCGCGGATCGCCCTGACGGTCGCCGAACACCTGGCCTACGTCGAGGGTCACGACGTACTGGTGGTCATGTCGGACATGACCAGTTACGCAGAAGCGCTGCGTGAAGTTGCCGCAGCCCGACGCGAGATCCCCGCCCGCCGCGGCTACCCCGGGTATCTCTACAGCGACCTCGCGAGCCTCTACGAGAGGTGCGGCCGCATCCGGGGACGCGAGGGATCGATCACGATCATCCCGGTGCTGACCATGCCCAGTGGAGACATCACCCATCCGGTTCCTGACCTGACGGGGTACATCACCGAGGGGCAGATCGTGCTCTCCCCCGACGTCGACGCCCGCGGGGTCTACCCGCCCGTGGACGTCTTGTCCTCCCTGTCCCGCCTGATGCGAAGCGGGGCAGGCCCGGGACGCACGCGCGAGGACCACCTGGACGTGTCTGCGCAGGTGCTGTCGGCGATGGCCAGGGCGCGGGAGTCCGCCGACCTCGCCGAGTTGGTGGGGGTGGACGCACTCAGCGAATCGGATCGAAGCTACGTCGCCTACCGCAGCCGCGTCGAACAGGAATTGCTCAGTCAGGGAACCAGCGAACGCCGCTCGATGGACGACACACTCAACCGGGCGTGGGCAGCCCTGGCGACACTGCCACGACGCGAACTCACCATGCTCGCCACCGACCTGCTTGATCGATACCTGCCCCGACCGGGGGCACCAGCATGAACAGCACCGGACGCGCAGGGAGAATGCGCGTGGAGCGGAGGCTCGCGACGGCGCACCACGGAGCAGAGTTGCTCGACCGCAAGCAGCGCATCCTCGCCGATGAGCTTGAGCGCCTCCACTTGAACGCCGCGCTCACCGGGAGGGTCTGGCTCGACGCGGCCCGTGAGGCAGACGTCTGGCTGGCACGGGCCGCGGCCCTGGACGGCCGCGCCGCCATCGAGGCCGCCGCGCCGTTGGCGCCGGCCATGGTCGAGGTGCAGTGGGGAGGGTCCATGGGGGTGGCCTACCCCGAGGACGCGCGGTGTGACCTGCCGGCGTCCACCTCGCCCGGCGCGAGTTCCGCGTTGACGTATGCGCGGGACTGCCATCGCACCGCCCTGGAGGCCGCCGTCACCCACGCTGCGGCCGAGCGGGCGGTGACGCTGCTGTCCGCTGAACTGAACGCCACCCGGACTCGCTTGCGAGCGGTCGAGAAGCGCTGGATCCCCCGGCTCGAGAACGAACTGGAGGCGATCCGGCGCTCGCTCCAGGAGTTGGAGATGGAGGAGAACTTCCGACTGAGGTGGGGCGCGGACGCGGGGGCGAGTCAGTCAGGCCGGGGACGCGCATCCGATGCCGGGGAAGGGTCGAGGCCACGATGACCGACACCATCCTCGTCGCCGTGAACGACTCCCCGGCGGCCTTCCACGCCGCATTCGTGGCCGTCGGCCTCGCCCATCGCCTGGAATCCCGGCTGCGCGCGGTCTCGGTGGTGACACCAGGCTCTGTCGCCGACGGGATCGCCGACCTTTCCTCGAGCGGCGAACTCGCCGCACGGGCCGCCCTGCGTCACGTGGATGTGCTGGGGCGGACGGCCGCGATCGAGGTGGACGTCATTGTTCGGTTCGGCACCGTGGCGGCACAGATCCTCGACGAGGCACTCGCCTGTGACGCGACCCTCATCGTGATGGCACGGGTGGGTCGACCGGGACACATCCTCCCGCACCTGGGAAGCACCACCCAGCACGTGCTCGAGTTCTCGACAGTCCCCGTGCTGGTCGTCCCGGCACCCCGCCCACGCTGAGGCAACGGGTGGGCCCGCCATCACGCGGACGCCGGGTCACGCGTGGGCGCAGAGGGACTCGAACCCCCGACCGCCTGCTTGTAAGGCAGGAGCTCTAACCAACTGAGCTATGCGCCCCTCGCCCCCGGACGCCCGGGGACGCGTCCACGATACCGGGGTCGGACGCTCGCCCGGGTGGACGCCCGAACCGTCTCACGGGCGTGTCGCTCCCGACCCGGACGCCCTGGAACTGGTGCAATACAGGGGAAGGCCCCGCCAAGTATGAATTGGCGGGGCCTCCGAATTGGTCGTGGTGATGACTCCGCGGCCTGTCGGCAGTTACTGGCGGGTGCCACCTCATCAATGGTGGTCTCCTCGAGATTGCTCCCTCGGACGAGCCCGTTGTCCGGCTGTCGACGCTTGGCGCCGGATTGATGGTTCCGATGCCTGGTCGTGATGTGCGTTCGAGCCCCCGCTGCATCATCAGCGGCTCCGAGGCTTTGGGGCCTCAGGTAGGCAGTCGCACCATCTCGACCAGATCGGAAGAGCACACGTCTGAACTCCAGTCACGAGGACTTATCT
>ERZ795044.4847-NODE-4847-length-10968-cov-4.843031_pt1 | contig 10968 bp, 7 predicted proteins | sample MGYA00375128_ERZ795044 | MGnify/ENA primary metagenome ERZ795044 (study PRJEB30173, sample SAMN05720213) | anaerobic digester metagenome | isolation source: active sludge of municipal wastewater-treating anaerobic digesters | place: USA | collected 2014-12-22 ... | reverse complement strand
CGGTGGCGCCGGTGGGACCACCTTGCCCTGTGGGACCTGTAGCGCCGGTTGGACCGGTTTGACCAGTGGCTCCGGTTGGACCGGTTAATCCTGTTGCGCCGGTAGGACCAAATGACCCGGTAGGACCGGTTGCCCCTGTTGGTCCAGCCTGACCGGTTGCACCGGTTGCACCGGTAACACCGGTTGGACCAAAATCACCTGTGGCACCGGTAGAACCGGTAGGACCAGCCTGACCCGTTGCACCGGTCGGACCAATTTGCCCTGTTGGACCTGTTGCGCCGGTTGGACCTTTTTCTCCAGTTGCTCCAGTTGAACCGGTAGAACCGGTTGCACCAGTAGGCCCGGTATACCCAGTTGCTCCGGTTGCACCGGTTGAACCAGTTGGACCAGCCTGACCAGTGGCACCAGTACTACCTGTCGCACCGGTGGGACCAGCCTGACCGGTAGGACCTGTAGCACCAGAAGCTCCAGTTGGTCCTGTCTCACCAGTTGAACCAGTAGCGCCGGTAGGACCTGTATATCCTGTTGCACCAGTGGCGCCGGTTGGTCCAGCCTCACCAGTTGAACCGGTTGGTCCAGCCTCACCAGTGGCGCCGGTTGGTCCAGCCTCACCAGTTGAACCGGTTGGTCCTTTATCTCCTGTAGCTCCGGTTGGACCTGGTTCACCGGTCGGTCCGGTTGCACCGGTTGGTCCTTTATCTCCGGTTGGTCCGGTTGCACCGGTAACGCCGGTAGGTCCGGTTTGCCCGGTAGCACCACTCATACCGGTTGGTCCTTTATCTCCGGTTGCACCGGTTGGACCGGCTTGACCAGTCGTACCGGTAGCGCCAGTGGGACCAGGTTGACCAGTTGGTCCAGTTGCTCCGGTAACACCGGTCGGACCAGTCTGCCCAGTAGCACCACTCATACCGGTTGGTCCTTTATCTCCAGTTGCACCGGTGGGACCAGCCTGACCGGTAGCTCCAGTTGCACCGGTGGGACCAGCCTGACCGGTAGCTCCAGTAGGTCCAGCCTCACCTGTTGCTCCAGTTGGACCACGATCACCCGTTGAACCGGTTGGACCTGCCTGTCCAGTGGCTCCTGTAGGTCCATATTGACCAGTACCTCCTGTAGCGCCAGTTGGACCCTGTTGTCCTGTTGATCCTGTTGGACCTGGTTGCCCTGTAGGACCCGTGGCACCGGTTGGACCAGCCTGACCTGTGGCTCCAGTAGGTCCAGTCAATCCAGTTGCTCCGGTTGGTCCACGCTCACCTGTGCCTCCGGTTGGACCTTTTTCTCCTGTTGCGCCGGTTGGACCGGGTTGTCCTGTAGGTCCTGTAGCCCCTGTAGGTCCAGTTTGACCGGTTGCACCGGTTGGACCCGTATATCCTGTTGCTCCGGTTGGTCCTGCCTGTCCAGTGGATCCTGTAGGCCCAGCTTGCCCGGTAGCACCGGTTGGTCCGCGTTCTCCAGTTGATCCTGTTGATCCGGTTGGACCTTTTTCTCCTGTAGCACCGGTTGGACCGAATTGCCCTGTTGCACCGGTTGAACCTGTTGGTCCACTATCTCCTGTTGCACCGGTTGAACCTGTTGGTCCATATTGCCCTGTTGGTCCAGTTGGACCCTGAACACCGGTTGAACCAGTCGGTCCGGGTTGCCCCGTTGGTCCGGTTGCACCGGTTGGACCGAATTGACCAGTTGGTCCGGTTGGACCCTGGGTACCTGTTGAACCTGTTGGTCCTGGTTGCCCCGTTGGTCCGGTTGCACCGGTTGGACCCGTTATTCCAGTTGCACCGGTTGGACCGAACTGACCGGTTGGTCCAGTTGCTCCAGTCGGACCACTTTCTCCCGTTGCGCCGGTGGGACCCCGTCCACCGGTTGCCCCAGTTGAACCGGTGGGGCCTGCCTGTCCTGTTGATCCGGTTGAACCGGTAGCACCAGTCGGGCCAGTCGCGCCGACAAGACCGGTCGGACCGGTAGAACCAGTCGGTCCGGTTTGTCCCGTTGCTCCGGTTGACCCGGTTGAACCGGTCGGACCTTTATCCCCCGTCGGACCGGTTGGGCCGGTTGCGCCGGTTGGGCCGGTTTGACCTTCCGCGCCTGTTGCGCCGGTTGCACCGGTACCTCCGGTTGGACCGGTTGCCCCTTCATTACCTGTTGCTCCTGTCGGTCCGGTATCGCCTGTACCTCCGGTTGGACCTACGGATCCTGAATCTCCTGCAAGCCCTGTTCCTCCGGTTGCGCCGGTTGGACCAGCTTGTCCCGTTGGGCCGGTAGCCCCAGTTGAACCGGTGGGGCCAGTATCTCCGGTTGCGCCGGTTGCGCCGGTGGAACCGGTGGGACCCACATTCCCTGTTGCCCCAGTTGAACCAGTCGGACCGATATCTCCAGTTGCGCCGGTTGAACCGGTGGGACCCACATCTCCTGTTGCACCGGTTGAACCGGTTGCCCCAGTGGGACCATTATCTCCAGTTGCGCCGGTTGAACCGGTTGAACCGGTCGGACCATTATCTCCGGTTGCGCCAGTGGAACCGGTTGCCCCCGTTGCGCCGGTCGGTCCGATATCTCCTGTTGCTCCGGTTGAACCCGTCGGACCCACTTCTCCTGTTGCCCCGGTTGCGCCCGTTGCGCCGGTACCGCCGGTTGCGCCGGTCGGCCCCATCCCGCCGGTTGCCCCAGTCCCACCCTGCACATCGCCACCTGCACCAATGGTCGGGGAAACAATCGGTTCGCCACACAACACCAACTTTTGGGAAGCATCCAAACAAATCGTCCGTCCGGTACCATCCAACAACCCCGTAAACACAATATCGCCACTTGATGTAATACCGGTTGCCGATTCAACCGCGCCTTGAGAATTGACACTAAACGATCCGTTTTGACCTACTTTGAGCGTGCTGCTGACGGTTGCATCGGTCGTGTACAACCCGCCCAGTGCGGAAAGTAAACCGGATACCGAAGCTTCTCCGGAAACCCGAAGCCGATCATTCACGCCCACTTCCACGTTGAATTCCAACACGCCGCGGGAAATTTCACTTGCCAACACCTGCCCTTCTTCCGTACCGGTTAAGGCAACCAATGGCCCGAATGAATTCCCCATCGCACCGTTTCCCAGGAAAGAAGACGCCAGCCGACCTGTGGAAAGACCCCGAACCTGCGCCATCGAACCACCGGTCCGAAGGCTTATTAATACAAAGTAAAAAAATAAAGAAGCTACCAATAACGATCGTTCCAGCACCCAGAACAGGTCAACGGAAAAATCCCGGCGTACCCGGGTAAACCACGACGAAAACGCCCCCTGCCATGGCGGCGGCGGGGGAAGTTTCCTGAACGGTTTCGGAGGTGGCGCCTTTGCCCTCCCCGGATCCACCCACGACAAAAACCGGGCCAGGCTGGCCAGATACCGCCGGCGTGTCGATGTGGGCACAGCTTCGCGCGAAAGCTCTGCCTCGTATGCCAACACGATCCGGTCCGATATTGCCTGCGGCCGAAACTCACCGAACCGTTTGGTAAACCAGGAAACGAACCGCGACAAATCCGCCAGATAGTTGCGGATCGATCCCCTGCTTACCCCAACGGATTCCAAATACTGTGAAAAGGGAGCAAAAAAAGAAGTATCCGATAGTATTTTCTTTTTTGAAAGAACTACGCCGGCAGTTTTTGATGAAATGGACTCACCCGCCTTATATCCCGGGACAAATGCCTCATCGGGAAACCCGATCGGATCCATCCATTGGAAAAACCGTTTCAGGCTCTGGATATAGCGGCGCTGTGTTGCCTCCGGTACGCGCATCACTCCAAGCGCCTCACGGTACCGGGCAACCAGATCGGGGTGTGCATCTCCCGCACGGAAGTCAACACCAAGCACTTGTTTATACCAGGAAAGAAAACGTGACAGATCGGCGGTATAATTCCGGACCGAGCCTTTGCTGAGTCCGTTTGATTTGAGGAAGCTGGAAAAATCGTCTGTCAGTCTATTCACGGCAGGATTATTTCGGTTGTGATTTGTTGTGTAACTGCTTGATAGAACAATCTGTTACATGAATCAAAAAATCAGCACCATATCTATAATAAGAACATCGGATGGCACTTCGTCAAGAGGGAAAATAGAAGAAAACTGTTCAAAATAGTACCTTTGGATTGCCCCAAGAACATAAACATGAAAACATAGCGCACTCACACGCTCCAAACCCTTAGGTAAGAGCCTGTGATGAAACTCACAGGAATCCCTATACTCGATTGCCGGATAACCGGCCATTGTTGTTCCGTCAAAACCGGTCGATGATAAGAAAATGATGTGATTCCCAAAAAATCTCGTGAGTCATCTTCCGACGTATTTTCGTCACGACAAATCCGAAGCAGTGGAATTTTGGAAAAAATATGAAGTATCCTCCGACTCTTTTCCGCGCGGTATTCCCATTCCCGAACCAACAATATTATTATCCTATAACTTTCATTTCACATTCCCGACAATTGCGGAAAAATTGCAGCAAACCATTACAGATTCGTAAATATCAGAAGGGTATTTTTATGGCAATACAACACACAGTGATCCCACTTGAATTCTTTCACTTCCGTTCCCGTGTTTACATAAATCGTCTGGTTATCGATCATCGTCACGAAATTTGCGTGGAGTGGCAACACATCAAACGGCCCTTTGGAATTTGCGCTCGTCACCGATACCGCTTCCCCTTCCCATAGGATCTTTTCGGGACTATTGATTTTTACATGAAGCTTTGCCGTATTCTCTGCCATAGTTGATATACTAATTTATACATCGATATAGTATGATTGTATCTTCGTATTTCGAATCTTCGCAGTTCGTATCTTCGTAATTTGTCACTTCAGAAAACGAAGATACTATGCTTCGATGCCTCGAACCGCGATACATCAATTACTCCTCCACCCCCACCACCTTCGCCCCATCCGGGTCCAACCCTGCATCAGCAAGCGACCCGATGTACATAAACTTATCCGCCGTCACAGTATCGACTTTACCCGAAATGATCTTTTCCACATCGGACACGGTTGTCTCCCGGGGAACCGTCACACCCTTTTTGCCGGTTTGAGCCTCGGTCGTATAGAACGGCTGCGTCATATAGTTGGTTAATTTACGCGCCCGCTGATAAATCAACTGGTCGTGGGGGGAAAGTTCCGCCTCACCGACGATTGCCACGATGCGGGCAAGCCGCTGGTTTTCATGCAACACCTCAAGCGCCTTGGTTGCAACCTCATAGTGGTGATCGCCCACGATTTTGCGGTCCAATGTTGAAGAGGAAGATACCAGCGAATCAATCGGCGGGTAGAATCCACGGGATGCAATCACACGCGACAGAATGATCTGTCCATCCAGTTGGGACAAAATGGCAGCCACACCCACGTCGGACAGTTCATCTGCCGGCACGTAGACCGTCTGGCAACTCGTAATGGCCGCCGTATCAGTCGTGATCAAACGGTTTTCGAAATTAGCAATTTCCGTGGCCAATGTTGCCTGGTAGCCAAGTTCAGAGGGAATAGATCCCAACACTGCCGATACCTCCGCGCCGGCTTGCACCAACCGGTAGACGTTATCGGCGAAGAACAGCACGTCTTTCTTGTCCCCATCCCGGAACGATTCCGCAATGGTGGCAGCTGCAGCGGAAATACGAAACCGCACGGCTGCGTTTTCATTCATCTGACCAAACAACAGCGCAACCCGGGAAATGACCTTACTCTCCTCCAGCGACTTCATCAATTCATGGCCTTCGCGGATCCGTTCACCGATACCGGCAAAAATAGCCAATCCTTCCATTTTGAAGGTAATATTGCGCAAAAGTTCCGTCTGCAGAACGGTTTTTCCGACACCTGCGCCACCAACGAAGCCGAATTTCCCACCTTTAATAAACGGAGTGAAGAAATCAATGGCCTTGATGCCGGTTTCCAGAAGTTCGGTTGTCGTCACACCTTTGGTTCCGGCGCCTTTTTCAGCATAAATCGGCACGGATTTTGTGGGAACGATCTCGCCTTTATTGTCTACCGGTGTCCCGAACAGGTTAAACACGCGGCCTAAAATCTCGGGACCCACCGGAATCCGAAGCGGCGAGCCGGTAGAAACAATCGGCATATCCCGCCGGAGTAGTCCCGTTTTGGTCAACGACAAACAGGCAAGCTGGTTTCCCGGTTCATAGGCATACACTTCCAGACGAATGTCCGGATTTTCCGGTGACGTCAACACGTCAAAAAATTTCGGCAGGCTTTCCTGTTTTTCATAGGCAATCTCCACGATCTGCCCGCGCACCACCCGGATGCGCCCTTCAAACTGCGCTCCTTGGGGTTGTTCCTGCGGTTCCGGTGAAGGTTGTGATTCCGGTTTTTCACCCATTCCGCGATTTCCCATCCCCACATCCTTCTGTTCATCAGTATTGGATTTTATCCCGTCAGAATAATCCTCCTGCATGGTATTAGCAGTTGAATCACTTTGATTGCTAACGGTATCATCCGATATTTTTTTGGAATCCGGACTATCGTCGGATGCCGGATTTACGTTGTTCCCATAGGATTGCTGCCCCGCCCCCGTGGGAATACCACCAATTCCTCCCCCACCCCCACCGCCAGGCATCATGGGCGGTGGTTCGGGGACCGGAATATATCCCGGTACAGGAACGCCACCGCCATCCGGGAGCGGATCCGGTATCGGATGAATAGGTGGTGTTGGATCGGTTGTATTCATTTTCCCTTCCATTTCGACATCCCGCTGAATGTTTCCATCAGACGGGCATTGAGAAACGAGTTTGTTACCTTGTAGAGCTGGCTGTGTTTTTCCTTTTCCAGCTCATTGGCGTTCTGTTCGGCAGCAGACATAGTCATAAGCCGGGCCGCCGTCCTGGCAAGGTCAACTTCCAGCATAACACGAAAAAACAACACCGACCGGACGGATGTTTCAAAAAAGTTGAGCATTTCGGAAACTTCCGGTTCAAACAGCGTCTGTGCCTCATCATCCTTATCCAGCTCGCCGTGTTCTTCCCGAAGCGCAATATCCATAATGCCAACATCCTGACTCATGAGCGACTTGAAGTGCGGGTAATAGAGCATCACGGTTTTATATGGTTTGACATATTCCATAAACTTCATGACTTCTTCTTTTTTAGGCGTATCATGTTCAAACAGCTGGACTTCATATTTTTTGGGAAATCGGATCGATGACAGGTAGTCCCTGCCGGTTGCCCCGACCACCAGAAGCACGGGATTTCCCGTTTGGGCGTCTTTGACGAACTTACGCATAATATTGACGTTAAGCGACCCGTAGAAGCGCTGGTTTGATGTAATTGCAGCATAGAGCGTTCCTTCACGATACTCACCTTCATGTTTCTTCTTATCCGCCGCCTCCAGCTTTTCCGCCGCAGCCTGGACAATGTGGTAGACCTTGGTAATATCCTGATAAAACTCCGTATTCGTTTCAAATGCCGCCCTGATCTTTTTAATCTTGGCAGAAGACGCCTCGGTAAATGCCGAGGAAATGAATTTGAGTGTCTGGATATCTTCCAGTTCTGCTTTAAGATCGGTTAAGGATGGCATAATCGTTTATTTGTAATTCGTATCTTCGTAATTCGAATCTTCGCGGTTCGTATCTTCGTAATTCGTCACTTTGGAAAACGAAGATACGATGCTTCGATGCCTCAAAGATACCATCTTCGAAGACGCGATGCTTCGAACCGCGATGCTACAATCTTAAATCCCCAGTGCTTTTTTCGCACCGGAAAGCTCCTTCGACAGTGATTCCACTAGGGCATCAAACTTCATTCCTTTATACTGTGTGAAATACTTTGTATACATAGTATCCGTTTTGATAGTGTCAATAAGAACCTTCTTTTTGGCCGCAATCGCATCGATTTCCATCCCGTCAAAGAGTCCCGTAAACACCAGCGTCAGCAAAACAATCTGCGCTTCCCAGGGGATAAACGTCTGCGGCGACTGTTTTAATAGTTCCTCCAACACTTTCCCGCGTTTAATCGTCTGTAACGTTTCCGGCGTCAGCTCCGAACCGAAGCTTGCATACCGCTCCATTTCCTTGTAATCAGCCAAAAGCGACCGCACCTTATCGGAAAGTACCTTATGGATAAAAATCTGCGTCTGCCGACCGACCCGGGTGACGGATTTGTCCACCTGCACGGCCGGGTACGTACCGGTTGCAAACAATCCGGCAGAAAACATAATGTGGCCATCCGTAATAGACATGACGTTGGTCGGAATCAGGTTGGAAAACGATTCCAGTGCCGTTTCAATAACCGGCAACATAGTAATGGAACCCCCGCCGTGGAGTTTATTGAAGTTCCCCCCACGCTCCAGCAAATGGGAATGCTGGTAGAAAATATCGGCCGGATAGCTTTCCCGACCCGGTACCCGGCCGGCAAGAAGCGACATTTCCCGGAGGTATTTTGCATGCGTTGCCAAATCGTCCAGAATGCAGAGAACATCCAATCCTTGCTTCTGGTAATACTCCGCAACAGAGATGGCAACCGCAGGACAGATGGAAATCATGGGTGCGGATTCATTCGACGTTGCGGCAACAATAATCGTATAGTCACCCGCACCCGCAGCATTAACAGCTTCGGAAAACCGCCGGACCTCCAGCTCCGGACGGCCGATTGCGGCATACACGCAAATCCGCTTATAGGTCCGCTGGGCAATAATAATGTCCAGGTAAAACGCATTTTGCCCTGCCCGGGCTTCACCAAGGACCAATTCCCGTTGCCCCTGACCAACCGGAACAAGGGTATCAATCGTAGTCAAACCAGTATAGAACTGTCTCGTAATGATCTCGCGCGCTTCGATTCCCGGAGCCACAATTTCCAAATCGATCTCTTCACCGCCGGGCGGAAGCGATGCTTTTCCGTCAAGGGCAAGACCGATGGGGTTAATTGCACGGCCAAACAATTTTGAGGAAAGCGGCAGCCGGAGCCCCTGGGTACTCATGGTAAAAAAATCACCCGGCCGTGGCCGCTCGGCATCCAGCATCTGTGCTTCCACGCGGTTATGGTCAAGTGCAGACACAAGTGCCCTGCCGCCGGTCCGCGTCACGATAATGTCGTTGACCTTGGCATTGGGCAATCCTTCGATAAACACAAGATAATCCTGGGCGGATACCACGTAGCCCACTTCGGTATTTTGGGGAATGTCTGCTTGCTTATGCGTCTGCATATTTATCAAGAATCGTCGTTATACTGCTTCGTTGTTTATCCAAAAAATACCGGACGGTAAAGTCCATATATTTATCCCCCTTCACCATCGCAAACCCGCCAACCAGCGACCCGTCACAGCGTAAGTCCAACAGAGCCGTCACACCGGCGTTTTTGCGCATCCACTGGCCAAGCGTTAACAGTTCCCGGTCATCGGGGACAAACGGAAGATATAAGTGGATCCCGGCAGCAGTTTTTGCCCGTTCCAACAAGGCATCCAACAGCGGGTAGGCTTTTTCCCGGGTGAAAGGAGCATAAAAATTCTCACCAAGGGAAACAAGCGCCTGCGTATCGTATTCCCCCAACTGTACGGACTGGGCAAACGAGGCAAAATCCGCATCCGTATGTCCCAGAAAATAGCGGTATTCGAAGTATTGGCGCAAAATCCGTATCCGCCGGAGCATATCCGCACGCGTATACGTCACGCCCGACAGCGCGGTAAAAGCGCTATCCAAAATTTCAGTTGTTTGTTTTGATTGATCATCCATACATTATGAAATAACGGTTACTCCGCGCTTGGTATTTCGCATCTTCGTATTTCGTACCTTCGTAATACGAAGATACGATGCATCGATACCTCGAAGGTGCGATTACTCAAACCCATGCTCCTTTTTCGCCTCTTCCAACGCCTTATACACAAGCTCCGACTGGTCCGCCAGCGACAGTGTTTTCCCCAATGTTTCCTTCGTCACATCAGTCACAATGTCGATAATGCGCTCATTAAGAATCCGTTTCCGGCGCTCTTTGTATGCTTCCACTTCCTCACGTGCCGCGGAAATCTCCGCATCCACCTGCGTTTGGACTTTTTGGTGAATATCGGACACAAACCGGTTTAATAATTCCTGCGTTTGGGACACCAGCACCGTTGATTTTTCCTCCAGAAGTGTTTGGTTTGTGGAAAGCGTTTGGCTCATCGTCTGCTGAAGCGATGCCACAAACGTTCTGTATGATTCTTCCGTAGCCCGCGCGTTATCCTCGAATTCCTTCTTCATCGCTTCTTCCACCGCATCCAGGTGCGTTCGGTATTCCTGGGTCATCTGACGGCCTTCCATGCGGGTTTTTGTCAGCGACTTAATGCCCAATAGTTCCGCATTCACCAGCATCCGGTTTGCCTGTTTCATCGCCCGGTGCAAAATGGAGTAAGACTTGCCCTGTGCAGCATCAGCATCACGTGCTTCATTTTCACTTATAGAAGGAGTTTTGGATGCACGGATCAGAAGAATTAAAAATGCCACCTGGACCAATACAACAAAGACAATCAGGTAGACAAGAATCGATAGTACTATGTTCGTTTCCATGGGCAGAACCGCACGAACTCCCATTCATGCGGCAGGCAATACTTTTATACTACACTATTTTGGAAAAAAATCGAAGACAAATACCCACCATTGTTCCACGGTTTTATTGTTTATCAGCAATGGATCACTGAAACAATGAAACAATGTATTTTTATGTGGTAATAATCACGAAGCACAGTGCCACGGCGGCAAGTTCCACGATAATAAGAAGAATAATATTAACGGTAATCATAGTCTGGATCGCCACCCGCGCCAGGGGATTTCTACCAATTGCCTCGATTCCTTTGGTCACATTGCGCCCAAACGTCCGGAAATTCACGATCGTCACCGTGATGATAATGATAAGGGCCAACAGATACCGCATCAGCTTTTCCGTTTCCTTGTTCCCGCGGATATTAAACAAAAACGCCCCCATAAATTGCTGCAGCGTTCCGAATACTCCGCCGGATGCCTTGGTTAAAATTGGCGAACTGGGG
>ERZ795044.4844-NODE-4844-length-10970-cov-7.291525_pt1 | contig 10970 bp, 7 predicted proteins | sample MGYA00375128_ERZ795044 | MGnify/ENA primary metagenome ERZ795044 (study PRJEB30173, sample SAMN05720213) | anaerobic digester metagenome | isolation source: active sludge of municipal wastewater-treating anaerobic digesters | place: USA | collected 2014-12-22 ... | reverse complement strand
CGGGAATTGAAGAAACATTATTTCCATCAGAGAACAAAGATCCATCAGCACCACGGCTCAGCCAAACATTTTTAAATCCTAGCATGTGTAAGTGCGCGATTTTTTCTTCTGGTGTAACGTGAGTATCATGTTCAAAAACCGCAAGCTCTTCGCGATTAGGTTTTACAAGTAAAAGTTTTCCGGGCAGTGCATCTCTCAGACGAGACGCTTTAGGAACAGAAACAGTTTCTACGATCAACGGAACATCGTTCTCATTACAGAATTTGATCAGCCACTTCAAAGCATTCACCGATAAATTACAATCTGCTACAACAACTGAAGCACTCAGAATTATTTCTGAACGGCTTTGTAAAAAATCAGTGTTCAACATTACATCTGTTTCTGAACTAACTGCACCGATATGTAAATCACCTGCAGGAGTTGCAATAGATGCAAATGTTCCGGTAGGTTTATCGAGCCAGACAGTACCTGTCATGGAAATTCCGATATCGGTACACTGCTTCGACAACCAATGCCCATCAGGATCATCACCTAAAACTGTGATCAGTTCTACAGGAATATTGAGTAGTGATAAATGATGCGCAATATTCCTCACCACTCCACCCGGACTCCGGTGCATAGTAGCGGGATTGGAAGTATTCAAAACCGGTTGCGCTTCGCAGCGGAAAGTCAGATCGACTAGTGAAGCTCCGACGCAGACGACAGGTTTGAGATTATTATTGTTTCTTATTTGAGACATAGTTAAATGGAATACTCATGGAAATGTTGAGGCAATTTACAAGATTTAACCGGTATTTAAGGTATTAGTGGATTACCGAGAAAAAGTCAGAACCGAGATTTTAGTGATTTAGGGATTTTCAGGAGGCATTAATCCTGGTAATTTAATAATCAACTAAATCCAGGCCTAATCTCTGTCAAAATTAAGTTACTGTACCTGCAATCCAGAAAATCCCTAAATCACTAAAATCCCGGTTCTGACTTTTTTAGGAGCAGATACTTTTTAAATTCTCCATAATCAGCCTGCATCAGATGTGCGACTTTAGTTTTGTTACGGAGTTTTTCGAGTGCTTCCGGAATTTCGATCTTTAGCTTGAGTGCCTTCTCTACGCTGTCACTGAATTTGGCAGGATGCGCAGTCTCCAGAATTACGCCGATACTATCAGGATTTTCTTTCTGATATTCTAACCAGCCTAAATACGCCACAGCTCCATGCGGATCTAAAATGTAACCGGTTTTCTCGAAGACATCATTCATAACTGCTTTAGTCTGGTCATCAGTAAAGCTGTAACCATTGATCGCACTTTTTATATCTGTCCAGCTGTTGGCAAACAGTTCAATCATGCGAGGGAAATTACTTGGGTTACCGACATCCATTGCATTTGAAATGGTCGGAGCACTGGCCCGTGGAGTGAACTCACCTTTACTCAAGTATTGCGGAACTACGTCATTGATATTCGTTGCAGCAACAAAATGTTCAACGGGTAATCCCATTTTTCTTGCGATCAATCCGGCAGTCAGGTTTCCAAAGTTTCCACTCGGAACAACAAAGACAACATTTTCTTTCGAAGGTAATTTTCTGAATGCTTCAAAGTAATAAACTGTTTGAGGAATGAGTCTGGCGATGTTAATACTGTTTGCTGAAGCCAATCTATAAACTTCATTCAACTCCGGATCAAGAAAAGCTTGTTTCACTAACCGCTGACAATCGTCAAAGGTTCCTTTTACTTCGATTGCATGAATATTTTTTCCGTAGGTAGTCAATTGCTTTTCCTGCAGCTCGCTTACTCCGCCTGACGGATAAAGAATATAAACTTCAATCCCATCGACATTATAAAAACCATCTGCTACTGCCCCACCGGTATCACCCGATGTTGCAACAAGGATCGTTAAAGGAGTAGTATGTTTACGATTGAGATAAGACATTATCCTCGACATAAATCTTGCGCCAAAATCTTTGAAAGCTAATGTCGGTCCATGAAACAATTCACAGACGTATGTATCTTTCTGAACATTGACAACATTCACAGGAAAATTAAACGCTTCATCACAGATCTTCTTCAGAATATCATCAGGGATATCGTCACCTAACAAAGTTTTAGCAATTTCATATCCGATTGAAGCAACATTTTCATTCTTCAGATTCAACAGAAATTCAGGACGTAGTTGTCTGATCTTCTCAGGCATGAACAGTCCGTTGTCAGGAGGCAAACTAAGCAATACTGCTTCTTCCAGACTGTATGAAGTAATTTTATTTTTGGTAGAAAAATATTTCACGATTATGAATTATGATTTCAATTTAACGACACCTTTTGTATTGACAGCAGAAATGTATGCCGTGCTTTTGATCTTATACTTTTTGAACTGATAATTCATTGCATAAGCAACTTCTTCAGCTTCCTTTTTACCTTCAGCCATAGCAAAAACTGAAGGTCCGGAACCACTTATACTGCAAGCGACAGCTCCGGCAAACATTGCAGCACTTTTCACATCCTCAAAATGTGGTATCAATGCTGTACGATATGGTTCAGCGACATGATCGACCACTGAACGTGCGATCAGATCAAAATCATTTGTAAAAAGACCTGCGGTGAATGCAGCAGTGTTAGCCCATTGTGAAATTCCTGTAGACATATCTATCTTACGGGGAAGAACAGCTCTGGAATCTTTAGTCAACACTTCTACTTCAGGATGAACGACAACCAGCATTAATTTTTTCGGCACAGGAAGTGAAATAATATCGAGTGGTTGGTATGAACGAATGAGAACAATACCGCCCATCATTGATGGCGCAACATTATCAGCATGAGCAGAGCCACAAGCAATCCGTTCACCTTCCATTGCAAATGGAACAAGTTCGCGACGGGAATAAGGTTTGCCTAATAATTCATTTGCAGCAAATACTCCTGCGACAGAACTTGCAGCACTTGAACCCAGTCCGCTACCTAATGGCATTTTCTTTTTGATATAAACATCAAATCCCTGATCAATATGAAGATCATCAATCAGAGCCTGGATCGAAACTGCAGCAGTATTTTTGGAAGCATCAAGTGATAATTTTCCGCCATCGCCTGTGATTTTTCTGATCCGGATTTCTTTCGTTCTATTGAATTCAACACGAACTTCGTCGCCCGGAGAATCGATAGCAAGTCCCATAACATCGAAACCACAAGCGAGATTCGCAACTGTAGCAGGTGCAAAAACACTGATACTATTTTCCAACTTCTTTGCCATACCTCTATTCAAAATATTTACTGATACTGATGATCTCTGCGAAAACTCCGGCAGCAGTAACTTCTGCCCCTGCTCCGGGACCTTTTACTACCAATGGCCGGTCGGTATATCTGTCTGTTGTGAATGAAATAATATTATCGCTTCCTGATAAATTATAAAACGGGTGACTTGAATCTACATCCTGCAGACTGATCTTAGCTTTACCTTTATCAAGACTGGCAATGAAACGCAAAACTTTATTATTCTTTGCTGCTTTTGCACGCATTGCTTCGAAGAGATGATTGTTCTTTTTCAGTTCCACAAAGAATGCCGGAACAGATGGAGCTTTCAGACACGATGCCGGTAAAATTCCTTCGATCTGAATATCTTTCAATTCGATCTTCATACCAGTTTCACGGGCAAGGATAAGCAATTTTCTTGCAACATCCTTTCCACTCAGATCAACACGCGGATCAGGTTCTGTAAATCCTTTTTCCTGTGCCTGCTTAACTATATCGCTGAAGGCTGTTCCTTCATTGAAATTATTAAATATAAAAGACAATGTACCACTTAAAACTGCTTCAATCCTGCGGATCTCATCTCCGCTATTCAGAAGATCAGTCAAGGTATTGATGACAGGTAATCCTGCACCAACATTCGTTTCATAGAGAAAACGTACGTTTCTTTTCTTGGCGATCGAACGAAGGTTCAGATAATTTTTATAGGAATCACTGTTTGCAATTTTATTCGGAGTAACGATAGAAATACTGTTCTCCATTATCTCTGCATAGTGTTTTACCACTACTTCATTGGATGTACAGTCAACAAAAATTGATTGAGGTAAATTCATGCTGATCATTGCCTGAACAAACTGAACCATATCAGCAGGTTCACCTTTATCGAGATTTTCTGTATAGCGTGAAAGGGAAATTCCATCGCTATCGAAGATCATTTTTCGCGAATTAGAAATTCCGACGATTGAGATCTCTAGTGAACGTGATGATTTCAGATAATCTTTGTGTTTGGCGATCTGATTCATCAATGTTTTCCCGATAAGTCCGGTACCGACAAGAAAAACTGAAAGTGTTTTTACATCCGACAAGAAAAATGCCTGATGTAAAGAGTTCAAAGCTTTATCGAGATCATGTCTGTGAATTACAGTAGAAATATTTAATTCCGACGAGCCCTGTGCAGTTGCGACAACGCTGATACCATTTTTTCCAAGTGCTTGAAACAAGCGACCGGAAACTCCAGGAGTGTTACGCATATTCTCCCCTATGACAGCGATGATTGAAAGATTATTCTCCACCTTAGGTTTCTGGATCATTCGGGCGCGGATCTCAAGATGAAATGATTCTTCAATTGCCTGTTGTGCTTTGATTGAATCTTCCGGCTTCACAGCGAAACTTATTGTATGCTCGGATGAACCTTGCGTGATCATGATCACATTCACTTTTGCTTGTGAGAGCGAATTAAAAAGTCGTGCAGAAATACCTGCAACACCTACCATTCCACTTCCCTGCATTGTAAGCAAAGAAATATTATCGATAGAAGAAATTCCTTTGATGAGGAATTCCGGATCTGACGATTCAGTAGAAATAAAAGTTCCGGGATGTTGAGGCTTGAATGTGTTTTTTATAAGCAATGGAATTTTTTTATCCAGTGCCGGTTGTATCGTAGGCGGATGAATGACTTTCGCTCCGAAATGCGACATTTCCATTGCTTCTTCATAGGTCATTGAGGCAATTGAGAAAGCTTTCTTCACTTTTCTCGGATCAGCAGTCATAACACCATCTACATCTGTCCAGATCTGAATTTCCTTTGCATCCAGTGCAGCACCAAAAATTGCAGCCGTATAATCAGAACCTCCTCTTCCAAGAGTCGTCATTTCATTTTTTGCTGTAGAAGAAACAAAACCCGTTATTACTTCTACGCTTTTCGATTTCTTGAAATACTCTCTGATGTTTCTGTTAGTGACATTGAAATCAACCCGGGCAGAACCAAAATTTTCATCGGTGCGGATAACAGTACGGGCATCTAAAAACGATGCGCCCATCTTCTGAGATTTGAAATAATGTGCAATGATATTTGCCGATAAGACTTCGCCATGTCCACTGAGAAAATCAAGTGTGCGTGAAGAAAGTTCTCTGACCAGATAAACTCCATGCAGAATATCATGTAGTTCCGCAAATGTGCTTTCAAGAAAATCATGTAAAGATTTATCGCGATGCAAACCAAGTTCACGAACAGTTTTTACATGTCGTTCCCTGATCTCTCTGAATACAGAAATATATTCGGGATCTTGTTTAGCAGCAAGGCGACTCATTCTGATCAATTCATCGGTAACACCGCCAAATGCAGAAACTACTACTCCGACTTTTTTGTGCTTTCTTTTGAGGTCATTTACAATTGATGCAAGACCTTCAATACGTTGCGCAGTAGCGACAGATGTGCCGCCAAATTTTATTACTATCATAGATGTGAAAATAATTCCACATACATACGAAGTGCGCTATCAAAATGTTATTAAATCAACACTTATACAACCAGTTATTTATCAATTCTTTACCCCATTCTGTAAGAATTGACTCGGGATGGAACTGGACTCCTTTTATAAGCTGATTTTCATGTGATAATCCCATAATTTCTCCATGGATATCAAGGGCAGTTACCACAAGTGATGCCGGCAAAGTGTCCGAATCCACACACCATGAATGATACCTTCCTGTTTTAAAAGTGGTTGGCAAGCCATCAAACAGAGGTTCGTTTTTATCGACAACTTTCGTTGCAATAGCAACACCATGATGAACAGCAGGTAAGTTGTAGAGTTTGCCACCAAAAGCTACTGCAATCGCCTGCATTCCCAGACAGATTCCCAGCATTTTTTTATCAGAAGAATATCTTCTTATAATTTCAATCATTTTACCGGCTTCTTCTGGCAAGCCAGGTCCGGGGGAAAAAACGATCCTGTCAAATTGTTTAACATCCTCTACTTCGATCTCATCATTTCTTTTTACAACAACATCAGATTCAAAATCGTTCAGATAATGAAAAAGATTGTAAGTAAACGAATCATAGTTATCGAGTAGTAAAATTTTCAAGCTCCGGAGATTACTTTACTGCTATCACAGAAATTTCAACATTGACATTTTTAGGAAGACCTGCTACTTCAACAGTTTCACGTGCAGGGAAATTATCTGTGAAGTAATTTGCGTATACATCATTGACTGCAGAAAAATTATTCATGTCGCTCAGGAAAATCGTTGTCTTGACAACATCACTGAAAGAATAACCGGCTTCTTTCAAGATAGCAGAAATATTTTCCAGTACCTGAGTAGCTTCTCTTAAAATATTCAACATGACAAGATTTCCATCGGCAGGATTTATTGCAATCTGTCCGGAAACATAAAGAGTATTGTTGACCTCAACCGCCTGGTTATATGGACCTATTGGTGCGGGAGCATTTGATGTTTTGATAATTCTTTTCATAAACTTTTTGTTTCCTGAAATTCTTTTCCTAACCACGATTTAAAGAATCGTTGTTGTTCCTGATCAGCATTAATATTTTTTATAATACTATATTTTGGATAATATTCTTCAGAGTTACCTTCAATTGCAATATCCTTAAGTCGTTTCATAGGAGTAAGAACTGTTATCACAATTGTTTCCCCACGACTTAAAAAGAGTAGTTCCTGCAAATTATCTTCCACTTTCTTTTCATTCACAGCAACGATCTCATCATCCTTACCCAATCCTGCAGTAAATGCAGGTGAATCAGGATAAACAGCAGTAACTTTTGTGATCCGGCTATCAGCAGAAATTTTAAAACCAAAATATCTTTCACTTTCTTCTTCTGAAGGGACCTGATGTAAAATTAATCCGGCATAATCGAGAGTCTCCTGAAGGATCTCGGTATCATCCTCCGTTCCATAGACAAAATCGATAAAGAAATCTGCGAGCGAAACTCCTGCGCAATGACTAACCAGAGAAATATAATCGTGATCAGTATATCCGCGCATTTTTTTTCCGAAGTCATTATACAAGTTGACCATAACAGTATCGAGCGATGCCTTATGATCAGTATTTTTCCGGATCAGAAGATCCGTCATCATTGCAGTTAAACTTCCTTCATCATAAATTGAAGTCTTTCTTCCGGGAACACCTGGAACATATCCGTCGAGCCATGTATCGAAGCTGCTATCAGCCACTGCCATGTTAAGTCTTCCCGGATTATCAAAATGCTTTTGCAATCTCAAATTTACTTCCACAAAATACTGATCGATTGTATAAACATCAGCACGAGCCAGGATCTGATCACCATAATATGTTGTTACTCCTTCGTAAACATATCCAAGTCTTGAATAATTTTCCTTAGTATAATCATAAGGCATCATTTCAATCGGGCGAATCGTTTTAATATTCCAAGCATGAAATAATTCATGTGATGCTACTCCGATGAAATCAGTATAAAGTGATTCATTCATCAATTGCGAACCGGGACCTAATGCCAGAACAGTTGAACGAAGATGTTCTACACCGTGGTAAAACCGGTTAGGGAGAATCTGTACAAGGAAAATATAATCTTCTACAGGAAAACTTCCCATGATATCAATTTGCTTTTCAGAAAATGCTTTGAAGTCAGCCAGAATTCTTGGCCAATCCGGTTGAGTATCTCCCTGAATAGCTATGGAGAAATTTATTCCGGAAGCTTCATATGATTTTACCTGCAAGGTTGAACTTGCTATAAAAGGACTATCTACAAGTTCATCATAATCTTCAGCGAGCAAAATTCTTTCACCTGATTTCTGCAATGAAGTTGCTATTCTGTAATTAGCAGGAAGAGACAATTCAACAATACATTCTTCATGGATCCGGTCATGAATAAAAAGAAAACAATGAACAGGATTTATATAGATCTGTTCGTCGTCGACCCAACAAGCACCTGCATCTAACTGAGCACAATAATATTCGTACTTGACGATCAGTTCTTTTGCTCCATCAGTTGAAACACTCCAGGAATCTTTATTAAGTTTTCTGAAAGCCAGTGCTTCATTGTTTTTATTGACTGCCTTCCATTTTCTGATATTCTTTGCAAAGTTTGCAATTTCATATCGTCCGGGTCTCCAACTTGGTAATTGAAAAACTACTTCATCACCGTCAATATCTGAAACGTGCATTTCAATTTCGACAAAGTGAGAGATCGGATGAGCGGCGGATAATTTGTATAAAATGGCCATATGCAATTTTATAAATAATCTGCTTGCATTTTACGCGTCCTCAGGTGAAGAATTCAACATTTTTTAACTGTGAACTCAAATAGAGGAATAGTATTCAATCTGCGCAAAATCTGCGAGTTCTGCGGGATCTGCGGGAAATAAATATTGTGTGTTTTTAATCCCGCAGATCCCGCAGAACTCGCAGATTTTGCGCAGATTTATTGCGGATAGATGCATGAGAAGAAATAAGATATTTTTCTTTCAAAAAAGTTCACTAAATGATTGGCTAAATTTGATCATAGCAAGCATTGATTTATATTATTACGAATCAATTACTTACAAGGAATTATCAATTAGAATAGTATATTTAACTTTAAGAAATGCGAAAAGATCTCATTCTTAGAACGACTACAAATTCACAAAATTGTAATTACCTTCGCCCAAATTCTGAAAATTATGAATTACGATCTTATTGTATTGGGAAGTGGTCCCGGTGGTTATGTAGCAGCAATTCGGGCAGCACAGTTAGGAATGAAAACAGCAGTTATAGAGAAATCTGAGCTTGGCGGAGTTTGTCTGAACTGGGGTTGTATACCTACGAAAGCTCTTTTAAAGAGTGCCCAGGTTTTTGAATATTTAATGCATGCACAGGACTACGGAATAAAAGTATCAGGAGCAGAAGCAGATTTTCCTGCAATGGTAAAACGCAGTCGTGGTGTAGCAGATGCAATGAGCAAAGGGGTAACATTTTTACTGAAGAAAAATAAAGTTGACGTAATAGCCGGTTATGGCACATTGAAAGCTGGTCGTAAAGTTGAAGTGAAGGATAATGCCGGAAAACTTCAGACGTACGAAGCAAAGAATATTGTTATTGCAACAGGAGCGCGTTCACGTGAATTGCCTTCGTTAAAACAAGATGGAAAAAAAGTAATCGGATACAGAGAAGCAATGTCACTTGAGAATCAACCAAAGTCAATGGTTGTAGTTGGTTCGGGTGCTATTGGTGTTGAGTTTGCATATTTTTATCATTCAATCGGAACGAAAGTAACAATCGTTGAATTCATGCCGAACATTGTTCCAATAGAAGATGAAGATGTTTCAAAACAACTGGCACGTTCATTCAAAAAATCGGGTATAGAAATTATGCTTGAATCAACTGTTGAAAGTGTTGATACATCAGGCAAAGGATGTAAGGTAAAAGTAAAAAGTAAAAAAGGTGAAGAGATCTTAGAATGTGATGTTGTTCTTTCGGCAGTTGGCATTACATCTAATATTGAAAACATCGGACTTGAAGAAGTTGGAATTATTACTGATAAAGGTAAGGTCCTTGTGAATGAATGGTATCAGACAAATATGCCGGGTTATTTTGCAATCGGTGATGTATTGAATACACCGGCTCTTGCACACGTAGCATCTCATGAAGCAATAACATGTGTAGAGAAAATTGCAGGCATGCATGTTGAACCGATAGATTATAAGAACATTCCCGGATGTACATATTGTTCACCGGAAGTTGCATCTGTAGGATATACAGAAAAGGCAGCTAAAGAAGCAGGATATGAGATCAAAGTAGGCAAGTTTCCTTTTTCAGCAAGTGGCAAAGCAAAAGCCGGCGGTAATTTCGACGGATTTGTAAAAGTTATCTTTGATGCCAAATATGGCGAATGGCTAGGTGCACACATGATCGGTGCCAATGTAACTGAACTCGTTGCCGAAGTAGTAGCAGCAAGAAAACTGGAAACAACAGGCCACGAAATAATTAAAACAGTCCACCCCCACCCGACAATGAGCGAAGCTATTATGGAAGCTGTGGCGGAGGCTTATGGGGAGTGTATACATCTTTAAGTTCAAGGCTGAAGGTTCAAAGTTCAAAGTTGGCTTCGTAGTCAACTACGAAGCCAACTTTGAACTTTGAACATTGAACTTCATAAGTCATGCCGGCACAACGCCATCCTTTATCAAATGATGCCTATAGTGTGTGAAAATTTTTGATTTGGAAACAAAGCCAATATATTTTCCTTTATCAGTGACCGGTAAATTCCACAAATTAGTTTGATCGAAGAGTTGGAGTACTTTTTCCATACTGTCGTGAATATCGATGATGGCAGCGGGAGTGATCATCAGATCTTTTAAATAAGTCTTATCGTACAATTCTTTTGAGAACATGACATGTCTGACATTGTCAAGAAGAATTTCTCCAACGAGCACATTTTCTTCATTGACAACCGGAAAAATATTTCGTTTTGAAATTTCTATTGCATGGATCAATTCTGCAAGCGTGTCGTTCTGGTTAACAGAAACAAAATCTGTTTCAAGATAATTTCGCAGAGCCATACGTGCAAGAACGAGTTTATCTTTATCGGTGCTGATGAGATCACCTTTTAAAGCAAGTTTTTTAGTGTAAACAGAAAATGGTTCAAAATATTTCGACACTAAATATGATATTGAACTTACCACCATCAATGGAACAAACAATGCATATCCACCGGTAATTTCTGCAATAAGAAAAATTGCCGTCAAAGGTGAATGAATGATACCACTCAT
>ERZ795044.4843-NODE-4843-length-10971-cov-4.851594_pt1 | contig 10971 bp, 11 predicted proteins | sample MGYA00375128_ERZ795044 | MGnify/ENA primary metagenome ERZ795044 (study PRJEB30173, sample SAMN05720213) | anaerobic digester metagenome | isolation source: active sludge of municipal wastewater-treating anaerobic digesters | place: USA | collected 2014-12-22 ... | reverse complement strand
CATGGCTTTGATGGCCCTGATCACGGAATAAAATTCCAGGTCTTCGTGCACTTTTGCCTTGCGGCGGATGCCTGCCGTATCTATCAGTATGAATTCTTTATTGAATAAGTTGTAGTGGGTGTGAATGGTATCCCTTGTTGTTCCGGCAATATCGCTAACAATGGTACGCTCCTGCCCGATGAGTGCATTCAGTAACGACGACTTACCCACATTGGGCTGACCAATGATGGCAAATTTGGGAAGACCTTCTTCCTGTGTACCGGCCGAATCCTCTTCACTGATCAGGGCAGTAACCGCATCCAGTATCTCGCCGGTGCCGCTGCCGCTGATGGAAGAGATGAAAAAGATTTGCTCAAAACCAAGACTGTAAAATTCACTGGCTTCTAAAAGACGTTCGTTATTGTCTACTTTATTCACCACTAAAAAAACGGGCTTGGTACTGCGGCGCAACAGGTCGGCCATGGCATTATCCAGCTCTGTGATGCCTGTTGCTGCATCCACCATAAAGATGATGGCATTGGCTTCTTCAATGGCAATCACCACCTGCTTGCGTATCTCCCGTTCAAACACGTCGTTGCTGCCGGCCACAAAACCACCGGTATCAATTACATTAAAGGTCTTTCCTGCCCACTCGGCCACGCCGTACTGCCTGTCTCTTGTTACGCCGCTTATATCATCCACAATGGCCTTGCGCTGTTCCAGCAAGCGGTTAAAGAAGGTACTCTTGCCCACATTGGGGCGGCCTGTTATTGCTAATGTGAAACTCATAATCCTGTTAATGGTTAATGGTTCATAGTTCATGGAAGGTACATTAACTTATAACGCATGCCATGAACTATTAACTATGATCGATGAACTAGTATCCGTACTCCTTCAGCTGCATCTCGTTATCCCGCCACCTGGGTTTTACTTTTACAAATAATTCTAAAAACACTTTGCGGCTTAAAAATTCCTCTATGTCTTTCCTGGCATCGGTGCCCAGGCGTTTGATCATACTGCCGCCTTCGCCGAGTACAATGCCCTTTTGTGTTTCCCGCTGCACAATGATATCGGCGGCGATCTTTATCAATGTAGTTTTTTCTTTGAACTCCTGTATCAGTACGGTGGTATGGTAAGGGATCTCATCGCCGTACAGCAAAAATATTTTCTCCCGTATCATTTCTCCCACAAAAAATTTGGTGGGCATATCACTCATATCGTCGCCTTCGTAAAAAGGAGCGCCTTCGGGCAGGAAATGAAGAATGCGTTTCAGTAATTCATCGATGCCTGTTTTTTTCAGCGCCGAAACCGCCACCACTTCTTTACAGTAAGGCTGTTGTTCAAAGAATTTTGCGGTTGATTTCAGTTGTTCGTTGTTCACCGTATCGGCCTTGTTCAAAATAACAATGGCCGGCGCTTTCAGTTTCAGTGCGGCGAAAATCGCATTGCTTTCATCGGTATTCTCCCTTACGTCGGTGATCAGTAATGCCACATCCGCATCTTCCAGGCTGCCCCGTACCGCTTCCATCATTTTTTCGTGGAGTTTGTATTTGGGCTCTATGATACCGGGCGTATCGGAAAAAATAATCTGGTAGTCTTTTTCGGTGAGGATGGCTTTTATGCGATGCCTCGTTGTTTGCACTTTGTGCGATACGATGGCCATCTTTTCTCCCACCAGGGCATTCAGCAAAGTGCTTTTACCTGCGTTGGGCTTGCCGAAAATGTTTACAAAACCTGATTTCATTATTTGTGTTCAGTTTATAAAATCTGAATATCACAAACATGCACTAAGAATGGAGGAGATAGTCAGATTCATTAGTATAAAGGCTACTAAGAATAAAAAAGGCTCTAACTCAGAGCCTTAGATTTAGTTGCGAAGACTGGGATCGAACCAGTGTCCGCCGGCTGGCGGATATGAGCCACATTACATCGCTTTAATTATAGACCAGATAAAGTCTCTTCCTGCTGCTGTTTTAAGTTCCTTTTCTCTTTTCATAGCTTTTGATTTTAGAGAATATTCCTCCTTATAAATCAATTGCCAGGGCCTGAATCTAATTGTCCAACCTTTCTTACTTAATTCATTATGAGAAAGTAACCGTTGTTCCAAATCAGATGTGAACCCAACATAGATCTTATTGCAGTTCTTGCTATAAAGAACATAAACAGTAAACATCGAAAAAACTTAAATTAAAGAACTGTGCCTTAATTAATCAAAAAAAGGCTCTAACTCAGAGCCTTAGATTTAGTTGCGAAGACTGGGATCGAACCAGTGACCTTCGGGTTATGAGCCCGACGAGCTACCGCTGCTCTACTTCGCGGCGCAAAGATAGGCTTTTGAGCCTTCGCTCCCAAATAATAAACTTTGATTTGTAGATTTGAGTATGCTAAGAAAACCATCCCATTTATCAACCGCCCTGCTGCTCCTGCTTTTAACGGCTTCCTGCAAAAGCAAAATAAAACAGCAGGATGATGAACTGTACAGCCGACACCTGCAGCGGCAGGTAAAACTCACCATCATCAGCACACCCATGCCCGATGATAAGAACGAACTGAACCTGCTGTTACTCAACGACGGGCAGGATATGGGACAGTTCAGGATAAGAGATATCGTTGACAGCCTTTACCGAAAAGGGCTGATAAAACCCCTGCTGGTGGTGGGCATTCATGCCGGCGACCGGATGAAGGAATACGGCGTGGCCGAATACCCCGATTTTATGAAACGGGGTGATAAAGCTGCATACTATGATGCATTCATCAATAATGAACTATATCCCTATGCAAAGAAGAAAGCAACCGTACGCAAATTCAGATCGGTGGTGATCGCCGGATGTTCCATGGGCGGCCTTTCTGCATTTGATATTGCCTGGAACCGGGCCGACAAGGTAGATAAAGTGGGTGTTTTCTCCGGCTCGTTCTGGTGGCGGGATAAGGATGATAAGGCGGCGGATTATTCTGATGAAAAGAACCGCATCATCTTAACCAAATTAAATGCATCAAGAAAAAAACCGGGATTGAAATACTGGTTCTATGCGGGCGATAAAGAAGAAGCAGGCGACCGGGATAAAGACGGCATCATTGATGTGGTGGACGATACCAAAGACCTTATTGAACTGATCAAAAATAAAAATGTTTGCCTGCCGGATGATATCACACTAAATGAAGATGCCAACGGTAAACATGATTATCAATCGTGGAGTAAACAGTTGCCGGGGTTTTTGATATGGGCGTTCGGGAAGTAAAACGTTACTCCGTAAAAACGTTAATCCGTTAACTGGTTAATTCGTGGCTGTTCTTACAAATTAACGTTTAAACCAATTAACGGATTAACCTGGATTTGTCAACTTTTTTTCCTCGAAACCGTACTTGCCCCGCTGCTGTGCACATCCCGTATCAATGCCTCTCCTTTAAAATAAATATCGCTGGCGCCGCTGGCACTGGCACTTATCTCTTTGTTCACGGTGATATTTATATCCGAAGCACCAGAAGCTTTTGCATTGCATACATCCGTCACCAGTTCGTATCCTTTTACATCGCTGGCGCCGCTGCTTTCTATATCCACGGTGCTGGCCGTGCCCGATATGCGTACATCCGATGCACCGCTGAGCTCAAGCTTAAGGCTGTTCACTTTTACGGCACCTTTGAAATCACTGGCGCCGGATAATTCCATATTCAATGAAGGAGATTCAATGCTGCCCGTAACCAGCACATCGCAGGCGCCGGAAGCATTTAGTTTTTCCAACGACTTGAATGAAACATACACTTTCAGTTTCCTGTCCTTCATGTTCCAGTTCTTATTGCCATCGTCATAAAAAATGCGGAGCGTACCATTGTCGATCACGGTCTTTATGTTTTCTTTGAACCTGTCTTCCGAAGCGCTTACCGCAATAGCAACATCGCTTGCCTGTGAAAGATAAAGGTCGATGCCGCCGGAAACCTTGATGGCTTTAAAATCGCCGCTCACGGTTCGTACCGATGCATTGGGATCAACCACCAGTGTATTCTGGGCGCTTCCTGTAAAGGCCGATGCCAGTACAAACAGGGATATTAATATATTCTTCATATTGGTATGCTTTATGGGTTATGCTTTTTTAACAATACCGCCGCTGTTGATATTGATGTCGCGGATGAGACCGGCTCCTTTGTAACGGATGCCGCCGCCACTTGTTGCCTTTGCGCTCAGTTCTTTGTTGATGGTGATCTTTACATCACCTCCGCTGCTGGCCTGCGCATCGCAAAAATCAACCGTCATATCGTATCCCTTAAAACTGGCGCCGCTGCTTACTTCAATCACCAGTTTATCAGCCTTGCCGGTGATATTGATCTCCGAACCGCTGTTCTGGTCAATGGTAAGCTGTTTTGCATTTACCTGTCCTTCAAATTCGGAACCGCTGCTGAATTTCATATCAAGGTCCTCCGCCGTCATTCCCCCTTTAAGGATTACCGATGAGCCGGCAGATCCATGAAGTTTTTGCAGGGTTTTAAAAGAAACATAGGCTTTCAGTTTACGGTTGTCGTGGTTTGTCCAGCTAACGCCGTTGTTATCGTAATATATTTTTAACGTACCGTTCACCACTTCTGTTTTAAAGCGGCTCATGTATTTTTCATCAGAAGCGCTTACTGCTAAAGATTCTTCATTGCCCTGGGTAATGTACAGGTCTACACCACTGGAAACAGAGATGGCAGTAAAGGACCCGTTTAACGTACGAACGGTTGCATTGGGATCTGCAATGGTTTTGCTGTCCTGGGCAAAAGCCGCCAGGGAAAGAAGGCAAACGAGGGAAAGAAATAGTTTTTTCATCTTTTTTGTTTTTGTTTTTAATGGTAAGATGAAACTTCCGGACTAAAGCAACCGGACCGGGGGTGGCCTGGTCGCTTCAGCAAGGACGATTCATGGCTATAACTTTTGATTATACGAACAGGAATTACCATTTGTTACAGGAAGATGAAAAAATTGTAAAACTCCACTACCTTTGTATTCAACAGTTCTTATTAACCGCCTGAATTTCCGGGGTGCTTTCCCTGATATGTTTCGATAAATGCAACATAACAGGGAAGGCTGAGATGATACCCGTATAACCTGAACAGGATAATGCCTGCGAAGGGAGAAAGCCATTCCGTTTCCGCCGGGATGGCCCACTGCTACGATCCCATCTTTCCCGGCCACGGCCAAATTTTTACCAATGAAGAAATTATTCTTTATCACGGCATTATTATTTGCCGGCCACGTGCTGTTTGCACAAAAAGAGAAAAAATTCAACGATACCACCCTAATGCAGCCGGTAGAGATACAGGCCATACGGGCAGGAGATAAAGCGCCTTTTGCAAAGACCGATCTTACCAAAAAGGAGATCGAAAAGATCAACCTGGGGCAAGACCTTCCTTTTTTACTCAACCAAACCCCTTCGGTAGTGGTAAACTCCGATGCTGGCAATGGCGTTGGATACACCGGCATACGCATACGTGGCACCGACGCCTCCCGGATCAATGTTACACTCAACGGCATTCCATATAATGATGCGGAGAGCCAGGGAACATTCTTTGTTGACCTTCCCGACTTTGCATCCTCGGCAGGGAGCATACAGGTACAACGGGGCGTGGGTACTTCTTCCAACGGGGCCGGGGCCTTTGGCGCCAGTATCAATCTTTCCACCAATGAATTAAACAAAACATTTTATGCAGCCACCAATAACAGTGTTGGTTCCTTCAATACACATAAGAACAATATCCAGTTCGGCAGCGGGTTGCTGGGCAAACACTTTACCATTGACGGCAGGCTGAGCAGCATACGCAGCGATGGGTATATCGACCGGGCCAGGTCGAACCTGAAGTCGTTTTACCTGAGTACGGCCTATGCAGATGATAAGAATTCATTGCGGCTGAATATTTTTTCCGGTAAAGAAAAAACCTACCAGGCATGGAATGGTGTGGCTGAAAATTTATTGGCAACCAACCGAACATACAATCCCAGCGGCACCGAAAGACCCGGCGATCCGTATGATAACGAGACCGACAACTATGTTCAAACCCATTACCAGCTTTTTTACAACCACAAATTCAATAATTACTGGAAGGGAAACCTGGCTGTTTTTTTAACCAGGGGAAAAGGGTTTTATGAACAGTACAAAGCCGACCGGGACTTGGCAGATTATGGCCTGCCCGATTACTTTGACGGCACCAATACCATTACAAGCACTGATCTCGTCAGAAAACTGTGGTTAGACAATTATTTTTACGGAACCATTTTTTCCCTGCAGTATCAAAAGAAAAAAACACAGTTGGTTTTTGGCGGAGGATACAATGCGTACGACGGCAAACACTACGGAGAAATAAAATGGGCGGCCGTTCAGGCAGCGGTGCCGGCCAACTACCGCTGGTACAACCTCACCGCTTATAAAAAAGATCTTTCTCTTTACAGCAAGTGGACGCAGCAGCTGAATAAGAACTGGCAAAGCTTTGTTGATGTGCAGGTACGCAATATCGATTACCGCATAAATGGATTCAGGGACAATCCAACGCTGGAGACCGATCAGCATTATACATTCCTTAATCCAAAAGCAGGTATTACTTATTCAGCGAAAAACTGGCAGGCTTATCTTTCTTATGCACTGGCGAACAAGGAACCCAACCGGGATGATTTTGAAGCAGGCAATACCCAGCAACCAAAGGCAGAACGCCTGCAGGATGTGGAACTGGGCTTTGAAAGAAGATCGGCCCGCTGCTCTTTTGGAGTTAACCTGTATTATATGCTGTACAAAAACCAGCTGGTATTAACCGGAAAGATCAATGATGTGGGCGCTTATTCCCGGACCAATATCCCCAAAAGTTACCGGGCCGGTATAGAACTGCAGGGCAAAACGATCATCAGCAAATGGATGAATGCGGCTGCCAATATCAGCTTCAGTGAAAACAAAATAAAGAATTTCACCGAATACCTCGATGATTATGACAATGGCGGGCAGCAAACAAAATTCTATTCCAAAACAGACATATCGTTCTCTCCATCTGTTGTAGGTGGGGCAGTCATCAACTTTATTCCGGTGAAAAACGGGGAAATAAGTTTGATAAGCAAATACGTGGGGCGCCAGTATCTCGACAACACATCGCAAAGATCCAGGAGCCTGGACGCTTATTATTTACAAGACATCCGGATGAGTTATTTAATTGAAACCAAAATTGTAAAAGCAGCAAGTATCATTTTTCAACTGAACAATGTGTTCAATAAAAAATACGAGCCCAATGGGTACAGCTTCAGTTATATCTATGGCGGACAGCTGACCACAGAGAATTATTATTTTCCCATGGCGGAGTTGAATTTTATGGTGGGGGTGAATTTGAAATTCTGATGCTGAATACGAGATGCAGGATACTGGATAGCCCCTGCCATTGAAAGTACTGTTTAAATATGTTTACTCATACCAGTATCTTGTATCCGGTATCTGGTATCGGCTTTACGTGTACTTTTCCCTCCACCCATTCATTCCGCCCTGTAAATTCTTTACGTTGGTGAACCCAAATGTTTCCAGCATCAGGCAGGCCTGCATACTTCGGTTGCCGCTGCGGCAGTAGCAGATCACTTCGTTGTTCTTCCAGTCGTCAATATCATCCGTCTGCATCAACTGGATATTTCCAAGGGGTAAGAACGTTCCGCCGATATTGAACTCGGCACGTTCATCGGGCTCCCGTACATCCAGCAAGTACAATGCTTCGCCGGCATCTATTCTTGCTTTTACCTCGTCGGCAGTAATAATGGTCATGGCAGTTAATTTTTCTTATTTACAGTAACACTATCTGTCGGATATTTCATTGCCTGCGATATCCAGAGGTCCATCACCTGGCCCGATTTTATGAATTGCGGCGCTCCTTCTGTATCTCTTGTTTCCGGGCTTTGTTTAAATACAAAGGCAGCAGCCGTGTCGGTGATTTTTCCCTCGGGGCTGGTAGCGCCAAGCGCAATACCGTTCTGTTCCAGGTACACTTTTGCATCGGCATAGGTCATGCCCACCAGTTCGGGCACCAGCATTTGTTCATTTCCCAACCCGGCGCCGATCACCAGGGTAATGGCGCTGCCCCATTGTATCTTTGTTTTCTCGGCGATGCGTACGCCTTTGTATTGTTGCTCCAGTACCGAACCGATCATAAAATCGGGTTTGAAAATGGTGTCGGCTAATTTCAGGTGATTCCGTTCCAGCAAGGTTAATGCAAATGCAAGGTTTTGTCCCTCTAACCTTGGCATTTCTATCATGGGCGGAACCATGCGGTTCACCGTAATAAAAACCGTACGGTTGATCTTTACCGTAGAATTGGGGTCGGGCAATTGCTTCAGTACAATCCCCCTTGCTGCAGTGTCGGTAAACACAGAATCCTGTATGTACACATCGAAGCCTTGTTTTTCCAGCAGCTTTACGGCATCGTTCGTTTTCATTCCGGTAACAGCCGGCACTTTCAAATAAGCGCCGTGTTTGGTTATCCATCCAAGCATTTTCAGAAATAAAAAGAGAAATAATAATGCAATGCCAATGGCAACCAGCAGGTTTACCCAAAAAGGGCGATTGGTGATGAATTTAAACACGTTGGTTATTTAAGTTTTCAGTCTTTGTTAAAACATTCTTCGATCAGTGCCGAATAAAATTCCATCAGCGTCCAGCCCATGGCCCTCACCTGCTGCGGAACAATGCTTGCTTCACTTTGGCCGGGTACGGTATTTATCTCCAGCATGTAAGGATGCCCGGTTTCTTCATTATAAATAAAATCGATACGCACCACGCCGCTGCAGTTAAACACCGCATACGCTTTCTTTGCTTCGGTTCGTACTTTTTCGGCGATGGACTCCTCCACATTTGCCGGGGTTATTTCTTCACTGGCCCCTTCGTACTTGGCTTCAAAATCGAAGAATTCATTTTTAGCGATGATCTCCGTAATAGGCAGCGTGATTATCTTTCCTTTCGATTTAAAAACACCAATGGTGAGTTCCCGTCCGCTGATGAATTCTTCCACCAGCACCTGGTCGTCTTCCTTAAATGCTTTTTCCAATGCCTCCTGCAACTCTCCGGGCTGTTTTACTTTACTCATGCCGATGCTGCTTCCGCCGTTATTTGGTTTTACAAAAACAGGCAGTTTTAATTCCTGCAGTATGCTGCCGGCAGTAACGGGTATGTGTTTAAAAAGATGAACCGACCTGGCCACATGCATTCCGGCAAAGGAAGCAACGGCCACGGTATAACGTTTATTGAATGTAAGCGCCGATGTGGCGGTATCGCAGGAAGTGTAGGGAATGTTCAGCGTATCAAAATAACCCTGCAGTTTACCATCTTCGCCGGGTGTACCGTGCAGACCAACCAGCACGGCATCAAAGTTTATTTTGTTTCCATTAACGGTGATACTGAAATCATTTTTATCAACCGGGTATGTTTTTCCATCGGCAGAAAGATAGTTCCACCCTTTTGGATTGATGTCAATTTTATAACAATCCCATTTACCGGTGTCGATATTCTTTTCAATGGATTGGGCGCTTTTGTATGAGATAACTGCTTCACCGGAATAACCGCCGGTAATGAGTGCGATCTTTTTATTCATTCGGTATGGAAGGGTTGTTTAAGCAAAGAAACGAAATATCGCTTATGGTTGTTGTTTTATGATGTGGCCTGGTGGAAAATTCATCAATTTAACATTTTGGCAACCGCATTTTTATTGCTCATCCTTCATATCGCCGATCCCTTCATTGCCGGTATCCAGCACAAATTTCCACTTGCCGCCGGCTTCTTTTTTCCAGATGCTTACATAGGTTCCGTATATGATCGTGTCTTTGCTGGTAGGCATCAGTGCATAAATGCCATAGGTGTAGCCCAGATCTTCCGACCTGGCCACAAATCCATCCTTGGGTTCCCACTTTAATGTATAGGTTGTATCGTTTTGCTGGATAAGAAAGTCTACTGCATCGGCACCCACAATAGGAGGCTGGTTGGGACGAAGCAATACGCCATTGCTGTCGATATATTCCAGGAAGGCATACTTCATTCCTTTTTCTTCACTGAGCTTTGAGAAGGTTCTGTCGGCATCCAGCAGGTCTAATTTAGCCTGTGCATGAGCAGCAGGATTTTTTTTCCGGGAAAAAAGATCGCAGGAAGAAAAAACAATAAAAAGCAAAGCAACAGGTAAAAGATATTTCATACTCCACAATTTAATAAAACCTGAAATTAAAAAGGCGAAAGTATTTAAAAATACCCTCGCCTGCGACAGGAAATATCACCTGCCTGGTATGATCCGCCGGGGCGGATCTCATAAAAACGTAACAGCATTCTAAACCGAACAGCCCTTCACACCATACACATTAAATGTGCATTCTTCCTTTCTTAGCCATCAGGTCATCTACGGTCTCTTTATACATATCATCGGGTACGCAGCAATCTACCGGGCAAACAGCAGCGCATTGCGGCTCTTCATGAAATCCCTGGCACTCGGTACACTTGTTGGGCACTATGTAATAAATGTCGTTGCTGATGGGTGCATGGCGCTGGTCGGCATCTACCTGGGAACCATCCATCAAAGCAAACATGCCTTTTACGGTTGTTCCGTCGGATATGGCCCATTCCACTCCACCTTCATAAATAGCGTTGTTCGGACATTCGGGCTCGCAGGCGCCGCAGTTGATACATTCTTCTGTGATCTTTATAGCCATCTATCGTAATTTTGGGTTTTAAACCTCCTTATGGAAGCCAATGCAATTTAATAATAACAAGATGAATTTACAAAACCGTATTCAATTATTACAACGCTTAGGAAAATATTTATCAGATAATGGTGAAGACTGGCAGGTGGTTAAAAAAAGAACCTCCGTTCAAAATGGCTGGTTCATTCCCGAATTCATAGATCTGGCTGTTAAAAACATTAGGGCGGAATTTTTACAAAAAGAAAAACTGGAGCACTGGGCCGCTCACTATCATTTAGATGATAATGTAGGCGGGAAGAACATAGGGATCGTAATGGCAGGCAATA
>ERZ795044.4840-NODE-4840-length-10973-cov-5.315900_pt1 | contig 10973 bp, 8 predicted proteins | sample MGYA00375128_ERZ795044 | MGnify/ENA primary metagenome ERZ795044 (study PRJEB30173, sample SAMN05720213) | anaerobic digester metagenome | isolation source: active sludge of municipal wastewater-treating anaerobic digesters | place: USA | collected 2014-12-22 ... | reverse complement strand
TGAATGAAGGAGTTGCAGGTCGTACAGTTTATCCTGGTTGCGGGCACAGGTAGCCGATGTAAGCAGTTATAACGATTGTAAGAACTTTATCGATTCCACCATCCGTGTTTTTGGCGGCATCGATATTCTTATCAACAATGCCGGCATATCCATGAGGGCATTATTCAAGGACGTTGAAGCCGAGGTGATTCAAAAAGTAATGGCGGTGAATTTCTCAGGAACACTTTACTGCACCAAACTGGCATTGAATTCCATCATCGAACGCAAAGGCACTATCGTGGGCGTATCATCCATTGCCGGTTTTAGGGGCCTGCCCGGCCGCAGTGGTTACAGCGCCAGCAAATTTGCCGTAAATGGGTTCCTGGAAGCATTGCGTACCGAACTGCTCGACAGCGGTGTAAACATTATGTGGGTTTGCCCGGGTTTCACCGCTTCCAATATCCGCAATGCAGCATTAAACAAAAAAGGACAGTCACAGGGAGAAAGCCCGATGGATGAAGGCAAAATGATGTCGTCTGAAGTTTGTGCGGTACATATCTTAAAAGCCATTGAAAAAAGAAAGAGAACCCTGGTACTTACGTTCACCGGAAAACGAACGGTATTCATGAACAAACTATTCCCGGGACTGACCGATAAACTGACAAAAAAATTCTTCTTTAAAAACGGGGAACTTGTACGTTGATCCGTATAAACGTTAATTCGTTAACCGGTTAATTAGTCTGTACGTATTAACGAATTAACCAATAAACCAATTAACCAGCTACCAAACCAACCAAATGCCTTTACTAACACTTACATCCGATATTGGCCGGCAGGACTTCCTGGTAGGTGCGGTTAAAGGACAATTGTTGCAGGATAACAGCGGTTTCACTATCGTTGACATATCGCATGAACTTTCCCCGTTCAATTACCCACAGGCGGCCTATGTATGCCGCAATGCTATAAAGAATTTTCCTGCAGGAACATTTCACCTGGTATTGGTGAATCTCTTTGATGAAAGACCAGAGCACATGTTACTGGCTGAGCACAATGGTCACTATATTGGTTGTGCCGATAATGGACTGCTTACCATGATATTAGAAGAAATACCTCAAAAAGTTGTTGCACTTGCTTTGGATAAGAATAAACAGAAGAATACCCTCTATTGCACGGCTGTATTTGCCGATGCTTTCAGGGAGTTAAACAGCGGAAAGAAGATTGAGGAGATCGGCAGCCCGGATATTTCCATTCATGTTAAAAATCCGCTAAGACCCCTGCTTGGAAACGACTGGATAGAAGGACAGATCATTTTTACCGATAATTTTGAGAACGTGATCGTGAACATACACCGGGATGAATTTGAAGAACAACGCCGGGGCCGTAGTTTTAAAATTGTATTTAAAAGAGACGAGGTAATCGACAGAATAAGTGATACTTACGCTGATGTGAACGAAGGCGAAAAACTGGCTTTATTCAACTCGGCCGGTTACCTTGAGATTGCCATAAACAAGGGGAACGCTGCCGGGCTGCTGGGGCTTCAGGGATTTTCGGAAAGACAGTTACAGCAGAGCCAGTACCTGAACAGCCGCCTGTTCTACCAAACCGTAAAAGTGTTTTTTGAATAAACGGGCAGAAACAAAACAGAATATTGACCTTTTTAAAGAACATATCTCCACAGGATTCCAGTGACAAGGAACTGCTGGTTGCTTATAAGGAAACCGGCGACATGAACCTGCTGAGTACCCTTTACCAGCGGTATATGGACCTGGTATTTGGTGTCTGCCTCAAATATTTTAAAGACCCTGAGCGCTGTAAGGATGCCGTAATGGATATCTTTAATGAACTGCACAGCAAACTGCGGGTTCACGATGTGGAAAACTTCAAGGGCTGGCTGCACGTATTGACCCGCAATTATTGCCTGATGCAGCTCCGCAGCCCCCGGAATATGAAAACCACAGAATTCAGTGGTAATTTTATGTATTCCGAACAAAATACGCATCTGAATGGCGAGGCATTGGAAAAAGAAGAAAATTTTAAGAAATTAGAGCAATGCATCGATACCCTTGCCGAGGAACAGAAAAGGTCAGTGATGCTGTTTTACCTGGAGAATAAATGCTATAATGAAATAGCTGAGCTGACCGGGTACGACTGGAATAAAGTGAGAAGCTATATCCAGAACGGCAAGCGGAATCTGAAGATATGCATGGAAGAAAAACAAATAAAGATCTGATGACCTTATTGATAAATGAGCAGCGAAAATAAAAATACCGGTTATACCGCCCGGGATATTGAAAAATATTTCTCGGGCAAATTAACGGCGCTTCAAATGCACCAGATGGAAAAGGATGCACTGGATGATCCCTTTCTTTCCGAAGCCATGGAAGGTTATGGAGCCATGAGCGATAAAGAATGGGAAAAACAACTGGCCCTTGCCCGCCTGCAAATGGCCGAAGCAGGAACCGGGGCCAAAGTGGTTGCCATGCACCGGTCAACCGGCAGGTGGTGGAAAGCCGCCGCCGCTGTAATGCTGATCGGGTCCGGAGCAACGCTCACTTATTTACTGACCAGCAAAAACAATTCAGAAGAAAAAACAGGGCCGCAAATAGCTAAGGTAGAAACCAATTCATCCCCGGCTGCACCAGCAGTACAAGACAATACTAACCCGCCAGCTGTAAAAGAAAATGACAAGGCCGCCATCACCACCCCTTCTACAGAGAAAGAAAAAAGATCAACAGGTAATACCGTGGTTGCACAAACTAACACACGGGAAAGATATGATGATATCCTCGCTGATAAACCAGGCAGAATAAAGGCAGCCGATTCGGCTAAACAACAAGGCCCGGACCGGTCTGCAAGTACGGCGGGTAAAAGTTCCGTTGTCATTTCTGCCCCCCCGGTTGCAACAGCGGCAGATAAAAATGTTGCCATGGCCGAAACGGTGGTGATAAAAGAAAATAAAGAAAACACGAAGACCTATGAAGCGGATGGCGAAGTGTTGAAGCGCCAGTCGGCCGGTTATGCTTCCCGAAAAGAAAGATCATCCAACATATTTTTCAATGCCCAGGTAGTAGCAGCCGATAACTCACCCCTGCCCTTCTCCAATGTTTCGGTTAAGAGCGGCAATTTTGAAACCTATGCCGACGTGAAAGGGAATTTCCGCCTGTTCTCCACCGATTCGCTTGTTACAGTAGAAGTGAAATCAGTAGGTTACCAGCCCCGCACTTATTCTTTGCGCAGCAACCAGCCCATGAACAGGATCATATTGCTGGAAAATGAACAGGCTGTTAAAGACAGGATGGGCGAAGTAGGTCTTAACAGTAAGATCCGCCGGGCTTCCGTTTTAAGCGATTCCGCTATCAATGTGGAACCCAAAGACGGCTGGGATAATTACAATACCTACGTGGCCAATAACCTCGACATAACCGATGAAATGCTGAAGAATGAATTTCACGGTGAAGTGGAACTGAGCTTTGATGTAAAAGCGAACGGTACCATCAGCAATGTACGGGTAAACAAATCCCTCGGCCCCGCCTACGACGAAGCCGCCAAACGCCTCATTATGCAGGGCCCCCAATGGAAGGTGAAAAAAGGCAGAAAGACCTCGGCGAGCGTGAAGGTGAAGTTTTGATTATCCTCCCATTTTCAATTTCTCCTTACACCCAATTTCACTACCTTAGCCCCCTAAAAAATCTTTATGAAGAAATTACTGTTTCCCCTCATTGTAATCGCCTGTTTCTCTTTTGTGGGTACTGCCCAGGTAAAAATGCCTGCGCCTTCGCCTACACAAACTGTTAAGCAGGAATTTGCCATCGGTTCTATCGAACTTACTTATTCAAGACCGGCTGCTAAGGGCCGTAAAATATTCGGCGACCTGGTTCCTTTCAACAAAATATGGCGCACCGGCGCCAATGCCGCCACCAAACTGGTGCTTACGGAGCCACTGGAGATCGGTGGAAAAAATGTTGACACGGGTACGTACGTGTTATATACTATCCCGGGTATCGACTCATGGGATATCATTCTCAACAAAGGATTGAAGAACTGGGGTACCGACGGGTATAAAGAAAGCGAAGACGTGGTTAAGTTCCGCGTAGAACCGATGAAGATGAAAGAGAAAGTGGAAAGCTTTACCATGCAGTTTGTAGATGTTAAACCCGAAAGTTGCGAACTGCAGATCATGTGGGAGAAAACCGTAGTGGGTATTCCCATCAAAGCCGACTTTAAGGATAAAGTAAGGGGCCAGATAGAAGCCGCCATGCAAACCGATAAAAAACCTTACTGGCAGGCTGCCCAGTTTTACAACGAATACGATAAGAACCTGCCCAAGGCGCTGGAAAATGTAAACAAAGAACTGGAGAGAAACGCCAAGGCATTCTGGATATGGATCTACAAAGCCAAGATCCAGAAAGAAATGGGCGATACCGCCGGTGCATTGGAAAGTTCTAAAAAATCAATGGAACTGGCTAAAGAAGCAAAGAATGATGATTATGTGAAGATCAACGAGGATTTCCAGAAAGGGCTGAAGTAATAACTTACTAATAATTAAAAAAGCGTTGCAGTGATGCAGCGCTTTTTTGTTGCGGTCATTCCTACTGCACCGGTTTTTGTTTTATGAACAGTTGCAGTATTGCCGCCAGTACAACCACCAGCACCGCCCCTATCACATTCAGCCAAAGAAAAGAGATCACATCCATCTTGTAAATAAGAATGATGAGCAACTCAGAAACCAGGGCTGCATAGAAAACCGCATGGCCTTTTATGAATTTCATTCCAAAAGCTACCAGGAATATGCCGAGGATAACGCCGTAGAACAGAGAGCCGAGTATATTCACTGCTTCTATCAGGCTGTTGCCGATATTATACGCAAACATGGAGATGATGATGCAGAATACTCCCCAACCCAACGTGTACCACTGCGATACTTTATAGTCTTCCAGCTCCGTTTCCTTTTTCACAAAGAATTTTTTATGGAAGTCAACCACTGAACAGGCTGCCAGTGAATTGAGCGCTGCGGCAATACTGCCCCAGGCCGCCAGGAAAATGATGGCAAAGATCAGCCCGATCAACCCAACCGGTAAATTCTCTTTTACAAACCAAAGAAAGATATAATTGGTATCGTTCGGTTTTTGATCAGGCAGCGCCCGCTCCATCACACCTTTGAATGTTTTGCGTATGGTATTTGCCTCTGTCTTGTCGCCGGCGGTAAAAGCAGTGGCATATTTTGCCTCCAGCATATTCAGCGAATCTTTTTTAACCGTTTGTTTTGCCTGCGTAAGACTTACCTCATCAAAATAAACCGGGCCCCTGTTGTACTGGTAAAAAGAGAATATGAGTATGCCGATGAGTAAGATAAAGAACTGCATGGGTACTTTCACCAGCCCGTTTATCAGTAATCCCTTCTTACTTTCCTTTTCATTTTTTGCCGTTAGGTAACGCCCCACCTGGCTGTGATCGGTACCGAAATAACTGAGCGCTAAAAAAAATCCGCCGATCAGCCCGCTCCAGATATTGTATTTGTCTTTCCAGTCGAACCCCTTATCGGTAAACCCGGTGGTGATGATGTTCATCTTTCCCATCTCCCCGCTCTTGTGCAATGCTTCAGTAAAACCAATGGCATCGGGTAATAACTTAACAGCCAGGTAACCTACAATGAACAAGGCAACAAATACAATGATCATCTGCAGCTTTTGCGTATGTGCTACGGCCTTGGCACCGCCGGTCATGGTATAGATGATGAGTAAGCCCCCCATCACCAGGTTGGTATAATAAATATTCCAGCCCATCAGGGAACTCAATACAATGGACGGCGCAAAAATGCTGATGCCGGTGCTTAGGCCCCGGGATACCAGGAATAAAAAAGAAGTGAGTGTTCTGGTCTTTACATCAAAACGGTTCTCCAGGAATTCGTAAGCGGTATACACTTTCAGTTTACTGAAAACCGGAACAAAGAAGATACAGATAACGATCATGGCCAGTGGCAGGCCAAAATAATACTGTACAAAGCGCATTCCATCACTGTATGCCTGTCCGGGACCGGTTAAAAAGGTAATGGCACTTGCCTGCGTACCCATGATGCTTAATAAAACAAGATACCAGGGCAGGGAACGGTCGCTTAAAAAATATCCTTCCAGGTTTTTGGATGTACGGCTTTTATACATGCCGTACAGGATGATGCCGGCAAGGGTTATAACTAATATGGTCCAGTCGATACCACTCATAGTCCTAATCCGCCAGCTGGCGGAGCTTTTAGAAGTACACTGATTTTATTTTCTTTTGTGATCATTAGGGAGTGTAGCTATTTAAAATACCGGGTAATAAAAAAGAAAATAATTACCTGCACCAGTAAAAATGCCAGTACAGCGATGTACCATTTATTCCAGTATGTTTTTTCGTTTTGCATATGCTTACCGGGACGGTGATGTTTCGTATCTCAGTATGACAGCAATCACTTAATATATTTACCCCTGTTATTAGCGATCAAATTTGCAAAGAGCCGGTATGCACCGGGCACACCAGCCGGTAATTCCCTGAAGAAGACCAGGCCCGTATACACAAATCGTCCCTTGCCATAATTGGCAATGATGAGACTGCCGTCCTGCTCTTTTTCACCGGGGTCTTTCATGCTTATTATTTTTTTATATGCCGTATCGGTGTTCTCTGCATGATAGATACTCCGTTCCTGTATCCATCCTTCAAAATCCTTTTCGGTTATTTTGTTGGGAGCATTCAGCGCCGGGTGATCGGGGAGCAGGAAATTCACTTTCGCTTCTTCATCGGTAATGCGGTTGCGGCTGATGGTGAACGGGTACGGTGAGATCTTTGCCTTCACCGGCCCGATCTGGTTGCTGGTATTATACTGTACCAGCAGCACACCACCCTCTTTCACATACAGCATCAGTTCATCGTATACATTATTCATCCATTCATTGGTATTGTAAGCCCGTACGCCGGTAACAATGGCATCAAACTGTCTTAAGTTAGCTGCATTGATATCGCTTTCTTTGAGCGTTACCACTTTATAGCCCATCTGGATCAATGCTTCGGGTATCTTATCACCGGCGCCGGGAATATATCCCACAAAATTTCCTTCGGTACGCAGATCCACTTTTGAGATCTTTGCAGTTGCATCGTGAAAATAAACGATGGACGGAATATGATCGTACTCAATGGTTCGCTTGTATTGATTGAAAAGATTATTTCCATCTCCCGCCTGCAGCTTCACCTGTTCAGAATAATCAGCATCCACCCCGTTAAAAGTGAAAGAAGATGATTCATAGCTTTCCTTATTGGCAGGACCGCCTTTAAATATATAGGGATTGGCTGAACTGGCGATCTTTGGCGAGGTGAGCTTGGTAACCGTATAGGCAGAAGCATCGGGCAGGTTCGATTTAACGTGTGTTCGTACATCCACCGGTTTATTATTCACCGCCAGGAAAACATCGCCGGCATAATTCAACTCTATCTTTGGTATCACCGAAACAGGCTGGTACAGCTCTCCCTTTACCGGGTCGGTATGTTTATAGCGGATGGGTTTTCGGAACCTGAATTCCGTTCCTTCCACCATCATACTGAACAACACACTCATGGGGTCGCTTTCTGCTTTGCCTATCTGTTGCTGATCGGTTACATTAAAGCTTCCTTTGTCCATCTGGCTATCCAGCCAGTAAGGCTGGGTGATCTTTGTTCCCGGCTTGATATACACGCTGTAGTTCTGTACTGAGTTCACATTCTTCTTCAGTTGATCAAAGATCACATAATCGTCATTGAGAAAAGCATCGGCGCTTAGGATATTGGCGCCCGACCGGTTATTCACCACCAGGTTTATTTTTAAACTGTCGCCCTGCACGGCAAACTGCGTGTTGGTGGTTGCATCCATAAATAAACCACTGCAATTCTCCACCAGGTCGTTCACGATATTTAATTTTATGTTTCTCCAATACTCATCTTTTACAGATTCCACTTCTTTATACAATTTGGTGAGGGCCAGAAGAGATCTGTCCGGGTGCTCTACATCAAACTTGCTGATGATCTTATTAACGGCGCCGGTAAGGCTTGATTCGTTGATTCGGTTCCAGCTCAGGTCTACCTCATCCATCAGGTCGGTCACCGGCGCATCGCCTTTAATGGTTTTAAAATATTCGATCACGCTGCCTCTTTGTGCGGGCACACCAAAGCCCTGGCTCTTGTGCTGGCTGCGGCTTGCAGCAGCTATCTCTCCATAACTTTTTCCAAGGATGGGATTATAATCACCACATTCCATTTTAAACTGGTCTTCCCGTTGTGTGTTGGTACCGCCAAAACTGAATGTATTCCAAAGCAAGCGTTTGGCCTGCCATACCTTAACGCCCTGTTGCAGTTGCTCCGGGAATTTTGCGGGATCGGCCGCCGCATCAAATGCTTCGCCGGCAAGAATAGCAGAGGCCGTATGATGACCATGACCTCCTTCGCCGGTAGTGGGGAAACGGGTGATGATCACATCGGGCCTGAACTTACGTATCACCCAAACCACATCGCTTAATATTTTATCATGACCCCAAAAGCGCATGGCTTCTTCGGGGCTTTTGCTGAAACCGAAATCAAATGCACGGCTGAAGAATTGTTCTGCGCCATCGATCCTTCTTGCTGCAAGTAATTCCTGTGTGCGTATCAAACCCAGGTCAACACCCTGTTCATCGCCAATTAAATTCTGGCCACCATCGCCTCTTGTTAAACTTAAATAACCGGTACGGTATAATTTTTCATTGGCCAGGTAAGCAAGCAGCCTGGTATTCTCATCATCCGGGTGCGCCGCAATATATAGTACCGACCCAAGTACATTTAACTTTTTCAATTGCAGCAGCAATTCAGCAGAGGTATATGATTTGGGAGCTTGTGCTGGTACAATTAAAAATGAAAAATTAAAAATTAAAAATGCGAATACTGATTTCCTGAACATACTGAATGGTTTAATTTTTAATTCTTAATTCTTAATTTTTAATTACATTATTGTCCTACCAGGAACACCGCATTGGCCAGCATCATCTTCCCGTTCTCCCAGAAATTCCGGAAGATGGGATCATCGGCAAAGAACACTACAGAGCCGCTTCCCAATGATTGCACGCCGATCACCGTTCCGTCTTTTATCTTTTCCTGCAGCTTATTGCCCACAAAGCCGGCTGCCTGGTTCTCTTTTTTAATGATGCCTACATTCCAGCCGCCTTTCATGAACTCGTAGATCTCATCACTCAGCTTCAATGTAAAATAATTGTTACCGTAACCAAATGCCAACGGGTGAGAGTTATCCAGTTCCACTTTATAAATGGCACCGGGAATATTATTTACGATCCAGTCACGTTCCCTGTTCTCATAGCGCTTTACATCGGCATACGCATCCTTGTCGTCTTTCTTTTCATCCTTCTTTTTATCGTCGTCTTCTTTCTTCGACTTAAAACCCCAGTCGGCTTTTGCGATCTGTGCCGCCGCATTGTCAAACGCTATGATCTTACCACCCTGCTGTACCCAGGCCTTGATCTCTGCAGCGGCATCTTTATTCTGTAAAAATTTATAATTGCCGTCGGGCAGTATCAGCACATCGGTATTCTTCAGGTTGCCGGCATCCACTTCCTCGGCATTTATTAATGTAACGGGATAATCGAGCTGCTTTTCAAACCAATGCCATACTTCACCGGCAGCATTTGCATTTACGCCCTTGCCCGTGAGCATTACCACGTTTGGTCTTTTAATGAGGTGTACTTTTTCGCTGCCGAAATCAAAGCCGGCATCTACAAAACCGCTGCTTACTTCTGTAACCGATGCATTATTCGCTGCCGCCATACCCGCAAACTGCTGCAGTTTATCTTCATTCCCTTTTTTCAGGATGATCAGTGTTCCTTTTGAAAATGTTTTTCCATTGAACCCAAAATCCTTTTCTGCAAAACGAACTTTGAATTTTGCATTCAGCAAAGCAGCCAGGAATTGTGCATCGGCAAAAGAAGTATAATTCACTAAATAACCATAAGCGGATGCAGATACACTACTACTTGATTTCTGACTGCTGTAAGAAGCCAAAGCCATTCTTTCTTTAACCGCGTAGGCCTGTACGCCGTAAACATAAGGAAGACTCCAGGCAGTGATGTCGTAGGTAGCAGAATCGCTTAGTTTTGATTTGGGTTCAAATAACACTTTCACCAGTGCCGACTTGGGCTGGTAAGCGCTTACCGCCATACTATTGGCAGCAGAAAAAATCTCTTCTTTACCAGTAGCATAATTATATCCTTTGGCCTGCGGAGCATTTACAGAACCATACACGATCCCGTTCCGTTCAAAGAACTGCTGCAAAGCCTTCCGCTTGCCTTCATTGTTTTCGGTGATGATATATGTTTTGTATTCACCCACACCATTTGAGTTGGCATCATCAAAATACTTTTTAAACTCGGTCAGCAGCTTTCCGGCATTCTTTGAAGCGATCTCCACGGTACTCATACTGGTGGTAAAGTGATGAGCAATGCGGTCCCTTAAAGAAAGCGTATCCCCTTCAGAATTTATAACGGCCAGTCCGCCCTGGCTATGGCCAGCCTGCTCGTAGGTCATGCCGATGGCTCCATTGTACGTTGGGTATGTATCCCCATACGAAGGATAGAACAGGTCAAATATCTCTTTGGTAAAATACAGCCAGCCATTGGCATCAAAATACCGGGCATGATTTTTCCCGATCGTAAACTGAAAATCTCTTTGCCATTTGCTGATCACTTCATGAAAGGGTTCGGCAGCCGGTGCAAAATAATACGGGCTGTTGATCCCCTGCTCGTGGTAATCGCAATGGATCTGCGGCATCCATTCGTTGTATCTTTTTACCCGGCCCTGTGTTTCCACCTGTGTTTGCCAGGCCCAGTCGCGGTTAAGATCAAAATTATAATGATTCACCCTGCCGCCGGGCCAGGGTTCACTATGTTCCCTGCTGGCAATATCCGCATTGGCATTTTTTCCAACCATTTGATTGAACCAGTTCACATAGC
>ERZ795044.4832-NODE-4832-length-10984-cov-6.633635_pt1 | contig 10984 bp, 8 predicted proteins | sample MGYA00375128_ERZ795044 | MGnify/ENA primary metagenome ERZ795044 (study PRJEB30173, sample SAMN05720213) | anaerobic digester metagenome | isolation source: active sludge of municipal wastewater-treating anaerobic digesters | place: USA | collected 2014-12-22 ... | reverse complement strand
GTGGAATGAAGTGGAATGAAGTGGAATGAAGTGAAATGAAGTGAAATAAAGTGAAATAAATTATTCGTTATTTTATGCTTCCGACAAGGAACTTCTTGCAAAATTTATAAACCAACCACGTCGCCGGAAGTGCCGCTATAACATCAACTGTATAATGAACGTGTTGCACCAATAACAATACACACATTGCAACAACACAAACAAAGAGAACTGATTTTGTTTTTGGTAAATGTGTGCCCAGGTAAACAGAAAGCACAGTAGAAACGTGTCCGGAAAAGAAAAGATCTTTGGATATTATTTTACCGCCGTTTGTAAAAAACTGTACTACCGGTTCTCTTAATGGTAAATATCCAACAGGAGGTTCCAATGGGAGCAATGTGATCGTCACCATTCTAACGAATGTGACAATTATATAGGTTTGTAAAATTATCAGGACTGTTTTGGGATGTGCACGATGCGTGTACATACCTATAACAATTGCAGAATAGAGAATAAAGAATACACCCCAGGAAACATTGTAAGCAGGAATATTGTCAAGTAAAAAATCTCCCAGCTGGGTGCCTGTACGACTTTCGATGTAGTCGAAGAAGTGTTTAAAAATAAAAGTAAACGTAGAAAGCACAAGCAATGTAATAATGAACTGCAATCTGAACTGCCGATTGTTCATAGCACCTTTCCATGCCTGTGTAGCTGTAGGTTGTTGAGCTGAAATATTCACAAATAAATCTTCTGGTTATGAATTTATAGCTCCAAGGATCATTGTCTCAACTTCTGAACTATCCCATTTTTCTTCAATACCTGAAAGATTCATCACCTTACGCATAATCTCATCTTGTTTTTTTCCATTGGCAAGGGCGACAGAATATGGTATGTCACTGAATGTTACCTGCGAATAAAGTGGCAGCCATTTATCCGGAAATTTATCATGGATCCTTGCTTCTATTTTCTTGCGAAGCAAAAATTCTTTGCTTCCTACAAGATCTCTCATTTCAACAAAGTTCATTACCGCCAATTCTGCTATTGCATCTGAATTAGGTTTTCTTGATTCCTGAAATTCATTCAATATTTTTTCCCAGTTATCACCATGCTTTTCCATCAGTTGATCAAGCACAGTACAATCCTCAAAGCCACAATTCATCCCTTGTCCATAAAACGGAACGATAGCATGAGCTGCATCACCGATCAGACAGAGTTTATCTTTCACAGTCCATGGAAAACATTTTACTGTAACAAGTGAACCGGTAGGATTATGAAAAAATTGTTTAGCAACATCAGGCATTAATTTAATGGCATCAGGAAAGACCCGGTTGAAGAATTCTTCACAGTCACTTTCACTTTTTATTGAAGCAAAGGAATCCGTTCCTTCAAATGGGAAGAACAATGTACATGTAAAACTTCCATCCAGATTTGGCAAGGCAATCAACATATAACCTCCGCGAGGCCAGATGTGCAAAGCATTTTTTTCCATGAGAAATTTCTCTCCATCACCTGCGGGAATCAGTAATTCTTTATAGCCGTGCTTAAGATAATTCTGAGAATATTCAAAACGATCGGTGCTTAACTGCATTTGCAAACGACCTGCAGAAAAGGCTCCGTCAGCACTGAATATCAGTCGACTTTTTACTTCAACTTCAACTCCATTATAATCGAACTTTGAAATATTATTTTCAATATCTATACCTGTACACCGATGATTGAAATGGATCTTCACGCCGCTTTTTTCAGCTTCATCCATCATCACACAATTCAAAACACCTCTTGATGTTGCATAGATAGATTGTCCGCTTTCACCGTATTGTTGTGATGTCAATTCGCCTTTCACATTATGCATGATACGGCGATCCATTGGAATAGCAACCTTACGGATTGCTTCTTCAATTCCTACACCTTTTAACCCACGCCAGCCTCTGTCTGATAAGGCAAGATTGATCGATCTTCCCGCCACAATAGTTGCTTTGCGCATATCAACTCTTCTTTCATAGATAGAAACGTTATATCCACGGCGAGACAAGTAAATTGAAAGGAGAGAGCCAACTAAACCTGCTCCAAGAATTGTAATATTTTTATTTTCTGTACTCATTGATTAAAATATAAGTGTGCGAAATTATTGCAATGCATCGGCAAGTTGTTTTCCAAACTCAAACACATCACTGAAAGAATTGTAAAGAGGAACAGGTGCCGCTCTGATCACATCCGGCTCACGCCAGTCGACGATCACTCCATTATCTGTTAATTTCCTGTGAACTTCTTTTCCATTTTCATTAATAATAATTGAGATCTGGCAACCTCTTTCTTCCGGAGAAGATGGAGTAATTATTTTCAATGCATCCTTACCGGAAGCCGATTTGTAATTTTTGTTTACTTCTTCCAGAACAAATTGAAGATAAGATGTAAGTTGAACACTCTTCTTTCTTAATTCATCGAAGCCGGCATCTTCGAAAATGTCGAGTGAGGCTTTGAGGGCAGCCATAGGAAGTACGGGTGCATTTGATAATTGCCAGCTTCTTGCACCGCGTGCAGGAACAAATGTTCTTGGAATGGTGAAGCGCGTTTCAGGATCATTTCCCCACCAGCCTGCAAACCGGGGAATAGTTTTATCATCAGCAAATTTCTCGTGAATAAAAATACCTGATACACCTCCGGGTCCGGCATTAAGATACTTGTAGCTGCAGAAACATGCATAGTCAACATCCCAATCGTGAAGTTTCAGCATTACATTTCCGGTAGCATGTGCAAGATTAAAACCGACAGTCGCACCAACTTTGTGTGCAGCATCGGCAATCCGTTTAAGATCCAGAAATTGTCCGGTATAATAATTAACGGCGCCCAACATCACAGTTGCAAGTGATGCACCTTCTTTTTCAATAGCAGAAATAATATCTTCTGTTCGCAATAAATATTCGCCTTCACGAGCTTTAAGCATGACAACTGTTTTGTCAGGATCAAATCCATGGTACGCGGCTTGCGACTGAACAGCATATAAGTCGGAAGGAAAAGCATCATATTCACAAATGATCTTATTACGTGAAGCAGTTGGCCGGTAAAAAGAGACCATCAGCAAATGCAAATTCGTAGTAAGGGAATTCATGGCAACAACTTCAACGGGCAATGCACCTAATAAGGTAGCCAACTGATCTGTCAGAATTTCCTGATAAGAATACCATGGATTTCTTCCATGGAAATGTCCTTCAACTCCGAATGTTGCCCAGTCTTCCAATTCTGATAGCACATAATCCTGCGTAGATTTAGGTTGTAAGCCTAGTGAATTCCCCGTCAGATAGATAACTTTCTTTCCATCCATGATTGGAAAATAGAATTCATCAGCAAAAGAAATCAATGGGTCATTTTTATCCATTGATGCTGCAAATTCAGCGGTGTTTTTAAATTCAAACATGGGTGCAAATATGCTATAAAAAGTTCAGATTTCTGATTAAATTCGTGCCATAAAACAGATGAACTTATGAAACGCGAAAAATCAGAATCCCTCTTCGAAAAAGCTAAACAATATTTTCCCGGCGGAGTAAATTCACCTGTCAGAGCATTTAGATCTGTTGGCGGCACACCTCTGTTTATTGAAAAGGGTGATGGATGTCATATCTGGGATGCTGATGATAATAAGTTCATTGATTTTTGCGGATCATGGGGCCCGTTGATCAACGGTCATAACAACTCCGCTGTACGAGAGGCAATAATTGATGCAGTAAGTTCAGGAACAACATTCGGCGCTCCGACCAGAAAAGAAAATGAACTTGCGGAATTGATCCTTTCTAATAACCGGTTCATTGAAAAGATTCGTTTCGTATCGTCAGGAACAGAAGCTGTAATGTCTGCATTAAGATTAGCGCGTGGTGTAACAGGTAAATCCGTGATAATAAAATTTGATGGCTGTTATCATGGACATGTTGATTCACTTTTGGTGAATGCCGGCAGCGGACTTTCTACTTTTGGAATTTCATCTTCGGCCGGAGTAACGGAAGCTGTTTCTAAAGACACTATGGTTTTGCCTTTGAACGATCGCAGAGCAGTGGAGATTGCAATTTCAGATTACAAAGAAGATATAGCAGCTATTATTATTGAACCAATACCTGCTAACAATGGATTGATCTTACAGGACAAAGAATATCTTCAATTCCTCAAAGACATTACAAAGAAAAATGATATTCTTCTGATCTTTGACGAAGTGATCTCCGGATTCAGAGTTGGTTTTGAAGGTGCTGCGGGTTATTATGGAATTCAACCTGACATTATCACCTATGGAAAAATCATTGGCGGCGGTATGCCTGTTGGTGCTTATGGTGCAAGTAAAGAAATCATGTCACATATTTCTCCCGATGGGAATGTATATCAGGCAGGAACACTTTCAGGAAATCCTGTTGCAATGAATGCTGGTATAGCTCAGTTGAAAATCTGTCTTCAACCGGATTTCTACAAAAACCTGAATTCAAAAACAGAAAAATTTGTTCAATCTATCAATGATTTTGCAAGTAAAAATAATTACTTGTTTAAGATCTTCAGGATTGGTTCAATTTTCTGGTTTGCATTTACAGACAAAGAATTTGTACGGACTTCCACAGATATTGAAAGTGAGAGCATGAAATATTTCCGTGAAATGCACAGTGACCTTCTTGAAAGCGGAGTTTATCTGGGGCCATCAGGCTATGAAGTCGGATTCGTTTCCTCCGCACATAGCGAAGAGATTTTAGATGCTGCAGCAAAAAAGATCTGTAATTCACTTACAAAGATCTTTACAACATCAACGGAACGGGTTTCCTAAATTGAACAGAGTACTCCAGATTCCTTTCTTTTCCTTCTTTGCTTCTTTGTCAAAAATTTCTTTTGCAAGTAGAAGCCAGCCTTTATGATCAGTCTTTGAAAGATATGCGATTGCAGATTGATTGCCATCGCATGCAGATATAAAAGCAGCAAGTTCTCTGTTACCACTTTTTATCAGGAAAAGTTTTGCTTTATCATTTCCATTATATGCATCTACTGTTGCAGCAAGTTGTCTGAAATCATTTTTCAACAACCATTTAAAAGAATTTTCCATTCCATCAATTGCATCCCAGAATTCTACTAATTCCCGATGGTCATTATTTAACAACCATTCACGATCCATATCGTCATCCTTTCTGACGAGAAGAACCAAATGCTCAAATGTTTCGTGGCTATAATTTTTCATATCATTGAATAAGCAAAATAAAGAAAAATAAAGCGTAATATCATAGTACCGTCTACAAATAATTTGTAGAAATAACTTTCTCTGTCCTGCACTCTGACAAAAATATATGCAAGAGCAATAAGCGAAGACAGATCTAAGGCATAGATGGCAAGAGTACTGACAGGCATTAAATGGTGAATTATAATTTCGAGAGCGACCAGAAGTGCTCCTGATATTTTTGTTCTTCCAACACCAAAAACGGATGGAATTGTTTTAATATTTTCACTTTTATCAATTTCCATATCTCTTATTTCAAAGGGAATATATAAGATAAAGACAAAAATAAAACGACAGACCGTTTGTTGAATTACAAACGGAGATGCAGGGTCAATATTCTGGTCAACCAGCGGAATAATGACAGTAGTTACCGACCAGACCGCTGCAAGCAAAGGCATTTTAACAAAAAGAGATTCTCTTATCCTGAATTTTCTTTTGATTCCCCACAACGGAATTGAAAATAAAAGTGACAGTACTCCAAAAGGAAATAGCCATAGAACGACTTTCTCAGAAAGAAAGAAAACATTGACAAGAGCAATGATTGTTATAAGGGTAAATAAAATTTGTTCCGAAATAGAAATCTTCAATTTCAAATACGAACGATAGAGATTTCCAAAATTGGAATAGTCTAGTTTGAATGAGTAAGTGTGGAAATTGTACAACAAAAAAGTAGTACATGTTATGAAAATATTGTAGTGTGTAAATCGGACCGGACTATTATTCAGAACATCCGTTGCAAATATCATTGCAGATGCACAAATAGCAATAAAATAATTCCGGAAAACCAGTATCTGAAGAAATCGTTTAAATATTTCTTTCACCTGTGTAAACTCAATTATTGAATATCACCGTCAGTGTAATTCCGCCAACAACATATCCGATCAATCCCCCGATGAGGGCGTTACGGATCTTGTAATCTCTCGAACGTTTTTCAAATCCTTCACGATAAATTTCATCATCAAGGTTTCTGTCATCACTTGAACGGAAAAGCTTCAGTTGATTATTCTGATTTATGGCATGAACACGATGTTTTTTGAAATCAGAATTTATCATTGATACTGCAGAATCGAGTGTAGTATTTTCAGCGAAAATAAATTTCTTTCTTTCAATTTTGAGTTCTGAATTTTTTTCGAAAACAGGATTCTGAACATTTCCCGTAGAACTATTAAGAATTTTCCCTGAAGATAATCCTGCTTTTTCAAGAGCATTTCCGCTTAGATCAAAGCTTAGTCGCTTTTTCAGATTTGGCGAATATCCACCAATCACAGTTGCATATAACAATGGACCCGGTAAGCCATAGATTGCACCAAGAGAAGAAACTCCGCCGACCAATAAACTGGTATAACGCACAGTATTGTTTCTGTAAAATTCGCGTGCATCTTGTTCTCCTTTGATAAACCGGCGCATTTCATCTTCACTAAAATCAATCGGGTCAAGAGAGTCTGTTTGGAAAATTACTCTCTCAGCACCATTTGCATATTTAATGGAGAAGACCCGGGCAGGATCTATCGTTTTTAATTTAGTACCGTCTATGGTTCTATAGGTAATAGTATAATCGCTTAAGTCGACAGATTTCACAGGAATGATCTTTCCCGTGATCAATACCAGAGTATCCTGAGCGTTACAAAATGTTGAAATAAGGAGAAAGAAAACTATACTGAATCTGAACATTAGCATTTTTATTAGTTTCAAAAATACAATAAAAGTCTTAATTACTTTCGATTTTTTGGCAAAGGAAGTAGGTGAAGACTCAAGTTATTGCATCTGAATGACAAGTAACAAATCTGCTCAACAAGATTGATGAATTGGCAAGGCCTTCGGTTTTTTTTTCAACAGCAAACATTCGTCGTTTTTTTTATGTTAAATCATCGTACCTTTGCGCCTCAAACATAATTACCCCAAACTATGTCAAATTCAGAGTTTTCTAATCGTCATATCGGTCCCAATGGTGATGATACAATTCAGATGTTGAAAGACATCGGTGTGAACAATCTTGATGAACTGATTTCGCAGACTGTTCCACAAAGTATTCGCCTGAAAAACAATTTAAATCTGCCGGAAGGACAGGAAGAATACCGTTTTTTAAAAGAATTGAGAAATGTAGCTTCTAAAAATCAAGTGTTTGGCTCACACATTGGTTTGGGTTATTACAATACGATCACTCCTGGTGTTGTTTTAAGAAACGTTTTTGAAAATCCGGGATGGTATACTGCCTATACACCTTATCAGGCAGAGATCTCTCAGGGCCGGTTAGAAGCATTGTTGAATTATCAGACAATGGTTCTTGACCTTACCGGAATGGAAATTACAAATGCATCACTACTTGATGAAGCAACTGCAGCTGCTGAGGCAATGCACATGTTTTATGCAGGACGAACAAAAGAACAGGTTCAAAGCGGAGCAAACAAACTGTTTGTATCAGCGAATTGTTTTCCGCAAACAATTGATGTACTCAAGACCCGCTCTGCTCCATTAGGAATTGAGCTGGTAATTGCTAAAAGTGATACAATAAATTCAGATAGTGGATTCTTTGGTGCAATCATTCAATATCCGGATGCAGAAGGAAACATTACTGATTACAAAGAATGGACAGCTAAGGCAAAATCAAATGGAATCCAGATTGCAGTGGCTTCTGATCTGATGGCTTTAACATTATTAACACCTCCGGGTGAATGGGGAGCTGATGTTGTATTTGGAAATTCACAAAGATTCGGAGTTCCACTTGGATTTGGCGGCCCACATGCGGCATTTTTTGCAGCTAAAGATTCTTATAAAAGAGAAATGCCGGGAAGGATCATTGGTGTTTCTATCGATGCACAGGGAAATCGTGCTTTGAGAATGGCTTTACAAACCCGCGAACAACATATTCGTCGTGATAAAGCAACATCAAATATCTGTACAGCCCAGGTATTGTTAGCTGTAATGGCCAGTATGTATGCTGTATATCATGGCCCGCAAGGATTGAAATCAATTGCAGAAAGTATTCATACCAATGCAAGCAGATTAGCAGAGAGTGCTATGAAAGCCGGCTATATTTTATCACACAAAACTTTTTTCGATACAATTGTTTTGAATGCCGGATCAGACCTTGAGAAAGTAAGAACAAATGCAATTGCTGCGAAGATCAATTTCAGATACATTGACAACACTACTTTTTCAATCAGCATTGATGAAACTACAGGCGATGAAGAATTGAACACAATTTTTTCAGTACTGACAAAATCAAAGAACAGTAATGAAAAACTTGTAAGCAATTCATCATCTCATATTCCGGCTTCACTTCAACGAGCAAGTTCTTATCTGACACATCCGGTTTTTAATACGCATCATTCTGAAACAGAAATGTTACGTTATATAACTTCATTGGAGAATAAAGATCTTTCATTGAATCATTCGATGATTGCACTTGGAAGTTGCACAATGAAATTAAATGCAACGAGTGAAATGATTCCTGTCAGCTGGCCGGAATGGAATTCCATTCATCCCTTTGCGCCGGAAGATCAGACTGCCGGTTATAAAGAAATCATAACTACACTTGAAAATTATCTTTGCGAGATCACAGGATTTGCTGCAATGTCTTTGCAGCCAAATTCAGGAGCACAGGGAGAATATGCAGGATTGATGGTGATCAGAGCGTATCATCAGAGTCGTGGCGATCATCACCGGAACATTTCATTGATCCCTCAATCGGCTCACGGAACAAATCCTGCGAGTGCAGTTATGGCAGGAATGAAAGTGATCGTTGTAAAAACGGATGATCATGGAAATATAGACTTGCTTGATCTCAGACAAAAAGCTGAAGCAAATAAAGCAAATCTATCTTGTCTGATGGTTACCTATCCATCGACTCATGGAGTATTTGAAGAAGGCATTAAAGAGATCACAAAGATCATTCATGATAATGGCGGACAGGTTTACATGGATGGTGCAAATATGAATGCACAGGTTGGATTGACTAATCCGGCAACCATTGGTGCCGATGTTTGTCATTTGAATTTACATAAGACATTTGCTATTCCACACGGCGGCGGCGGTCCGGGAATGGGCCCGATCGGAGTTGCGAAACATTTGATCCCTTTCCTTCCTTCGCATCCATTAGTTAAAATGGGTGGAAGTACGCATGCTGTTTCTGCAGCACCATGGGGAAGTGCGAGTATATTGTTGATCTCCTACGCTTACATTAAAATGCTGGGCGGAAAAGGTGTTACAGATGCAACAAAATATGCCATTCTGAATGCGAATTATATTAAAGTAAAATTAGAACCCTACTACCCTGTTCTATATGTAGGTTCAGCGAATCGGATTGCACATGAAATGATCATTGACTGCAGACCATTCAAATTATCTGCAGGAATTGAAGTGGAAGATATCGCCAAAAGGCTGATGGATTACGGCTTCCATGCTCCTACTATGTCCTTCCCTGTTCCCGGAACGATCATGATAGAACCAACCGAAAGTGAACCAAAAAGTGAGTTGGATCGTTTTTGTGAGGCCATGATTCAGATCCGAACAGAAATTGAAGAGATAGAAAAAGGCATATCAGATAAGAAAGACAATGTATTGAAAAATGCACCGCATACGATGCATGTGATCTGTTCAGACGCCTGGAACCACGCTTATTCACGCAAAAAAGCAGCTTTTCCATTGCCTTACGTGGGTCATCACAAATTCTGGCCAACAGTTGGCAGAGCTGATAATGCCTACGGCGACCGTAATCTGGTGTGCGCTTGTCCACCAATTGAATCATACTTAGAAGAGGCTATATAAGCCTCTTTTTTTTTAACCATATGAATCTTTGAGAAATATAGATTTAATCATACATTTGAGTCCCTAAAACCAAATAAACAAACAAATAAGAAGCATGAAAAACTATACTCGTATTGCTTTACTTTCATTGATACTTTGTTCGTTCTCAGTATTTGCTACCACAAACAATGGCAAAAGACATGTGAATAAAACGACGAAAGCTGTTCAAAAAGTAGCAAATCAAAATCAAACACAAGCGATAACACCTTTCTTCTATGAAGATTTCGCTTCAGGACTTCCTTCAGGATGGCAAGCTCTTGATAATGCCGGTAATGGCGTAAACTGGAGTTACACAACAACCGGAATAGCAAATCAAGGAAGTTATCCGGGATTTGATTCATTAAGCCACACAAATACATCAGCAGCAAATGGCTACATGATCTATGATAGTGATGCTTCTAATGGCAGTGTTGGTGGTGAAGATGCGGATCTGATCACAGATGCAATTGATTGTTCAGCTCACAGCAACGTACATTTATTCTTCAATGAATTATTCGCGCATTACGCTGAAACAGCAACTGTATCAGTAAGTACAGATGGTTCAACCTGGACTCAGGTATTTGATGCAGCAGCAGGAATGGCACAAAATGATGTTACTCCAAATCCGACAGCAATTGATATCGATATCACTGCACTTGCGGCTAACCAGGTAACTGTTTACATTAAATTCAACTTTACCGGTGATTATGATTACTACTGGATGGTTGATGACATTACACTTTATGAGCAAGAAGGAACAGATGCTTTCTTAACGAGCATTACTTCTCCTTCAAACAGTTGTTCACTATTATCAACTACAGAACCGATCGAAATTTCTATCTATAACAATGGTGGAACAGACATTACTCAATTCGACATTTCGTTTATCGCTGATAACGGCGCTCCGCAATTAGAAACAGTTACAACAACAATTCTACCGGGAGCAACTCTATCGTATTTGTTCTCAGCAACAGCTGATTTTTC
>ERZ795044.4826-NODE-4826-length-10992-cov-5.436957_pt1 | contig 10992 bp, 10 predicted proteins | sample MGYA00375128_ERZ795044 | MGnify/ENA primary metagenome ERZ795044 (study PRJEB30173, sample SAMN05720213) | anaerobic digester metagenome | isolation source: active sludge of municipal wastewater-treating anaerobic digesters | place: USA | collected 2014-12-22 ... | reverse complement strand
ATCGGTTCCTGTCACCTCAAACTCGTGCCCATGCAGATGTATCGGGTGATTTGTCATTGTTAAATTGCCAATTCTAATACGCACTTTATCATTTTTGCGCACCACCAGTGGGTCTATACCAGGAAATGCCCGGCTATTCCATGTCCATAAATTAAAATTTAACATCGTATTGATGCGTGGCTTATAGCTACCTGGCTCAATATCATAAGCATTAAGCAGAAATATAAAATCTCTATCCACCGCCATGAATTTTGGACTTTTTGGGTGCGTCACCCAACTACCCATCAAGCCCATCGCCAATTGCGTCATTTCATCCGCATGCGGATGGTACATAAACGTACCCGCGCGTTTGGCTTCAAATTCGTAAACAAAGGTTTTACCGGGTGGAATGGCAGGCTGCGTTAAGCCACTTACACCGTCCATGCCATTGGGCAAGCGCTGGCCATGCCAATGCACACTGGTGACTTCAGGCAGACGATTTGTCACAAAAATACGCACACGATCACCCTCTACCACTTCGATTGTCGGTCCTGGGCTTTGGCCGTTATAACCCCATAAATGGGCTTGCATACCAGGGGCAATTTCTCGCACTACGGGTTCTGCAACAAGGTGAAACTCTTTTATCCCATTATTCATCCGCCATGGCAAACTCCAGCCATTTAATGTCACCACGGGCTGATAGTGCCGACCAGTCGATGGATGCAGTGGCGCTTGCGTATTAGCCTTTTCTGCAGAAACAATGTCTGGAAGTGCAGCTAGCGCAACTTTGCTCACCGCGCTTAAAGCCACACCTGCACCCGCTAATTTAAAAAAGTCTCGTCTTGTGAAATGTTGTTTTGTTGTCATGATTATTTTCCTTCCAAACTGGTTGGTTTGCCTATAAACGCCTTATTTAACGCGGTTTCTGCCAGCCAGAATTCATTTAAGCTATTGATATAAGCCTTCACGCTCGCAACCTGCGCACGGGCATCTGCGAACAACTCAAAAGGACTCACGAGCATGCCGTTATAGCGCAATTGATTTTCAGCCAATATTTTTTGACGCAAGGGCACAATGTCGTCGCGATAATATTTCGCCATTTCATAAGTCGCCAGATAATGGCTGTAAGCCTCGCTAATTTCAGATTGCGCGTTCACGGCCGTTTGTGCGGCACGATGCACTGATTGCATATAAATAGCCTCTGCACGCGCGACTTTTGCATCTCCCCAGTCAAACAATGGCAATTCAAAGGCAATATCCACGCCATTTTTATAAGCATCACCACGTCGGCCTTCCAGCACTCTGGCAGGGCCAATTTCAAGCACGTTAATAAAACGTGAGGTTTTGGTCAGGCCAAGTTGTTTAGCCAAAGCCGCTGTTTCTAAACGTATGGCTTGTAAGTCGAGTCGCTGCTCAAACGCTGTTTTATCTAATGGCTGTAATTCAGAAGCGGTTTTAGGTATATCGGGCAAACGTTTTTCTAACTTAAGTTGTTCTGCCGATACGCCTAGCAATCGCGCCAGCGATGCATGCGCACGATTCTGCGCTAGCTTGGCACTGGTATATTCCAGCAGCGCATCTGCATAAAATCCTTGCTCTCGCGCTTGCTCCAGCGTATTCCAATTACCTGCGGCCACCATACGCTGCGCCAGCACTGCACTCGCTTCGGCAGATTCTTTTACCTGAACGCTATAACGCACAAGCTCATTTGCCGCCACCGCATTAAAATAGGCGGCCCGTGTTTCATAAGCCAAACTCAGCACTTCTATTGCCACTGCTTGTTTGGTTTTCTCAAAATGACTACGCTCGATTTCTAGCACTTTCGGCATCGCCAATAACGAAAAAATATTAAAGGTAAGTGCCTGCTCGATTTTGTATTCGCCTTGATGGCGTGCGTAGAGCATGGAGAATTTTGGATTTGGCAATCGCCCTGCTTGCACAACATCTGCCTCCGCAACACCCAAAGCGTATAACGAAGCCTGCAAGCCACTGTTATTGAGTAGCGCAACCTGCACTGCACTATCAGCATTTAATGGTTCTTGTAACAATTCACTGACGCGCTCTGCCACAATCGTTTTCGCGCCTTCATTTTTTGGCCAAACAACTTCTTGCTTAAGATGAGGTGCGGTTAAGGCTTTTACATCTGCCAAACCGCCATCGTTAGAAAAAGTAGCGCAACCATTTAATAATAGGCTTAGCAATGCGCTATAAAGCGCGAATTTATAATATTGCATATCAACTCCATCGGTATGAAACGATTATTCAGGCCTGCCAGATCGCTCTGCAAAAGTAATATTGTGCAAAGATGGCAGGCAGGTTTGGGCCTAGTGAATCAAACGATGGGTGGTTTTTGCGGTTGCGCGCGAAATGGCGCGTGGTAGATTTTAACAAAAGCGGGAATAACAGAAGGTGTAGCTTGAAGGGTTTTAAGAGAAAGCTTCTCTTGCACAATCATTGAAAAGCAGGCAATACAATGACTACAATGCTGTGAACCTGCATGCGAATTTGATTTTTCGTGCGCTTGCTCGGCTTGCATATTCTGGCAGTGGACGGCATGACTGGCCGCTTCGCTTACATTTTGGGCATCTTGCTGACCAGCAATCATGTCAGCCACCATCTTGCTACTTGCGTAAACCGTATCGGTAATAAATACTGTCAGCAGCAACAAAATAAACGTGCGTAAAAATTTGAGTGAAAAAACCTGCATAAGCCAATTAAATCACAAAGACCAAGCAAGGTAAACTAACATGCGGAATACTTTAGTACCAAGACCACACATCCAAACAACCAGATGAGCTATTCTTACTACCAATTTCCCAATGGCCGTGTTGCTTGCATTGATGATGATTGTGATTTTCCGTCACTCAATCAAGCGCTTAGTGAACCCAATGGCCTTATTGCGATTGGCGGTGACTTATCATTGCCACGTTTGCTCAACGCCTATCAACATGGCATTTTTCCATGGTTTAGCGAGGGTGAACCTATTCTTTGGTGGAGCCCAAACCCGCGCATGGTGCTTTTCCCTGACGCACTCAAGATTTCAAATTCACTCAAAAAAACACTCAAAAACAAGCCGTTTGACGTGCGCTTTAATACCGCATTTCACCAAGTGATTAGCGCTTGCAGCCACACCCCACGCGCAGGCCAACCTGGCACTTGGATTACTCAAGACATCATCGAGGCCTACTGCACACTACACAATGCAGGCTACGCCATCAGCGCCGAGTGCTGGCAAGATAACACGCTGGTAGGCGGCTGCTACGGCGTAAAAATTGGCAAAATGTTTTACGGTGAAAGCATGTTTCACCTTGTAACAGACGCTTCAAAAGTGGCATTTGTGCACTTGGTGCAGAAATTAAAGTCTGAAGGCGTTGGCTTGATTGATTGCCAAATGAAAACAGCCCATTTAGCGCGCTTTGGTGCCAAAGAAATCAGTCGCGATGATTTTATTGACAACCTTTCTAGTCTTACTTTGGCATAACTGCTTTTGTAGGCGCGCAATTGATTAGTAATGCTTTCATGCTGTGCATGATTAGCAGTACTTATGCCGTTGGTATTGCGCGCCAGCAATAAGGGTTATAATTTTGCCATGACATCGCCCAATGACATTCCTTTACAAAAGTTGCAGTTTTACGTAACTACGCCCTACACATGCGGCTATTTGCCGGGCAAACTGGCGCAAAGTTTAATCGCCGCCCCGCAGCATTTGGTGAACGCCTCTGTTTATAACAGCTTGATTCAACAGGGCTTTCGCCGTAGCGGTAATTTTGCGTATCGTCCACATTGCGAAAATTGCCAAGAATGCGTGCCTGTGCGCATTGTGCTCAATGATTTTGTACCAACCCGCAGCCAAAAACGCGCTTACAAGCAACACCAGCACCTCAGCACCGCCATTCTGCCGGTGGATTTTCATGAAGAACATTACGCGCTTTATCACGCATATCAGCAGGCACGCCATGCAGAGAGCCTAGACAAAGCGCCAGCACAAAATGACGTAGAGCAATATCGTAACTTTTTATGCCAAACCAACGTAGAAAGTGTGTTGGTGGAATTCAGAGAAAACGGGCAACTGAACATGGTGAGTGTCATCGACATCGTTGACGATGGCATATCTGCTGTTTACACTTTTTTTGATGCGACCAAACGCGCGAGTTTTGGCACGTATAACGTACTTTGGCAAATTGAATGGGCAAAACGTTTAGCACACCCTTATTTATATTTAGGCTATTGGGTAAAAGACAGCCAAAAAATGGCCTACAAACAAAACTTTCAGCCGCAGCAAATGTACTTAGATGGCGAGTGGCGATCGTTAAAATTGGGTTAATTTTCGCTTCATATTAGCGCATAAATTCAACGCGTATTGATGGTGCTAAATTGCTTAAATTTTAAGAAATTTTAACCCAAACCTTTTTCGATGCTCTGGAAGCCTTATAAAAAAAGGCTCCCAGAGCATAAAAATTTTCTCGCATAAAATTAAAGAGAAAAACAAGTAATTAAAAAACGTGAAACCAGTTGATAATTTCAAAGCCCGCCAAGCAGGTCGCGGCAAAAATGTTACAATCGCACTTTCGATTTTTTAACGTTTAAAACTGAAACAACAATCGTTTTGAAAAAACTAGTCATCTTTGGTGTGGGTTTAATTGGCGGCAGCGTTGCCCTTGCTTTAAAAAAAGCAGGCCACGCCACACACATCGTTGGCGTCGGCCGCAGCCTTGAAAGCCTCCAACGCGCTGTAAAATTAGGCGTGATTGATGCCTTTGAAACTGACGTGCGCGCAGCCTGTGAAAATGCAGATTTAATTCTGATTGCCGCGCCAGTTGCTCAAACTACCGACATTCTAAAAAGCATACAGCCACATCTCAACAGCAACACGGTGATTACCGATGCAGGCAGCACCAAAGGCGATGTATTGCGTTGCGCTGAAAAAATTCTTGGCCCGCAACTGCACCAGTTTGTAGGCGGACACCCCATTGCAGGCGCTGAAAAAAGTGGCGTAACCGCCGCCACGGCCGATTTGTTTTTGGGTAAAAATGTAGTGCTCACCCCAACTGACAAAACCAATCAAGATGCGCTCGCAAGGGTCAAAAATCTCTGGCAAGCCTGCGGTGCCAATGTGAGCGCCATGCCCGCCGAAACACACGATGGCATTTTTGCTTCAGTCAGCCACTTGCCACATTTGCTCGCATTTGCGCTGGTCGATGACATTGCCGCCCGCCCCAACGCCGAGCAATTGTTTAGCTTTGCCGCCAGTGGTTTTAGAGACTTCACGCGTATTGCTGGAAGCCACCCTGAAATGTGGCGCGACATCAGCTTAGCTAACAAAACCGCGCTTTTGAGCGAAATTAGCGCGTTTCAGGCAGAGTTATCCCAAGTTAAAACGCTATTAGAAAACTGTGATGGCGCAGGTTTACAAGCGCTATTTGAACGCGCCAGTGCTGCCCGTAACGCTTGGGCAAAAAACCAACAATAAAGATACATAAAAATGGAACAACTACATCTACCAGCCTACAGCCGCGCTCAAGGCACAATTAAACTACCCGGCTCAAAAAGTATTTCCAACCGCACTTTATTACTAGCTACCCTAGCAAATGGCAAAACAGATATTCATGACTTGCTCGCATCTGACGACACCTCACGTATGCTAGAAGCCCTGCAAACACTGGGGGTTAACTTAGAAAATTTAGCCAATAACACTTGGCTTGTCGAAGGCTGTGAAGGTCACTTTCCTAACAAAGGCACACCTGAAAAACCGGTCGATTTATTTCTAGGTAACGCAGGCACTGCATTTCGTCCGCTCACCGCAGCACTGGCATTTTCAAACGGGTATTATCTTTTACACGGTGTACCGCGTATGCACGAACGCCCAATTGGGGATTTGGTGGATGCGCTTCGCCAAGCAGGTGCGCAAATTGAATACTTGGGCAATGAGGGCTTTCCACCATTAAAAATTTCACCTGCCAAACTTGATTTAAGTCAGTCCATCAAAATACGTGGTGATGTCTCTAGCCAGTTTTTAACCGCCCTACTCATGGCGCTACCGCTCACCAAACAAAATGCAACGATTGAAGTGGTGGGTGAACTGATTTCAAAACCATACATTGAAATTACGCTCAATTTAATGGCAAAATTTGGAGTGAAAGTTGAGCGCAATGGCTGGCAGCAATTTTCTATTTCCAACTGTACTGAATATCTGAGTCCACAAGTGTTTTTTGTTGAGGGCGATGCTTCCAGTGCATCGTACTTCTTAGCTGCTGGGGCAATTGCTGGAGAAGTGCAAGTCAACGGTTTGGGTAAAAACAGCATTCAGGGAGATGTCCAATTTACCGAAGCCCTTGAGAAAATGGGCGCAGAAATCCATTTTGAAGAAAATTCTGTCATTGCATCAAATGTTGGCAAACTTAAAGCCATTACCCTTGACTGCAATCACATACCCGATGCTGCGATGACACTCGCAATTTTAGCCATATTTGCTAAAGGTACTACCACCTTACTCAAAATCAAAAGTTGGCGGGTAAAAGAAACTAACAGATTAAAAGCAATGGCAACCGAATTACGAAAACTGGGAGTTACTGTAAAATGGGGTGATGGATATATTAAAATCACGCCTCCAGAAAAACTCACCCCAAACGCGGTGATTGACACTTATGACGACCATCGCATGGCCATGTGTTTTTCATTGGTGAGTTTAGGTGGCGTGCCGATTACTATTAATGATCCTAAATGCGTGAATAAAACTTTTCCTGATTATTTTGACGCGTTTAAAAAAATTGTCAGTTAGCCTTGTTAGTGTAAGCCAGCACAAGGCATGGCGCTAAACGGGGCAGTGACTGAACTAGCTGTTTTTTTCTGCTCAAATATTTGCCAAGCGCGCTCATGAAAATAAAACACCACCGTATTGCAAGCAGGCTCAATAAGCGCCAACAAGCCGCCAATCACAAAGCTGCCTGTCAGCAAATAGGCCACTAAAAAGGCAACGGTAAAGTGTAAAATTGCAAATGTGAATGTTTTAGTCATGATGTACCACCTTTTTTTACTATTGTTTTTAGTATGTGCTTCATGTGGTCATTATTGACTCACTTATAAAATAAATCCAATTGATTGTTTCTCTAATTACGATAAGTTTAACTTATGAATTTACCAAACACCGATATTCCTGTCATCGCTATTGACGGCCCCTCAGCATCGGGCAAAGGCACCGTGGCGCAACTGGTTGCGCAAAAGCTAGGCTTTCATTATTTAGATTCTGGCGCACTTTATCGCATCGTAGCGTACGCTGCACAGCAAAAAGATATTGCCTGGGGCGATGCCTTTGCCGTAACCGAATGCGCAAAAAAACTCACCATTACATTTGTTGGGGAGCAGGTTTTACTGACCACGCCAGACTTTGCGCAAAAAGATATTTCCAATGAAATTCGCACCGAGACAATCGGCAAAGGAGCTTCACAGGTTGCCGTACATGCCCCATTAAGAGCTGCATTGGTCGAAATGCAACACGCATTTTGCAAATCGCCAGGTTTGGTGGCTGATGGGCGAGATATGGGTACTGTTATTTTTCCTGAAGCGCCACTAAAGGTGTTTTTAACCGCCTCCACCGAAGTGCGCGCACAGCGACGCTACCAGCAATTACGCAATAAAAACCAGCCCGCAGACTATGAAAGCATCTTAGCAGACCTTCAAGAGCGTGATGCGCGCGATAAAAACAGAGCCGCTGCACCACTCATCATGGCCCAAGATGCCATTTTGCTTGAAACCGACCATTTAAGTATTTCTGATGCTGTAAATGCAGTTTTAGAAAATTTTCAGCAGAAAATGTACGAATAGTCTTTTATTTTTCAATGTTTTAGTTATAATTCAATTCTTTGCAATTGAGTAATATTTTTTTCGCCCGCGCATTCCAAAGATTCGCGGTTTTTTAATCACCCCACTGCTAGGTGGGATTATTTTTTTAGGTATCTTTATTTAATGGCTTCTACTTCTAAATCTACTACTTCAGCTTCTTCAGGCATGGAATCTTTTGCTGCGCTTTTTGAAGAAAGCTTAGCTCACCAAGAAATGCGCTCTGGCGAAGTGATCACCGCGGAGGTTATCTCTGTGGACCAAGACCATGTAATCGTTAACGCTGGTCTTAAATCAGAAAGCGTTATCGCTGCTGAAGAATTTAAAAATGCGCAAGGCGAACTGGATGTTAAAGTTGGCGACTTTGTAAAAGTGTTGATTGAAAAGCTGGAAGATGGCTTTGGTTCAACCGTACTTTCACGCGAGAAAGCAAAACGCATGGAAACATGGTTAGATTTAGAAGATGCAATGAATGAAGGTCGCATCATCAAAGGTTTTGTTAGCGGTAAAGTTAAAGGTGGTTTACGCGTTTCAGTGAATGGCATCATGGCATTCTTGCCTGGCTCATTGGTAGATGTACGACCTGTAAAAGACACAACCCCTTTTGAAAACAAAGAATGTGATTTAAAAGTCATTAAAATTGACCGCAAACGTAACAACATTGTTGTTTCACGCCGTGCCGTGATGGAAGTCAGCGCAGGGGCTGACCGTGAAGCGCTAATGGGTACATTAGCTGAAGGCGCAGTTGTTAAAGGTATTGTTAAAAATATTACCGACTACGGTGCGTTCGTAGACTTAGGCGGCATTGATGGTTTACTCCATATCACTGATTTGGCATGGCGCCGTGTAAAACATCCATCAGAAGTACTGACCGTGGGTGAAGAAGTTGAAGCGAAAATCTTGAAATTTGATCAAGAAAAAAATCGTGTTTCATTAGGTATCAAACAACTAGGTGATGACCCATGGGTTGCATTGGCACGTCGTTACCCAGTTAGCACTCGCTTGTTCGGTAAGGTTTCTAACCTAACTGATTACGGTGCTTTTGTTGAAATTGAACCAGGTATTGAAGGTTTGGTACACGTATCTGAAATGGATTGGACGAATAAAAACATTCACCCGGGTAAACTTGCACAATTAGGTGACGAAGTAGAAGTAATGATTCTTGAAATTGATGAAGCACGTCGTCGCTTATCATTAGGTATGAAGCAATGCCAAGCAAATCCTTGGGATGATTTCTCAGCAACGCACGCCAAAGGCGACAAAGTTTCTGGTCAAATTAAATCAATTACTGATTTTGGTGTGTTCATTGGCTTGCCAGGCGGTATTGATGGCTTAGTGCATTTGTCTGATTTGTCATGGACACAATCTGGCGAAGAAGCGATTCGTAACTTCAAAAAAGGTGACGAACTCCAAGCGGTTATCTTAGCAATTGACGTTGATAAAGAGCGTATTTCACTAGGCGTTAAGCAACTTACTGCTGATCCTTCAGGTGCTTCTAGCGGTTCTGACGATAAAGCTGATGCAAAACCAAAAGCTAAATCTGCTAAAACTAAAGAAGCAGCAAAACCTGCCGATGATGGCGCTACTGCTGGCACAACGAATCTTGGTGCGTTATTAAAAGCCAAATTAGACAGCAAAAAATAAGCCGATAATTAATAAAATCCTAGTAAAGAAATAAGGGCTCAATAATGACTAAATCTGAACTTATCACCCTGCTTGCAGAGCGTTTTCCGCAATTGGTGGTGAAAGATGCTGAATTATCAGTAAAAGCGATTTTAGATGCGATGACTGATAACCTAGCCACTGGCGAACGTATTGAGATTCGCGGCTTTGGAAGCTTTAGTTTAAATTATCGCCCACCTCGCTTGGGTCGCAACCCTAAAACTGGCAGTAAAGTGCAAGTGCCTGAAAAACACGTACCACACTTTAAAGCCGGCAAAGAGTTACGTGAACGCGTTGATTTAGGCTAAAAACTAGTATTTTGATTAATACGTAAAAAGTACCAATAAAAACGGCAGCTAACAGGCTGCCGTTTTTATTGGGTGTCAGCAATTTTCAGGTAAAATGTAATTCAAGCATCATTGAATAGAGTAAAACTTAATGGAATTCGAATTTTGGTGGTTGTTGGCATTACCGCTTTTCTTTAGCTTAGGCTGGTTGGCAGGTCGCATCGACCTTAAACAACTGCTTTCAGAATCCGCAGCCCTGCCCGCAGCCTATTTCAAAGGCCTAAACTTTCTGATTACCAATCAGCAAGATAAAGCCATTGAGGCCTTTTCAGAAGCTGTACAGGCCAATACCGACTCGCTCGAACTCCATTTTGCATTAGGCAGCCTGTTTAGAAAGCGCGGTGAAGTAAACCGCGCCATCCATTTACATCTTCATTTACTTGAGAAAAAAGAACTCGAACCGCAACAAAAACTGGCGGTCACGGCAGAGCTCGCACAGGACTACTTAAAGGCGGGTTTACTGGATCGCGCTGAAGAGCTTTTTGAGTCATTAAACGATGACCGCTATCGCCAGCCAGCGCTACGCGCCTTACTTGAAATCTATGTGCGCGAGCGCGAGTGGGAGCGTGCCATTAAAGCCGCTACAGAGCTAGAAAGGCTTTCTGGTGTGCCATTTAGAGTTGAAATTTCACATTACCATTGTGAGTTAGCGGTTAAATCGATGCTTGCCAATGACATTAAAACGGCTAAATTTGAACTCGAGCAAGCACTTAACGCCAATAAAAACTGCGTGCGCGCCAACGTACTCTTAGGCGACTTAGAGGCAGAAGCGAATGCACATCAAGCCGCTATTTCAACTTGGAAACGCATTGAATTTCAACAACCTGAATATTTAGGCCTGATTGCGCCAAAACTACTTAATAGCTATCGCGCGCTCAATCAAACTGCCGAAGGCTTGGCCTTGCTACAAACCTATTTGCAAACATACAAATTATCTCCCCTTCTAAATGTGCTTTTTGAGGCAACTTTGGCTGAAGAAGGCGCCGAAAGCGCGGCCAAGCTTGCACGTAACGAGCTCATTAAAAAACCAAGTTTGAGCACATTAGACCAACTGTTACAGGCGCGCACAATTGTAGAAACCAATCAGCCTGTGCAAAAAACTAAACTGACGAGTTCGCAAGATACGCAGTTGATGCAACAAGCGGTTCGACAAGATCGGAAGAGCACA
>ERZ795044.4820-NODE-4820-length-10997-cov-9.192195_pt1 | contig 10997 bp, 11 predicted proteins | sample MGYA00375128_ERZ795044 | MGnify/ENA primary metagenome ERZ795044 (study PRJEB30173, sample SAMN05720213) | anaerobic digester metagenome | isolation source: active sludge of municipal wastewater-treating anaerobic digesters | place: USA | collected 2014-12-22 ... | reverse complement strand
CACCGTGCCACCATCCGTCTGCCCACACGCACCGTCCTGCAAGCACGCCCCCCAGGGTGGTGTTGCCCGCGTGGATAGCACATGGTATCATAGTCCCATTATTCAGAAGAAGCGGGGCGATCTCGGTGATCTACGGCGAACAAGTCGTGCTGCGCGAGTTCCGAAGGGAAGACGTCGGCCCTATCCAGGCATGGGTCGGAAATGAGGAGATAACCAAGTATCTCGGGTTTGTGATGTTCCCTCAGTCACTGGAAGAGACGACTGCGTTCGTAGAGAGGCAGCTGGTCAGGAAAAGCACGCCGGGCGAGGGAGTCTTCGTCATCGCGCTGCGTGATGATCCCGATATGGAGTACATAGGATCCGTGGGCCTCCACGGGATAAATTGGCGCGACCGGCATTGCGAGCTCGGGATAGTGATAGGCCGCGAAGACCTGCTGGACCGGGGTTTGGGCGCGGAGGCCATACGGCTTGCTCTTGGCTTTGCCTTCAACTTCCTGAACATGCACAAAGTGAACCTCAAGGTGTTCGAGTATAACGAGCGCGGTCGCAGGTGCTACGCCAAGAGCGGGTTCAATGAGGAAGGCCGCATCAGGGAGCAACGGTTCTACGAAGGTCGATACTGGGACGAAATCGTGATGGGCATTACGCGCGAGGAGTTCGGTGCGGCTCGGTGAGTAGCATCGCCATTTCTGTAGCAGATGCCCTCCGATGCCGAACGGCTCGATCCAGGTGGTCGCAGTCGCCAGGACAACCAGTCAGAGTCATAGCAGTTCGCGCGGACGAATCCCCATTGCGCTGCGACGCTGGTTGACGGCGCTCCAGATGAGGTCGCGCACCGTCCGAGGATCTCTGATGCCCATCAAGCGGAATGACGGCGTCGATGGATCCGTGGAGATAACCTCGATCTGCCCTATGCCAATCATTCTATCTGAAACGCCTTGCGTGAGGCGGATATCCTTCACCCGCCCGAGGTCAATCTGCTCTTCCCTTCGTCCGAGTAACCCCATCTGAATGATGAGGCGCTGGGTAGTCAGGATGTACTTTGTGTTGGTCGTTATCTCCTTAAGGTAGGGCCTACCCTCCCACAGTACATGCTCCGATTGCTGCGCCTGCGGCTCGCCCCCCACCCGCGATGGCTGGCCTGAGGCATTGACCCTCTCCAGCCGGGCACCGCACTCTGCGCAGAACTTGGCGCCCGCATCGAACTGGGCTCCGCATTCGGGACAATAAGGCAACAACGACACCTCCATCATGGCTATGAGCGTTCCAGCCGGTTCAATACTATACGAATCCCGTTGCTTTTTCAAACGCCACCGCCCTCCTCCGCGCACCGCGTCATACTCGGCGGCCGCAGTGCGACCGATTCCGTGGGCTGGTCGCTGGGGCTGGCGGATGGTAGTATGTACATGAGCCGGATCGCATTGCCGCGTCGGCGCTTCGGACATGCCTGTTACGGGCTGGAGCACGCCGAGGGGAGGCGATAACCTTGAGTAAGGACGGGGACGCCAGCTACTGGCGGGACGAAGCATATGAGGCGCTTCGGGCTGCCGAGGTTCTCCTGGAGAACCTTCGATACGTGGAGAGCGGCTTCTTCTGTCACCTGGCAGCAGAGAAGATGCTCAAGGCTTTGGTTGCCCAGCGAACCCATCGAACCCCGCCGCGAATACACGCGCTGTGGCGTCTTGCCGAGATAGCCGGTGTGGAAGACGACTTCACCGCCAAACAAGTGGATACCATCGCGGACCTGTCGGTGTTCCAGGTGGAAGGCCGCTATCCCTCGGATAGAAACGCGTTGCTGGACGCCAACCCGCCGGAGAGGTTCAACAATCTGTATAACAGGACAAAGGAGGCCCTGTCATGTCTGGACTCCCTCCTGAAGTAGCTGAGGCGGTAGGCAGGTTCGTCCGTGAGTTGCAGTGCAGAATCCCGGTGGAGCGGGTCATTCTGTTCGGCTCGTACGCCCACGGAACGGCAATCGACGAAAGCGATATCGATATTGCCGTGGTATCTTCAGCGTTCGGGGGTAATGCCTGGGACGACCGGCGCCTTCTCTTTGATACCGTGATTGCGGCCCGCCTGGACTCGCGCCTAGAACCACATCCTCTTTCGCCGCATGACTACGAGACGCCGTCTAGCTGGGTGCAAACGGAGATACTCGAAAAGGGCATTGTAGTGTTCGCCCGGACCGACCTCTGCGGCGAGTAGGCGTCGAGCGAGTGTCCAGAGCGAACCTATTCCAATTAACAGGAAAGGCCCCGCCGCTGCGGGGCCTACATTTCACATTCTGCTGTCTACATCTCAAATCCTGCTGTCTACATCCTACGCTGTACGTTCTGCGTTCCGCGTTCTGCCTTGCGTCTTTCAGCTCTTGTGAGGGAAGTTCCGTATGAGCACTATGGGCGTTCCCGCATCAGCAGAACCTGCCGCCAGGTCGGCCATGGTAGCCAGAATGCCGGTGATCCTGCGTGGAGTGGTGCCCAGGCTGTCGCGAGACGGCGCCCGGGAGGCAAGCTCCCTAGCAATCTCTTCGCGCGATCGCCCCTGCCTGAACATGGTTTCGACGAGCAGTTTGAGTTTCGTCCCCTGCCGCAGAGACGCCTTACGCAATCCGACGCTGCATCCTATGGACGGGTATGGGTCGGCAAGCTCGTAGATACCTGTGTCGGGGTCTTTGTAGGCGCCATCCCCGAATATCAGAACCTCGATATCCTTGCCGGTCGCCTCTCTGACTCGGTCCCGGATGGTATCACACACATCGTCGGCGTTGTCGGGCAGGAGTTTGAGTATGCCCGCGTCGAGGTCCGACACGTTTGACCCAATCACTCCCCATGGGCCGGGCCCAACGTCCTTGACAGTCAACATGGGCGTCTTGGTGCCGAACGACAGGAAGAGGTTCTTCAGCGATTCGCGCTCGTGCACAGCGCCGATGACTATCCCGTCGATGTGGCCGTAGTTGAACACAGCCAACGGGTTATTGGTGTAGAGTATCTCGCACCGGGCGCCCTCTGCCTCAATGGCCTTAGCGTACATGCGTGCGTAGTCGATTCCGGTGATGGGGTGAGGAAAGAGCCTCTCGCCGATCTCGCCAAGGGTGATAACGTCGCGTGCGTCGTACAGGGCAAGCCTATCGCTGTACGGATATACGTGCGGTTTCGCGCCTCCTTTGAGGAGACTCGCCGCGTCCACAATGGAGATCTCGCGAGTCTGCAGATCCACGGCGGCCACAAGAGCGCCGTCTGCATCGCTGTCTTCAGCTATGCCAAGAACCTTCTCCGCAGTGCCCGGCATGTCTTCGAAAGTCACCTCGGCAACCAGGTGACGTCCCTCGGAGTCGTGGAGCGTGATGTCGGCGATGCCTTTGCCGGTGATCTTGCGTATGGCCGTCACCGTGTATCCAAGCTCCTGGAATTTCAGAGCCGCAAGTATCTCCCTTATCAACACGTTCATCTGAGGCGTGTTGCCCCTGACCTCAAGCAGGCTTCCAAGGGTTCTCTTGAGGCGAAAGCGGCTATTGGCGAAGTCCTCGTCCATCACCTGGTTGCCAACCTCATCGTACGGAACACTCAGCTGGACGATGACCTTCCCGCGCCTGACAGCACGGGCTATGGCCGACAGCACCAGCACGAAGCGGTTTCGGCTCACGATGGGGCTTATCACCGCCAAGGTTCCCTCTTCACTGACGGAGAGTTTGGAGCGCAGGTCCTGCACCAGCTCGTCCACGGTCACATAGCGGTTCTGCGAACGGGCTACAACCGCCTCCGTTACACAGACTATGTCGTTGTCTTGGACTGTGTCTTTGACGGTGTCGAGGGTAATCTCCACAATGTCGTCAGTGGGCATGATCAGGCCCGTTTTCAGTCCAACCAGGGCGACTCCTGCGTGTTGCGGTAGATCAAAACTCACAGGGTTCACTTCCCTTCAGTAGGGCTTGCGCGCACGCAACAAATTATATTATCGCACAAGGTTGCCTGGACTACAACCCAGAAATTGCACAATGCTTGCCCGGAATCACCCGTGAGATTGCCCATGAGAACCGCCCCTGCACCTGAGACTCACTGGCGAGCTGCCCGAGGGGTGCGCGGTATCGTCGAGGGCAGCCTCCTGTACCCTACGGGACACCTTTTTTGGCCATCCTGCGTCGGTTTGCCCAGGCCTCCCAGAAACCCTGGCCCACAGGGCACAGGTCCGCGGCGACGTTCCGGCGCTGCTTCGCTGGGCGAAACCCGCATTCGACACAACCCCAGCTAGGGCGCCTGGGCCCAAACAGTAGCCGCGGGGCCCGGGGGACGCGGTATCGTCGAGGGCCGCGGTATGCAATCTCATCTGGGTGATATTGTCTCGGAATGCCTTACAGTTATTGTTACCGTGGACTGCACATGTTATCATCAGATGACAAAGTATGGGAGTGATCGGCAATGTCTAGGTCCTATCGCCTTACTGACCTGGCCTATCCTTACCTGTTAGCTTCGGCTGATATCTCATTCCGCGCCAAGGCCATTTACGACCTTATCTGTCGGTACCAGCCGGATTCTCTGGCCGAGATCGCGGCGATATCGAAGCTCGCCCGCAAGACAGTCCGGAAGGAATGCGAAGCTCTGAAGAAGTACGGCTGGCTGAGGTTTGAGGTCGCCAAGTCCTCATCGACTATCATCATCCCCACCGCTCCGTCTCCCATTCAAACGCGATTGTCAACCGACCTAGCCGAGTACCGAAGGTTCTGGGCATTGTTTGGAGAATCGATGATGAAGGTCATGCTGGACAATACTGTACTGTCCTCGAACTACCTCGATAATTGCCGTCCCCATAGAATGTCTAATCCCGAGACAGGCAAAGCCCTTGAGCTGGATCGGCTGTACTACCCCAACGTAGCCTTCGAGTTCCAGGGGCGTCAGCATCATCAGCTCACGGCATTGCACAAGGATGAGCAGCAGTTCGAGCGAGCCCAGCTGCTAGACCTTGCCAAAGTCGGACTCGGCAAGAAACTCGGCATTGAGATCGTTGAGATAGCCGCTGCCGATCTCACGATTGACGGTATCATCGCGAAAATCCCCAAAATCCTTGCGCTTCAGCGCGTTGACATGGAAGGCGAGTACATTCGCTTCATAGATGCAATGGGCCGAGACTATATCACGATCCGGACCGCCCAAGCCACCCAAGCTAGGTGACCTGATCTCGTCTGGGCGGGCGAACAAGCGGAGCAGGAGTTTATGGCCTTACCGCGTAATACTACACGCATGAAAGCACAAGGACCCAGCGCCCGCAACCGTACATTGATTCACCGTGCCCTGATTCAGCCGCTGCTGATCATGGTAGCGGCATGCATTCTTCTCTGTGTCAGCCTGCCTCTTGCCGCCGGGCCGGGCAGCACTGCAGGGCCGAGCAGCGAAACCGCCCTGAGCGGCTCGGTGTTGTTCACGTTTCTCGATGTCGGCCAGGGAGACGCGATACTGGTCAGCACGTCGGATGGGCATCACATGCTGGTGGACGGAGGGCCGCGTTCAGCCGGGCTGGGCCTTGCCGCCCGTCTTCGTGAGCTCGGGATCAAACACCTGGACGTTCTGGTATCGACGCATCCTCACGAAGACCATATCGGCGGCCTGGCGGACGTGCTCAACGCTGTCACGGTAGGTCGTGTCATAGATTCGGGCAAGGTCCATACTTCGGCCACTTATGAGAGATACCTCACAATAATCGACGAAAAGAACATCCCGTTCGCGCTGGGGCGGGCCAATGACTGGTTCCTGCTCGGCGACGCCGGAGTTCAGATCATCTGGCCTACAGGCGCTCTCGCTGAAGACATGAACGACGTATCGGTCGTATTGCGCGTCGATTACGGGAAGTCGTCAGCGCTCTTGACCGGCGACATCGGCCCAGATGTTGAGCAGTATCTGGCTGAGCATGAGGCGCTGAGTCGCGTTGTGCTGCTCAAGGTGGCCCACCACGGTTCCAGACGATCCACAACCCCAGAGTTTCTGCGCCAGGTCAGGCCGCGTGTGGCCGTGACCGAATGCGCCACCGCCAACAGCTACGGCCATCCGCACTTCGAGACCCTGGCCAGGCTGATCTTAAATCAGACGCTGATCTACAGGACTGACCAGCACGGCGAGGTTGCGGTGAAACTCACCGCCAATCCGCAGGTGTGGTCGGCCCTAATTGAGAAGCGCGGAGCTGACTACCGCGGAAGCTCATCATCCACCGTGTTCCACTTCGCCTGGTGCGATCGGGCCCGGAGCATCGACCCGGCCCGGGTTGTAGTGTTCAGTAGCCGTCTTCAGGCGGAGGATGCAGGCTACAGGCCGTGCCAGGTATGCCGGCCCTAGCGCGGCAACAGCCCTAGCGCGGCAACAGCGCTGACTCTGCGGCATAGCCCTAACACTGCAACAGCCCGAACGCTGCAGCAGCTCCAGCGCTGCGACAGCTTGACAACCCTGTACTACTGGGAGTGAGGTGCGCAACGTGAACTTGCTTTTGACAGTCGACCGTATCGAGGAAGGCATGGCGGTGCTGCTGGTCAGGCCGAGTGAGGAGCGTTACATTCTGTGGCCGGTAGCGGACTTGCCTTCAGATTGCAGGGAAGGCGACTTACTCAGTGTCACCGTGGAGGTGGCCCGTTCGGAGACTGAAGTTGCCAGGGAGCGCGTCGAGAACCTGCTGCACCGGTTGCTCAGCAAGAACCAGGCCGGCCAGCCGGCCCACGATTCTCAGGACCAGGGCCAGGACCAGGACCAGGACCAGGACGAGCTGCCTCGAGACTGACCGCCGCGGATACCATGAGAGTGCAGCCTCCACAGTTCCCCGCGTTTCCTGCTCTATGCTGCGCCGCAATACGCTGTGCCAGCCTATGAACTCGAAGATCTACGGGTCCTTCCGCCCCATCCTGTCGAGGAAGCGCAATACCTTGTTGGAGTCGATGGCCTGGCTGAAGGAGACGCGCTCGGACGTGAGTGTAAGCCATATGGCCAACGCGAGCAGCACGATCCTCGCTCCCGGCGCCAGGTAGAGCAGCAAAAGGCCGAGAGCAGCCCCAAGCGGGTTTGAGCCCGTGTCGCCCAGCATAGCCTGCTCCCCCAGGTCCAGCGGGAGTATGGCAATGGCCGACCCAACAACACCAGCGCACGAAGCCACGGCCTGAAACGCCACGTCGGCGCCGCGCGAGAGCACTGTCCATACTACTGCGCCCGCGGCCCCAAGCAAGAATCCCTTGATGGCCCTGCCTGGACGCCGATCTAGCAGGTTTATCAGGTTGGCGCTGGCTGCGATGAGCGCCGAATCCAACGCGAGCTGGGCCAATGACAATACGCTGACGCGCGCCGGGGCGATTGCGCCCGCGGCCCAGGTTGCAGTCTTCAGCACCGACACTGCGCCGACCGAGATGACTACCCCCACGGCTATCTTGAACACGCCGGTGGTCACAACGCCCCGGCGCATTGCGCCCAGATGGCCGCGGAAACCCGAATGGTCGTGCCCCCCCAGAAGATCATCAACCAATCCCGCAAGCCCAAAACCCAGCGTAAGGATGAGGCTTGCAGCACGCGCCGGCCACAGCGGTCCTGCCCACGCCTGCGGGCTCACGACCATTGCCACGACTGGGCCGCCCACCGCCCCCAAGATCAGAGCGAGGCCCGCCGGAAACGACGTGGGCCGCCGTCGATAATTGACTCGAGGGCCCAGCGTCTGGAGGAGCATTTCGATGATACGCGGAGCGCAGGCCCACGTGATGGCCGCTCCGGCAAGCGCAGTGAGCAGGGCTATCCAGATCAGACCAGTTCTCGCGTCATACATGTGTCATATACGCCATGGCGCTGGTCTCACTTTCCAAACACGCTTCGCGAGCGCCCGCGCCACTGCTGCGAACTGCCTGCCCCTGTGGACGAATCCTGCGATTGTGCGACCTCTGGCCCTATGCGTCATCAGCGTGGGCACCTCGACCAGCGAGTATCCGGCCCGCAGCCAATCCACAGTCAGCCCCACTTCGAAGCCGAAGCCGCGCTCGGGCCCAAAGCCCGCATCCAGCATGCCGAAGAGCAGGTCTGCTCGCATGGCGCGCTGCCCCGACAGAGGCCATTTCATGTCCACGCCGCACAGCCGCCGTATCCCTGCCCTTGCCAGCCCAACCGCGAGGCCGAATCCGCCGCCGATGGCCGCCGGAAATCCGGCGACCGCCATATCTGCCGATCCGTCCCCCACAGGCGCGATCACCTTCGCAATCTCCTCGGCGCTGTCGCCTAGGTCCGCGTCAGCAAACACCACACACCCTGTATCAATATCTGCCCGCGGGGCGCGGGCCTGCGCTCTGCCCACGGCCTGCGCTTGCTCTCGGGCCAGAGATAGTCCAACGGCAACTGCGACGCCCTTACCTCCGTTTCGCTCACGTCGCACTACAGCCGCACCGGCGTCCGCCGCTATCTGTCCTGTGCAGTCGGTTGATCCATCGTCCACCACGATCACGGATGCAACCCCGACGCGCAGCAGCGCTCGAACGGTCGCGCCCACCGTGAGCTGCTCATTTAGCGCCGGCACCACTGCCACGACCCACAGCCCGGGTCGGCAAGGGCTGAAGCCTTCCGAACTCATCGCTATCCAGAGCCCTGGCCCGCGCCTTGCTTGGCTGGGGCTGCGTTCTCAGGCAAAAAGACGGGAGCAGGTGGCAGCCCGAACACCCCCTCGGCGCCGGCCAGGGCGAGCACTACAGCGATGTTCCCCGGCAGACGCCCGATGCCGTAGACCTGGGCCGGCCAATGGGGCGCCTGCGTCTGCCCCTGCCCCTGCCCCGCCCCGGGCCCGGGCGAGAATGCACCGAAGCTGGCGTTAGCAGGCCAGTCGGCATTCCAGCTGTTGGATACGGCGCAGGTCCACCCAAGTACCGCCCTGATTCCCCGCCGGTCCGACTCCCGCGCAAGCGCTTGGGCGATCCGTATTCCTGCCTCGCTGACGGTTGGGGCTGCAGCCACGACCATAGAGCTGTATTTGGTGCCCTCGGCCATTTTCACCTTCGCCACTCCCATAGCAGACAGCGACCTCACCCTGGCCAGATCGGACGAGCTGACCGCTCCCGCCCATGCTTCGGCCTCGCCGGGGCCCGCCCGCGCCAGCGCATCCTGTGTGAACTCAACCAGTGCCACCTGAGCCCCGGCCGCCTCGCACGCCTGTGCAATTGCCCCAGTGGCGTCCCCCGCTCCCGGCAGGGCCACCACCGCCACCGCCCGACCGCGAAGCCTCCCTGCCAAGAGGTGAGACGTGGCCTCCCGCGCGAATCTGTGCAGCATCTCGGCCTCCGCAAGCAGCTGATCCCTGTCGCTGACCAGGCGCTCGAAATCCGCATCCAGCCGGCTGATCAACAGCTCCTGCTGCTTCATCATTCCTCGGTCCCCCACTACCGAGGCCCCGATCAGTATACCTATGCCCAATGCCACGATCACCGCTGCCAGCGACACCACGTGATACCTGAGGCTCATCATGACGCCCGCCCCATTTCGAAGTAGTCACATAAGCCCAAGAGCGACCCTGAGGCGCAGGATGATCAGCCTGGCCAATCCAGCCAGTGGCCGCGATGCCAGGGCCAGGGCTACCAGAGGGACAGCTGCCGCAGCTACAATACCTGCAACATGCCCCAGACGTAGCCTTCCCCTGTAGAGCTGGCTCACTCCTCTGGCGTCTACCAGCACCGAGCCGACCTTCAGCCTGACTAGAAATGTGCTGCCCATGCCAGGCCGGCCCTTCTCCAGAAAATCCAGCATGTTTGAATGAGAACCGAGCATGACGATGAGAGATGCCCCCTTGTCGTGGGCAAGAAGCATGGCAATATCCTCGCTGGTGCCGGGGCAGCGGAAGACTGAATGGGAAAGGCCCAGGCAAGTGAGCCTGTCAGAGGCAGGGGATCTGCCGTCGGGGTAGGCATGGGCGATCAGCTCAGCCCCTGATAGTAACGCTTTGTCGGAGACCGAGTCCATGTCGCCGATTATGATATTGGGAGCCAGGCCCGCGTCGAGCAGGGCGTCGGCGCCGCCATCTACACCGATCAGCACTGGCCTGACCTCTCTGATGTAGGAGCTTACAGCAGCCAAATCCTCTACGTAGCTCGAACCCCTGACCGCTATCACGCAGTGGCGCCCACGAATTCGGGTCTTGATGATGGGCATGTCCAGCTCGCCCAGGATGATGTCTTTCTCCTGAAGAGCGTAGCTTAGGGTGTTGGTGACGAACCTCTCAAGCTCTGCCCTGCGATTCTCTTCAGCGGCAGCGTAAGCGTCTGCCAGATGCTCGCGCGTGAAGCACCGCCCGCTTCCCACATCCCTGCCGGCTGTAGAGATGCGGTCGCCGCACACCTGGACCTGTGCCCCATCTGCAACTGAATCCATGATCTGACCGCCAACGCAGTCCAGCATGGGCACGCCGGCGTCCATCAGAATGGCCGGCCCCGGGCATCGGTACCGGCCGGTTATGCATGGCTCGGCGTTGATGATCACTGCAGGGCGTTTGGCCGCCAGGGAGCGCGCCGAAACCTCGTCGATGTCGGCGTGGGATATTACGGCAATCTCGCCGGGCGCCAGCCTTTCCAGGAGGTGTTTGGTCTTGCGGTCTACGCGGGCCGTCCCTCTGGCCGTAACCGCAGTTGGCGCTGGTGCCGGCCCTTCGATCAGGCCTACATGATCCGCCCCGCTCTCGTCTGAAGCGTCCATGCTACTAGGATTCCGCCTCACCCGCTGTGCATTCGCGCTATCTGGTCGTCGCCCGGTCAAGCCGGATCTTGTCCGCAATTCGGGCAATGAAGGCAGAGTTGGTAGGACGCCCTTTCTCTGCGTCTACTGTGTGGCCAAAGACATCATCTAGGGTATTGATGTCGCTGCGCGTCCATGCAGTTTCGATGGCGTGCCGCATGGACCGTTCGACCCGGGACGCTGTGGTATTGTGCCTACTGGCGATGGCAGGGTACACCACATGTGTTATGCTGGCGGGCATGTCTCCTTCAGTGAGAGCGAGGATGATGGCATCGCGCA
>ERZ795044.4817-NODE-4817-length-11003-cov-5.674004_pt1 | contig 11003 bp, 8 predicted proteins | sample MGYA00375128_ERZ795044 | MGnify/ENA primary metagenome ERZ795044 (study PRJEB30173, sample SAMN05720213) | anaerobic digester metagenome | isolation source: active sludge of municipal wastewater-treating anaerobic digesters | place: USA | collected 2014-12-22 ... | reverse complement strand
TGAGCGTATGTACCATTCAGTAATCTAGGATAAGCATTATGATAGTTATAGTTACTGCTATCTGAAAGAACCCAGAACGCTCCAAGAGGAATAAAACATCTTATTACAGTTCTAGTAGAAACAGCTGTAAAACTTACATAACCTGAATCTGTAACAACTGCCATCTTTTTCTCGTTGAGATAAGGTACTATTTTAGAATGAGTTAAAGTCCCAGTTCTCCCACTGCCAGACAGATCATTAGCTGACCCCTTTCCCCAGTCATACCAAAGTATCAAAGTTCCAATACTCGCTGGATTAAAAGTCTCGATAGTTTTAAGAGTATCAGATATATTTTCTGTTAGTCTAGACCTTCTCATTATTATGATATCCTATTTACATACCCATGAATAATAATTACGTTTGCTGTCTCTGCGAATGCTTTTACTACTAGAGAATTTGTAAGTAAAAATCCTGGAATTATTTGGACTAAACCCTTACCACCGACTAAAGAAATGGGAATATTACCATCTGGGACTGCGGCTTCTCCCCATTCTAAAGTTAATAAGACTGTATTAACTGATGTATTAATAGCGTAAATCCATATTTCATCTAACGCACTAGCGTGAGCTGTATGGATAGTATCTCCTGCGGTTGCTGTCTGGGTAATCTTGATACCTTTTCCATCTGTAGAACCACTTAATTTTAGTTTTGTATATGTTGCCATATTACCTCACATAAACACTTGAACTTCGAGAATATCTGCACCACCTGTACCACCACCGCCTTCGCCAGCTATGAATTTACTATTAGCTCCATCATACACAAGAACATCACCATCTACAATCCCTGTTAAATCTACATCAGATAGATTACTCATTGATCCAAGAGTAATCGTAGTGTGCATAGCTACTAAAACTGATAGGCTTTCTGCACCAGTAGCAATCTGATCTATGTCTATCGTTAAAATATCTCCTGCCACCAGAGTAACAACATCAGGAGTACCAGAGGTAGCAACTCCATCAACATCATCATAAGCTAATTCCGGTCTGCCACTTTGTGTTGTAAATATTGTAGTACCATTCAGATTCACATCTACTATCGTACTTCCTGTACTTCCCTGATCTTTACAATGAATCATCACAGCTTCAATAGTAGAATCTCTCGGAACGATATATGTTCCACCTACACCTGTTTCTACAACGAGAGCACCATCAATAAATTCTAACCAATCTCCTGATGTGCCTCCACCTTCTCCCCCAGAAGAAGAAGCACCTGGAATCCATTCATCAGCTCCCTGATCGTAAATTATTCCATCACCATCAGCTAATCCAGATAAATTCAGAGGAATACCTTTTATCTTTTGGGCATCATGGTCAAGGTTAGTTATATCATCTTCAACATGAGTATGACCAGCAATAAATGTATCTATTTGATCGTGAGTATTTGTACCTATATCGGTTAGAGATGTGTGACTCTTTGTGGTTATATCTGCTATATCCGAAATAGTTTTATCTACTTCATCCCAAGTGAGAGTTCCTATTAATTCATCATAATTTAAAGCTCTCCACATAGGGAATCTTAGATCAACAATATCTACAACTTCACGATTTACAACAATTTCAATTTGACTATCATATCTACGAACAGCGGCTAATTTATAAATCATTGTTCCAGTTGCAGCAGGAACATCAGCAAGAGTTAATCCTCCTTCATCTTTTTCTACAACACCATCAACTACTTCTATTTCCCCATCAGTGTCTATGCCGATAAGAACGTATTTCTCTTTATCAGTAGATGGGAAATAATCTGTGAGATCAACTATTATGGGGATAGGTTTTCCTTGAGAATTAGTATCTGCTACTAATTTATATTCTGTTCCTGTCCAAGCAATTCCTGGATATACTTGAACCTGTAACCCAGAATAAGGAAGTACCATCAGAGGAACAAACTGTTGAAGATGAACTTTGACTACATCAGTACCACCACCAACACCAGCCCCCATCCACTCATGTTGATTTCCATGTTTTCCTACGCCATCAATAAATTCATTAGACTTAGTGGACTGCTGTCCTAGTATTCTCAATATAGTTGGAGTGTCAGCTGTATAGCCAACCCATACAGGAAGATTATTTACATAAGGAACACCAGAACAAACAGCAGTATTAACTGACCCAGCAATGCGAACGTATGCTTTTCCATTTCCTGCGTCTACTGTCCCAAACCCATTTCCCAACAAACCAGAGAATATACGAGGTGCTTGTGCCTTCTCATCAAATTTCTGCTTGAATGTTCTACGAAGTTTACTCATTATGCACTTCCTGGTAGGCAAACATTATGTAGAGAGACTGAGTTAATTACAAATTTAATCATTGGAATAGGGGTTATAAAAAAGTAGCTGGCTACATTTATAACAAAACTTCCTCCTGCTGCGGGATTTGTTGATACGGATACAACTGGATGAAATTCTGGCCCAATAGGTGCTCCTGGACAATTATATTCATCTGTTTCAAGTTCAGGTGATGGAGCTATCCAATTCCAAGCAAATGGCCCGGGCCAGTTTTTAATACCATTCAAAGTATAAGACCTAGCTCCAGAAGCAAATTCAAAAGCGTATCCGGCTTTTACTTTTACCCATCTCCCAGCCCAATTCGGATTGAGGTCAATAGTAGTTCCAAATTTAAACTCAACATTAACGCTTCCACTAAATTGACCTACAACAACAGAATATATTCCATTCCCATATTTCATCCATTCTGCTGTATCTGTTACCCAAGAGTTCCAAGGATGTGCAGTATCGTACTTTGCACTAACACCAGAAACTGCATGAAGTTTTTCACTTTCCGGTAACATAATTCTAATTCCGCATATCTCAGTATTACCGATATTATCGAAAGTACCAGACCGAACAAATTGAGAGGTTACAGGGTCTTTTACTCCTGTTGCAACAATAGAGCCATCACAAGCATAAGCCTGTACTGTGTAACTTGTGTCTGTATTACTTAATACCCACGGGCTTGATGGTGTTGCTCTTGTGTAAACACTTCCCCGTATTTCATATCTTGTTTTATTTGCGTGATCTACACTACGCAACACTCCCCGCATTCCTAATTTTACTTTATCATATGCATCGGAACTTAATTCAACTCCTGACCCATAAGTACCAGTATAAGGCCCGTTTTGTCCTGCATCTGTTAGACACGTAGGTGTTGTTCCTTCTTCTGGAGAAGGTATAACTGGTTCTGGAGGTACATACGGAGGATTCCAATTCCAATTTCCTGGCGTTGGTGGAGGAGTCAATCCAGGCCAGCTATAATCTTCAAAATCTGGTATTTCTATATTGGGTAAAGCTTCAAGCATTGGAGGGATAACTTCGATGGTGATACCCGGATTGAATGGTATTGTTCCTTCCTGTCCTGAACCTGTTTCACCTTCACATTCTAATATTGTAGAGAGAATACCAGTAGAATTATCAAATCTGTGCTCAATTCTGTTGATGATTAATTTGTAATTGGTAAGAGATATTTCTTTAGCATTATGAGAGGAATTCACTGTAATATCTATATAATGATTAATATTAATATCAATCATGGGATTGAAAGCGGATAATTCCAGATCAATCACTTTGAAAGGATTATTCATTCTAGCGTATATTAATCCAGATAGATTATTGGCGTGAGTTTGATTATCCAATAATAGTCTGTCTTGCGAATAAGATAACCCTAATCTACTCATTACAGCACCGGGAGCTTTTGAGAACAAAGGGTCTGCTGTATCGTCTCGAATACCTGATATAGATACGATTGTTACTGGCAAGGATATTATTCTATCCATTGTAAGGGGATCGAGCCAATCTCCACTATCAAGACTCATCACAGTAGGATATGATCTACTTGCAGGGACAATAAATTGCGAAGGGACTTTACAGAATATGCGATTGTAACGATCTACCGTTATCTCTGCTAATAGAGTTTCATAAGCAAAGGTTTTTATCTGGTCCCACAAAGAAGCTAATTGTGCGTCCAGAGAATATACAATTTTCGTATCTTCGGTAGGATAGAAGTCAGAGCAATTTAGAACGGTAGTTCTCCACTCAAAGAAATGCCATAATCCTTTATCAACGGTTAGATTTTCAAATTCTGTCCATGCTGTCGGTGTTGTAGTAGTCAACTCTATTCCGCTAGGATATCCAGTTTCTTGTTTTAGCCAATAGTGCAATCCCGATACTCTCATTTTAACTTCTGAGTATTCAGCAGAGATTCTTACTGTTTCTCCATCAATCCATCCAGTACACAGAATGTTTTCATTCCCTGTAAAATATCCTAGGGTTTCATTATCTGATCTTTCTACTATGAGAATAGCTTTACTACGATCTCGAATTTCAGTTATTCCCACTGCATCATAAGCGGTAATCTGGAAATTCCATCCACCTTCTTCTATTGCACCAACGATATTACTTACAGACACAGGGATAGTTTCCTGATCTATATATACATAGCGATAGCCTGTTCTGGATTTTCCATTATCTGCTGTTACTGTGCAGGAGATTCTATGGATTCCAGCAGTATCAAAGGTTATCGTTGGTGTTGCTGTGTCCATTCCAGATGTAGCGCTGGCGGTTGAAGCCACCCATAAATATGTTGTGACGGAAGCACCAACTACCCATGATTCACTTGCGTCAGGAGTGATTGAAATGTCGTCTAAATCTCCTAATGTCAGTACATAATCAGATCCCATATTTACAACAGGCAGGCAATTCGCGTGCTGATCACTATATACTATATCGTAGTCCATGAGAGCTGATGTTTCTTCAATTGTAAGATGCCTTTGCCATGGTAGAAACTCATCCAGAATAGTTATGTAATCATTATCTTCTAATCCAGATAATTCACTGGTTTCATTGATATAGAATACTGTCGCTGATGGAGTTTTTCGTATTCTCGCTATCCCTTTATCAGATTTTCCAGTAGCAGAACCGAATAGAACAGTCATTCCATTAATCACGTCTCCAAGAGTACCACTACCACCATCATAAGTTATCTGTACCAGAGGATCACTAAAAGTAGCCTGATTGACTCTCGCTGTATAAACAGTAGCTGATTGAGGAATCAATACAGACAACTTATGCCATACTCCATCTTTACGAAGAAGTTCTAATTCGGGAGAAGTCATAGCTCTTGGGAAAAGACTCATTCTACTTCCTGTTCTTCTAATCGTATAAATTTAATCGTAAAATCTAACCGTCTAGAATTTGCGTATTCTTCATTTTCTGGCCATAGCATAACAGCTTTGTAAGTTTTAAACAATGTAGCGGGTGTACTCGTATCTTCATCACGCGTTCTAGTAGTTATATACACTTCACTGCTTGCGTTAGTACAGTATTCACGAAGCTGTTCTCTTTCGGATTGAGTTAAAAATCCATAATTCCATTCAGCAACAGGCCAACCGAGTCCTTTAACCATGCCGTTGCCAAGTTCTACAGATTTTGAATAAAATTTAAATGTTGTTTTAGGATCTAGTATTGGTGTAGTTAATTCGTCTAAACTAACCAATGTTGCAGTAGATGTTCCAATTTTGAACTGACTAGCCATAATTTTATCCTATCGCTGACATTAAACCGTTTTCAGCTTCTTCACGAGCAACACGTCTAAACCATGCACGTTCAGATTCAGACAACGATGAATTAAATTTAAAATCCTGTTTTATTGTAATAACTTTTGCACCAGATGAAGCTAATGACAATACATTATCTTGAGTTAATTTACCACCAATAGCTTTTTCTAGATGTCTTGTTGTACTATTACGTAAAATAAACTCATAACCTTCTTCACCGGTATTTACTAAACCGGATGAATAGCCACCTAAAGCTTTTCCACTAGGATATCCAGGTAAATTCGATGAAAATTGACCTTGCATACTAGTCAACCACGACTGCAGGTCTTTAGACATAGCAGTGTAATATGCAATTCTAGTTTGTCTTTCACCTAATAACGCGGAGTCAAGCATGCGAAGAGAATCATTGAAACTTGCAGCCATTCTTTTCAATTCTTTATTTTTATTATCAGCCATTAGTTTTAATTGTTCGTTATGCGACTCTTCCAATAATTCTAAATCTTCCTGCTTCTGTTCTAACAACTGTTTTCGTTTTTCTTGCAAAGCAGCAATTTCAGCAGCTCGTTCTGCTTTAAATTCTTTTTGTCGCTCTTCTATTCGTATTTTAAATTCTTGCATGCGTCTTTGACGTTCAGCAGCAAACTGTGATTCAAGATCCGCCATTCGTCTAGCAAAATCTTCAGAACGTCTAGATGCTTCAATCGAATACTCTTCTTCTTGTCGTGATCTATTGCGTTCATACAGATATTCTTCTTGAACTATGCCGAAAGCGTCACGTTCGCCGGCAAGTTGCATTATCTTATAGTCATGATCTTGCTTCATTTGAAGCATTTGTCTTTGATGATCTTCTTCAGCTCGCCTTACATTGATATTATAATCTTCGGCTATTTCTTGTCGACGTTTATAGTAATCTTCTAATTGTTGCTGCTCATTTGTTTGATATTCTCTCGTCGTATTTTGTATCGTTTTTCTATATTCTACTTCTTTATCGGACGATGCCGACTTTAATCTCGCAATTTCACTATCTATATCTGCTAATTCTTTAGCATATTGCTTTTCTATATCAGCACGTTGTTTGCCGTATTGATCAATTATAGATACACGTTCTTCTTCATAAGACTCTTCTAAGTCTTTTACTTGTTGTAAATATGAAATATACGTATCAATAACTTCCGAACCAGGCCCTAATGCTTCAAAAGCTTTGTCAGCAGCTTCAGCTGTATCTTCTAAAACACCGGTAAATCTAGCCACAGCAAAGAACGCTTTATTACCAGCTTCTTGACCAAAAATATTACCTAATCCTTTGGCTATAATTGAGAGTAATTGACCTGGAGCATTTGCTGAATTTCGTTTTTCAGCTAAATCTGAAGTTAAATACCATTTATATGCACCAGCGGCTATAGCAGCTAAAATTATTGGAAGCGCGTATGGTAAAATTGCTGAAGTAATGGCACCAATAGAAAGACCACTTATAGCGGCGCCACCAGCACCGGCGGCAACTGCTGTACCTGCAGCACTTGCGGCGCCAGTAGCAGCGGCAGTACCAGCTAAAGCACCTGCTTTACCAGCTGCAGCAATGCCAAACAATTGCGGAACAATATATTTTAATGCAGCCGTAGCAGTTAATAATGTACCAGCAACGCGAAGTATATTTCCAACAACGGCGGTAAGAACAGCACCAGAAACAATAGCTCTGGCTATCTCCGGATTCTTCTCTAAAAATGCTGCTATTCTTTCTATTGTAGTAGCTAAACTTTGCATAGCTGGTAATAAAACAATAGCCATGCTGCGACCGATTCTAGCAGTAGCTAATTCCACATCTGTCTGAGCATCAGCCCATTCTGCACTAATTTTATTTGCTATTCCCATCATTTCAACGTATTTAGTAATGGGAGTTAGCATTTGTCTAGCAAATCTGTCTAATGATTGACCGACAAAACGTAACTGAAAACCTGCAAAAGCTGCGCCAAATGATTTCCACTTTTTAGCAGCGTCTGTCATCGTATCACCGGTATCGCCCATCATTTTATTAAAGTCTTCGGCGGACATTTCGTTTTCACCGAGAGCTTCATCAACATCACCGGCAGCGTTTTTGAATGGTGGAACTCCATTTGCATAGTTAATTAAGTTCTGCTGCATATCTAGAACTTTTTTAACATCAGCATCTAAACCTTCGTTTTGTGGAACTCGTGATCCACCAGCAAACATTTCATTGCTAGCACTGAGAGCTTCTTCTACACTCATCCCTAGTTCGTCCATTATTTGACGAACTATTTTTGCTTTGCTAATAACTTCTTCAGAAAATGCAGAGTACCTAGCAGAGGCTAAGTCGAATATATCTGCTAAATTGTTAACTGAATTTGTAATTACATCTATTCCTGGAGCAATATTTATAATTTCTGAACTGGACATTTGTGTCGCAAAACCTGTATACAAAGGATTTTGACCGAATGTTCCATAACCAGGCGGGAGTGCCATTTGACCTTGAGGACGACCTGGTGGTAAAGCTGGTTGATAACCACCGAATGATCCGTATGAACCAGGTAAATAATTTCCACCAGATGAACCGGATCCTAACAGTCCACGTTTTCCTATAGATGAAGCAGAAGCTGCTTGTCGTTTTGTAGCAGCTTCTAACTTATTCACATCATTGGTTACTTGTTGAATAGCCGAGGAAACTTCGCGTACAGATCCTTGATCTAATTGCAGTCTAACCCATGCTAAAATTTCTTTACTTACTGCCATCCAACTCTTCCTTTAATTTATAGTATTCTGCATCTATTATCATCATATCATCTATGATCCACGTAGGTTGTTCCATGAATCCACCGCTAAACGGGGGCACTGCTTTCTCAAAAAATCTCCAAACCAACCAGTTCCACCAAGATGTTTCTAAATCGTGTATTTTTGGCGTTGTATATTCTGTATCATCGGCTGGTTTTATTAATCTAAGCAGCCGCCTGTTTAATTCTAAACTTTTTTTTCGTTTTCTTCTTTTTCAGCGGCATCTTCCGGCTGTACGCTTATTTGTAACTTCCATTGAGGATTTAATTCCCATGCTGCCTCAACCCATTCATCAACAAACTGTCCTGGAAGCTGAGAAAATTTATCGAATGTTATTGGTACTTTGAATGTACCCCAATCCACAACAGATGCAAAACAATCGGGATAAATAACTAGGCGAAGAAGCCGCACGTCAGGATCAGGTTCTTCGACATTAACCTGAGCAGCTTGTTTTGAGCTACGTCGCATCCGCATAACAGCGGTTTCTTCGCCTACAACTACTTTGTGTAGTTTTTTACCGTTTTTACTAAATGAGATTTCCTTGATCTCCATAACAATTCTCCTACTCAGTTTCGTACCAAACAACCAATGTTCCAGTTGTTGGAGCAGTGGTATACTGCAGTGATTGAGTACCTATAGTATCAGCAGTTGAAACAGCACCAGTACCAGCAGTGGTAACAAGCCACGATTTAATTTTACTGGTCCCAACAGCATCAACAGGAAGAGCAAAAGATGTTTGAGTACCATCGGTAACAAAACTTACAAGCTTCGGTTTGTATTCTGCAACACCTCTAAAACCTTGCGCACGCAAAACATTTTCATTTTCTAATGAAAGTTGAATACCCCAAGGATATTGATTTATGAATTGAGGACGAATAGCGTAAGCACGTTCCTCCGGAGTATCTTCAAAACCGGATTCTCTTGGAATTACGTAACAACGTGGGAATAAGCGTAATTGCCAAACACGTTTTCCATACGTTGTACTACCAGGATCAGTATCAACAGCTTGACGATACGCGAGCATTGCAACTTGATTTTCATCGCCTTTTCGATCAGTACCTATTGGATATAGTACTGACTCACCTACTTCAACCGTTTTAACATTCGCAATTATTGCATCCAATTCTTCAGATTGTTTACCAGCTCGTAACTCACCAGTAATGGATTCTGTTGGAGGCAATGAATCAACAGCAAAAATCGTATCATCACCCATATGTTGAATTTGTTGCGGTTCGGGATCATTCAACGTTAATGCTTTTGCACCACTAATACGAATACCTTCATAAGCAGTCGTACCTGTGGAATAAATAATTCCATTAGCATCTAGTAAAAGAATTTGAGCATGTCTAAATCCTACACCAGAACTAATTTTATTGGGAGCACCCATTTTTCACCTCTTATTAATAATCTACGTAATTTATTCGTTGTATTTCTACAACGTCCAATCGAAATTCAGCACCCCAAAAGACTCCTATAGGATTTGTTGGAGTACCAGGCCAAACCATCTTTTTAGGACCAGAATCACTGACTAAATGTGCATATTCAACTCCTAATAAATTACCTAACGTTGGTCTAGAAATAAAAAATTGAGAAACATTTTGTATAAACGGTTCAACTAGAGATTCACCTTCTCCTTGTTCGCCTTCTGCTACAGGTTTAACCATTAGCCACATAAGATATGTTCGCGTAATTCTAGCAGTTCCAGAACCTAGAATAGTATCATCATTATTACTGTTCCTAACAAAATTCATAAATAATGGCATATCAACAGAATTCAAAATACCTTTGGGAAGTTGAACATACGCTTTATTTATTCCAGTAATAGATTCTTGAAGAGATGCTAATCTAGCTCTAACTGTTGCAATAGACATTATGCTAATCCAATTCTAAGCAGTCGTAAATCTGCAAGTTTATTTTTAATAAATTTTGTAATATCTTTAGGCGTGTATATTGTTACACCATCAGCAGTGTATGAACTAGTTAAAGGATTCGATCGTAATTGATAGTAAGAAATAGCTGAAATTGCAGTTAACATCTGTATTTCGTATCCAGGATTCCACATATAAATAGTAGACGAAGATTCATGAGAAGCCGCTGTTGTACCGTTAGTAGCTCGTTCAACAGTAACTGTATCTTTTGTTTCTCCATCGCCTGGAGATGCAACAGATAACACATACATAAATTCGCTATCAATTTTTATCAAATCACCGGATTTAAACCTATCAACTACAGACTCAAATGCAATATCAGAATCAAGCATATCTGCGTCTAGTGTATCTGTAGATAACCAACCAGCTGTTGGATCGTACAAATTGGACCAAACACCAGTAATAGTTATTGCCTGTTCTTCAGTGCTACCGTCAGGTAACCATAAACCGTTTATTTGTGGAAGTCTAACAATATTTTTTGTTACATCATTATTTCCTATTAGTATAACATCGGATAAACTAATCGAAGATCCGTCACCGTTTGTTATGGATAATAATGTTAATAAATCTGCGTCTAAATATATGTCAGATCCACCGTCTTTTGGAACATCAAATTTTCGAGATTCTACTGTTGGGAAAAACTTTTTGCCGGAAAGACGATCTATTTCTCTTGACGATTGTCTAATAAACGACAAAATTAAA
>ERZ795044.4813-NODE-4813-length-11009-cov-4.607632_pt1 | contig 11009 bp, 8 predicted proteins | sample MGYA00375128_ERZ795044 | MGnify/ENA primary metagenome ERZ795044 (study PRJEB30173, sample SAMN05720213) | anaerobic digester metagenome | isolation source: active sludge of municipal wastewater-treating anaerobic digesters | place: USA | collected 2014-12-22 ... | reverse complement strand
CGCCACGACCGAATCCGTCAACGCTTTCCTCAATGCTTTTTCCGATGCCCTCGAAGCGCGCGACATCGCGGGCGCCGTGGCCATGTTCCAGGACGACTGCTACTGGCGCGATCTCGTCACCTTCACTTGGAACATCAAGACGATGGAGGGCAAGGACGCGGTCGGGATGCTCAGGTTGACAGCCGAGCTGGCCGAGACCGGCATGCTGGTAGAAAGGGGCGAGGAGGGGGCAAGGCAGGCGAAAAGGCTCAGTAAGGCCTACCTGATCGTGACAAGGAGATGCAATCTGGGGTGTCCGTCGTGCTACATGGGGAATCGGGCGGAAGAGGCGCATGACACGGGCACCGTTCTTGAGGCGATCGAAAAATTGAGGTCCATGGGACCTTCCAGGTTGTACATCACCGGGGGCGAACCGTGTCTGAGAGACGATCTCGACACAATAATCGAAAGGACCAAGGGAATCGAAACTGTCCTGTGCACGAACGGAACCATGCCCGACAGGATACCTTTCGAGGCAATGCTGGCATCCGGCACGAAGCTGCAAATCTCACTGGAGAGCTGTAATGCGGCCGAGCACGATTTCATAAGGGGTAGCGGCACCCACGAATTGTCGGTAGGTTCCGCAAAGAAGGCGGCGCAGATGGGCATCGAAGTCGAGATAGTGCCTACGCTGTCGCCGAAAAGCGGGATGGACATCTCGGAGATGGTGAAGTTCGCTGGCAGCTTGGGTACCGGCTGCCACGGAAGCCTGCTCACGAACGTGGGCAGAGGCAAGACGGCGGAGAACGGCGGGGGGGAGAGCATGCTGAGGATGATGCTCAGGCATCTTGCCTCATGCCTTAAAAGGGGAGAGATAAAGGAAGACGCGGTTTTGGAAGACATCATGCCCATGTTATCGAAATCGTCATGCGGAGCCGGCAAGAGAGTCGTCTCGTGTACGCAGGACATGCGTTTGCATCCTTGCCATCTGCTTTGGAACGTACCTCTGGAGGAATTTGATACCGATTACGACGTTGACAACGATGCCGGATGCAAGGCGTGCGATGTCAGGTACCTTTGCGGAGGCGGCTGCAGGGCCGCAGCCATGGCCAACGGAGGGCATGATCCCAACTGCGGTATCTATAAGTTTGTATATAGCGCATTCGCATGGGGATGGGACGATTCAAGAAGCGTCGGGGAAAATCTCGGGAGGTTAGCAGGCTATGCCGACAAGGGCGTTAGCGATTGCATCGGTACAATTCAAGGCATGGATAAGGGCCGCAACGAACAGCACATCAACGCTTGATGCCGGGGACCTGCTCCTTATATGCCTGATATTCTTTGCCATACCTCCGACTGGGGAAATCGATGTACTGGAGCTGCCGGGGGCCGCAGGAATATACTTGGCCATCCTGGCAGCTGTCTTACTCTATTTGCTCGGGAGGGCCCTGTCCGGTGCGCTGGCCCTCGAAAGAAGGGGGAAGCTGAAGGGGGTAAGCCCCGGCGGCGCAGCGTACTCGCTGAGGAACCTGGACACGGGACTTGCCAGGCTGGCCTCAATCCCTTACTGCTTCGCCGGTGCGCTGCTCGAGGAGATAGCGTTCCGTCATTTCGTCTATTCGTGGCTGTCAGACGCATTCGGCAGCAGGACCGCCATCATATTACAGGCGGTCGTGTTCGCCGCGGTACATGCCGTACCGGCCCTGATGCTCAGGCACGGCAGGAAGATTGCATGCTATGCTGCGGTGTTCCCGTTTGTTTCAGGCCTGCTGCTACAGAGGCTGTATCTTGCTTCCGGGGGTGTGGCGGCACCGTCTATGGTACACTGGGTATTAAATGCCGGCGCCGTCTGGAGGGCGAACGGCAGAACCGGGAAGGTATACTACGATGCTCATTGAAGTGTATAGTATAGCTAATCGGGAAAGAGGAAAGTCTTCCAAGTGAGGTGCTGCCAGGCTTATGTTCGTTGATAACGCTAAGATAAAGGTCTTTGCAGGTAAAGGCGGGAATGGGATCGTGAGCTTCCGCAGGGAGAAGTTCGTACCGAGGGGCGGTCCCAACGGCGGTGACGGAGGGCGCGGCGGTGACATCATCGCTATGGTGGACCCTTCGCTGAGGACATTGGCCGACTACAGGTACAAGACGGTCATAAAGGCAGATAACGGAGCCGACGGAGAAGCATGGAACAGGAGCGGCAAAAGCGCCGAGGACCTGATCCTGAAGTTCCCGCAAGGGACGATGATATTCGACGATAACACGGGAGATCTGGTGGCGGACCTCGTAGACGAGGACGTACAGGTCGTGCTCGCCAAAGGAGGCCCCGGCGGGAGGGGCAACTCCCATTTCGCCACGCCCATCAGGCAAGCGCCCAGATATGCGGAGAACGGGCTTCCCGGGCAGGAGAAGGCGCTCAGAGTGGAGCTTAAGCTACTTGCCGACGTAGGTCTCGTAGGATATCCGAATGCGGGCAAATCCACCCTTATATCCGTCGTAACCGCCGCAAAGCCGAAGATAGCGAACTATCCGTTCACAACATTGTCGCCTGTGCTGGGAGTCGTCGAGAACGGTGACGACAGCTTCGTCATTGCCGACATCCCGGGGCTCATAGAAGGCGCTTCTTCAGGTGCCGGGCTCGGCCATGAGTTCCTGAGGCACGTGCAAAGGACAAAGGTCCTAGTACATGTGGTCGACGCCGCGGGTACCGAGGGAAGAGACCCCGTGGACGATTTCCATAAGGTGAGAAAAGAGCTCGGCCTGTTCGACGAGGCGATGCTCAAGAAGCCCTTCATCGTCGCCGCCAACAAGGCGGACCTGATCGAAGACAAGAGCGTATTGGAGAGGCTGAAAGAAGCATCGGGCACCGAGGTCTATCTGATCTCCGCCGCGACTACCAAAGGGATCGGCGTGCTGATGGGTGCGGTGGCGAGGCTGCTCGCCCAGGAGGAGCGCAGGCTAAGGGAGCTGGCGGCGATCGAGACCGCAGAAGGCGGAGAGAAGGTCTACGTGCTCAGGGGCGAAAGGCTCAGGGACGCCAGGATTACCCATTACGCAGGCGCGTTCGTGCTATCCGGCGAAGGCGTGGAAAGGCTCATCCTGCGTACGGACATAAACAATCCGGACGCCCTGAAGAGGATGTACGGCATGCTCATAAAGTCAGGCATCATCGGAAGGCTCAGGGAAATGGATATCAAGGAAGGCGACTTAGTAAGGGTGCTCGACTATGAGTTCGAATACTCCGAGGGCACCGGGATCGGGGTGTAGCTGTTGACGAGGATAGGCCTTATGGGCGGGACCTTCGACCCTATACATTACGGCCACTTGGTGACGGCCGAGGAAGCCTTCGTCAGGTTCAAGCTCGACAGGGTGATATTCATACCTTCCGGCATGCCGCCGCACAAGTCGGAGAGGAAAGTGGCGGATGGAGCCCACAGGTTCATAATGGCCCAGATGGCGACCATAACGAATCCCCACTTCGATGTGAGCCGCATAGAGGTGGACGAGAAAGGGCCGACCTATACGGTCGATACGCTGAAGAAGCTCAAAGTGGGCGAGTACAAGGACGCGGAGCTGATATTCATAACGGGCGCCGATGCTATATTGGAGATATTCACCTGGAAGAATCCCGCGGAGCTATTCACGATGTGCCGGTTCGCGGCCGCCACGAGGCCTGGTTACGTGGTTTCGGAAGACCTTCTCAAGTCGTTGGACAAATTCGGGACCGGCAAGGTGGATTTCTTCGAAGTGCCGGCCCTTGCGATATCTTCGACCGACATAAGGCGCAGGGTAAAGGAAGGAAGGCCGGTCAGGTACCTTCTCCCCGACGAAGTGATAAGCTATATATCGAAAAATGGGCTCTATTCCGAATAGGGGAGGTGGCACCGCTTTGGAGAGGGCTGAGATAATCGACAAGCTGACCGGCATGCTGTCCCCGGCCCGGCTGAAACATACGCTGAACGTGGAGGATATGGCGCTTAAGCTCGCCAAGCTCTACCATGCGGACGAGACGGTGGTCTCCAGGGCGGCGCTGCTGCACGACTGCGCGAAGGAGATGCCCAACGACGAGCTCCTCTCGGTAGCGGCTTCGCATGAGCTCATATACTCCGACACCCTCCTAAGGAATCCGCATCTTCTGCACCCTCTCGTAGGGGCTGTGATCGCCCAGGCGATCTTCGGGATAGACGACCCGAAGGTGCTGATGGCAGTAGCGAGCCACACGCTCGGAAGGCCGGACATGTCGATCGAAGAGAAGGTGATATTCGCTTCGGACTACTGCGAGCTTGGCCGAAGCTTCAACATGGACGACATAAGAAGGGAGCTGGATTTCAACATAGACAGCGCTATACTGATGATCCTGAACAGGAAGATATCAAGGACTCTCTCAAAGAACCGGGAGATCGCGCCTGAATCCGTCCTTGCCAGGAATTGGATATTGAATGAGCTCAACACAAGGGCCAAAGGATTAAACTAGAAAGGAGGTCTGAGATGGCGGGCAACATGGATGCGAAGGAAAAGGCGGCTTTTGTGGTAGAGGCGATGCTCGAGATGAAAGCGACGGATATCGTGAGCATAGATCTTACAGGCAAGTCGGTCGTGACGGACTTCTTCGTGATAGGGACGTTCAACACGCCAACGCACCTTAAGAATACCAGGGAGAAGGTCATAGAGAGGATCGAGGAGGCCGGAGGGTCATCCACGAAGAAGGAAGGCATGGATGAATCGGGCTGGGTCCTGCTTGATTCCGGTGACGTGGTGGTACACCTGATGCTGAGGCGAGAAAGGGAGTACTACAACCTCGAAAGGACCTGGGGTGACGCACCGTTGGCAAGGCACGAGGGCTGATTGACCCAGGGATCCGACACGGATTGACGTTAAAAATAGGGACTTATGAGCATGCCGTGTATTGACGGGACGGCAAAGGCATTAGTATAATTCTCTCTGTTGACATTAAAATACCAACGCGATGACCGGGAGCATCGGTGATAAAACCGCCAAAGAGAGGCCATGTTAGGTGTGAATGGCCGACGGTTGGGCCGAGACTCGCCCGCGAGTGGTCCTGCTGAACGAAGTAGGCAGGGACGCTGCCCTGCGTTAAGGGCGACGAGACCGTGCTTATGTGGGGTTGTAGCTCAGCTGGGAGAGCGCCTGAATGGCATTCAGGAGGTCAGGGGTTCGATCCCCCTCAGCTCCACCAATTATAGCACCGTGAACAGGGTGGTACCGCGTACTTTCGCCCCTGGCCTAGTGCCAGGGGCGTTTTTTAGATTCGAGGAGGGTTGGAATTGGCCGAGAAGTACGATTTCAAATCGATCGAGGGGAAATGGCAACGCAGATGGGAGGAGACCAAGTGCTTCGCTGCGGTCGACGACTATACGCTACCGAAGTACTACGTGCTGATAGAGTTCCCGTATCCGTCGGGAGCGGGCCTGCATGTCGGGCATCCGCGCTCTTATACGGCACTGGATACTCTAGCAAGGAAACGCCGCATGCAAGGATATAACGTGCTGTATCCCATCGGCTGGGACGCCTTCGGACTTCCGACCGAAAACCATGCGATAAAGACAGGGGAACACCCCGCGGTGGTCACGAAACGCAACATCGCAAGGTACCGCAGCCAGCTGAAGAGGCTTGGCTTCAGTTTCGATTGGGACCGTGAGGTGGACACCACGGACCCCGAGTATTACAGATGGACGCAATGGATATTCCTGAGGCTATGGGAAAAGGGCCTCGCCTATAAAGCCGAGATACCGATAAACTGGTGCACGAGCTGCAAGATAGGCCTTGCCAACGAAGAAGTCGTGGGCGGCGTATGCGAAAGGTGCGGCGGGACCGTGGTCCGTAAAGTAAAGAAGCAATGGATGCTCAAGATCACGGAATATGCCGAGAGGCTCCTGAACGACCTCGATACGGTGGATTTCTGGAACAAGATAAAGATGCAGCAGGTCAACTGGATCGGCAAGTCCGTCGGCGCCGAGGTTGACTTCGAGGTGGCCGGGACGGACGGGGCGATGAGCCTGAAAGTGTTCACAACAAGGCCTGACACGATGTTCGGCGCCACTTACATGGTCGTATCCCCGGAGCATCCGTATCTGGCAAGGTTCCTGGGGATGTGCGAAAATCCTGGCGAGGTCAAGGCCTACTGCGACGCCGCTGCGAAGAAGTCCGACTTCGAACGCACCGAGGTGGCCAAGGAAGTATCCGGATGCCAAATCAAGGGAGTCTACTGCGTAAACCCCGCGACTGGCGGTAACATCCCCATATGGACTTCCGACTATGTACTGGCATCGTACGGGACAGGCGCGATCATGGCCGTACCCGGGCACGACGACAGGGACTGGAGGTTCGCGAAGAACTTCGGGATCCCGGTCGTCGAGGTGATATCCGGTGGCGACATGAACAACGGCCCGCATACGTCCACCGAGACCGGCACGATGATCAATTCGGGCTTCCTCAACGGGCTCAACGTGCAAGATGCGATACTTGCTATGACCAAATCCCTGGAAGGACGCGGCATCGGCAAGCAGAAGGTGAACTACAAGCTGAGGGACTGGGTGTTCTCCAGGCAGAGGTACTGGGGCGAACCCATACCCATGGTCGAGTGCGAGAAGTGCGGTTGGGTGCCCGTACCCGATGAGCAGCTCCCGTTGAGACTGCCTGAGGTAGAAAGGTACCAGACCACAGAGACCGGAGAATCCCCGCTCGCGCAGATGAGGGACTGGGTGAATACGACCTACCCGTGCTGTGGTGGACCTGCGACTAGGGAAACGGACACCATGCCCAACTGGGCCGGATCGTCCTGGTATTTCCTAAGGTATGCGGACCCCAAGAACAATAAGGAGCTTGCCTCCAAGGAGGCGCTCGAATACTGGATGCCGGTCGACTGGTACAACGGCGGCATGGAGCACACCACGCTTCATCTGCTTTACTCCAGGTTCTGGTACAAGTTTCTCTATGACATAGGCATCGTGCCGACGCCGGAGCCCTATAGCAAAAGGACGTCGCATGGGCTGGTGCTGGGCGAGGACAACGAGAAGATGTCGAAGTCCAGGGGTAACGTAATAAACCCGGACGAGATGGTGGACAGGTGCGGTGCTGATTCGTTCAGGTTGTTCGAGCTTTTCATGGGAGCGTTCGACCAGCCGATACCGTGGTCTACGCAGGGCCTGGTAGGTATGCAGAGGTTCCTTTACAGGGTTTGGGACCTCCAGTACAAGGTCATGCCGTCGAACGGCGACGGCCAGCAAGACGGGGACAGGCTGGTTCACCAGACGATAAAGAAAGTCGGCGAAGACATAGAGGAGATGAAGTACAACACCGCCCTGGCCCAGCTCATGAGCCTTGCCAACTGGTTCGGCAAGAAAGAGCGGATCGAACCTTCTCATTGGGACGCGTTCGTGAAGCTGATGGCGCCGTTCGCCCCCCACATAGCGGAGGAGCTGTATGAGGCAAGGGGGCACAAGAAAGGGTTGGCGCGTGAGCCGTGGCCCGTCTTCGACCCCGAGAAGGCTAAGGAAGACGAGATCGAAGTGCCGGTGCAGGTGAACGGAAAGCTCAAGGACGTAATCAAGGTGGCGGCAGGATCGGACCAGGATACGCTGCTGAAGGCAGCCATGGCCAGCGATAAGGTCGCTTCGTCGATAGAAGGGAAATCGATAAAGAGGACGATAATAATACAGGACAAGATGGTGAACATAGTCGTAGGTTAAAATCATACCATGACTAGGCATTAAAGGGGGCGCTTCGTGCGCCCCCTTTGCCATATCATCTTCTTACGGTCCGGTAAGGACACCGGAGGTGGAGGATGGGAAGGCTTACGATATGCAAAAGAACCATAGCCGCAGCATATCTCGCCATCGCGTGCGCCATGGCAATAGGCCCCCTCGTTTTCCGCTTCCGGCGTCCACCAATGATCGTAATAGAAGCCGTCGGACATTCGAACGAAGATCCCGCCACGGAGCAACCTTTTGAAGGGGAGCCTGGCAATGGTGACGGTGAGGCAGATGGTTCGCCTGATATGGAAAACCGCGAAGAACGGATTGCGGTTGACGATGGTACTGCAGAGGCACCGCCGCAGATATTCGTCCACGTGGCAGGACATGTGGCAAAGCCGGGCCTGTACGCCGTGGCGTCCTCGTCGAGGGTGCATCATGCCATAGAGGCGGCCGGAGGCATGACCGATAAGGCCGACAAGGATGCGGTGAACATCGCCCTTCGGATAGTGGACGGCCAGCAGGTATACATACCCGAGAAGAGAACGATCGCTGTGCAGATCGAGTGTAAAACGACGATGACAGGAGAAGAGCAGGAGAAGGAAGGATCAGGTGCGGCATTTGCACCTCAGGACAGGCTGGACGTCACGGTAACCGTCCCCGGGCAGACGGACCCCGAGGAGTCGAAAGCAGTAGGGCTCGTTGATATAAATTCCGCCGGGCAGTCCGAGCTCGAGACTCTTCCCGGCATCGGTCCTTCACTTGCTGTCAGGATCATCGACCACAGGATGTCCAACGGGCCTTTCGCCAATGTTGAGGACCTGATGGAAGTGTCGGGGATCGGACCTGCGAAGCTCGAAGCGCTCAAGGGCAAGGTAATAGTACGATGATAGCGCCGTTGTTTCTAGGCGAGGCCGCGGGCATAATCATAGCGGCCAAAGCCGGATATGCCGTCGCCGCGTTGGCGTTTGCGTCCATGCTTGCTGCGGCTGCTGCAGTTGTTGTGAAGTCCAGGCCGAGGCATGATTTCGACGACATCCTCAGGTGTTGCGCCGCATTGCTTGTGGGATTCATGCTTGGGACCGTATCCGTGGCAAGGCTGGATCTGTCGTCGAAGGGTTCAGTAGCGAGGTTGTCCGGTAAAGAGGCCACCGTAGAGGGCGAAGTGGCCTGGGTGTACGAAGGATCATTCGGGACGCAGCTTGTTATCGGCGGGCTCAGAGCTGAAGGCGTCGGCCGGGTGGGCGGAAAGGTGCTGATAGATTGCAAATATCTGGAAGATGCGCTGCCACAGGACATTGGACCCGGTTATGCGGTAAAGGCGAGGATGAAATTGGCCCTCATCAACGGGGCCATGAACCCGGGGCTTTTCGATGCCAGGTCCTACTGGTTCCTTAAAGGAGTGCATGCGACAGGGGCTAGCATACGGGAATTTACTGCCACCAAGCAGCGGGCGCCTCTGCCGACCGGGCTTGCATGGGCGTTCTATAAGGCGTTCAAGGGCTTTACCGGCAGGGCTTTCCTTAGGTGGGACGAAAAGGCCCTCATGGACGCGATAGTCCTGAGCGACAAGTCCTCCATGGAAGCAGGCGTGGCCGACGAGTTCGCAGAAGGCGGCATCGCCCATGTCATGTCGGCGTCTGGACTCCACATTTCGGTAGTGGTAGCCTCGTTTTCGTGGGTCATGTCGAGATTGGGCGCAGGGGCGGGCCTCAAGACCTTCCTGACGGCTTCGGTTCTTCCGGTATATGCGACGGCCGCTGGGATGAGACCTTCAATAATCAGGGCAGTCCTGATGGGCATCATCTCGATGGTATTGCCCAGAGCAGGCATCAGAAGGGCGGGGCTTGCTGAAGTAGCGACCTTGGCTTGCGCGGCCCAACTCGCATCATCCCCGCTGAGTCTCTTCGACAAGGGGTTCCAGATGAGCTATCTGGCCATAGCCGGCCTTGTCGTCTCAGCATGGTTCCCGCGGTCCGGGCCCGGGGAGGGCAAGATCGGCAGGGCGGCTTCTCATATGTCGAATTCCTTGCTGGTTTCGTCCGTCATAACGGCGGCGCTCGTCCCGAACATCGCCACTTTCTACGGCAGGATGGGCCTTCTTTCGCCGGTCGCCAACCTGGTCGCCATACCTGCCGCTTCGTCCGCGTTGACCATAGGGCTCATATCATTCCTTGCAAATCTTGCCTGGCCATGGTTCGGAAGCATGTCAGCGCAGCTCTCGAGGCCTTTCCTTATGATATTGGAACGCACCGCCGGCATCTTCGGCTCATCCGAGACGCTCTCGGTACCTACCGGCATAAGGCCCGGAATCCATACAGTCATGTATTGCCTCGTGCTTATTATCGGGCTTCTTTCGATGTCAGGAACCGTCTCCGTCAGGAGGATCGTAAAGCTGTTCTGCGGCATAAGGACCTACCTGCTGGTGGCCGTCCTTCTTTTCGTCACGATATCGGCGCTTCTGCCATGCAAGCAGCTCCGGGTGAGGATCCTTTCTGTGGGGCAGGGCGACTGCTCGCTGGTTACGCTCGGCGACCGGTTTACGATGCTTGTAGATACGGGCCCCTCATTCAGTTCGTCATGTGCCATGGACGAAAGGATCCTGCCGGCCTTGAAATTCATGGGGATCAGCGGCATAGACGTCCTGGTGCTCACGCACGGGCATCTCGATCATATCTCAGGCCTGTATTCGCTTCGCAAATCGATGCGAGTCGGATGTACCGTAGTCCCGGCCGGGGATAGGGAAGCCGAACGGGCCGCCCTTGAAGCCGGGCTATCGCCGATGGGGCTGATTGAAGGGTCCTGCATCACATCGGATGGCATAAAGGTTGATGTGCTCAACCCTGTAGGAGGAATAAGGCAGGGTGACGACCTTAACGAAGCTTCACTGGTTGTCATGATCACATACGGTGATGATTCGATACTGCTCGAAGCCGACGCGGGGCGTGGCTTTGAAAGCGGATACGACGCCGGATCGGTTGACGCCATCAAAGCCGGGCATCACGGAGCAGCGACGTCGTTATCGACCGACCTGCTTGAAAGGGCGTTGCCCCATATAGCCATCATCTCTGTCGGGAAGAACGGCTACGGGCACCCGTCAAAGGAAACCGTGGGCAGGCTTGAGGCGATGGGAGCTGAGATATTCAGGACGGATCATGACGGCATGATAGAACTTCGCACAAAAGGACAGGGTGTGACAATCAGGACCCAAAAGGAGGAGTGGGACAGGGCCCCTTTCTTCAGATACCTATGAGCCGCCGCTTATGGTGTGTCAATGGTCAGCGATTATGTCACCGATTCTGTAGATAACTCATCAGCGAAAAT
>ERZ795044.4807-NODE-4807-length-11015-cov-49.411861_pt1 | contig 11015 bp, 13 predicted proteins | sample MGYA00375128_ERZ795044 | MGnify/ENA primary metagenome ERZ795044 (study PRJEB30173, sample SAMN05720213) | anaerobic digester metagenome | isolation source: active sludge of municipal wastewater-treating anaerobic digesters | place: USA | collected 2014-12-22 ... | reverse complement strand
GGTGGTATGTACCGCCGACAAACCCATCATACCCTATCCCGGGTGCAACCGTGGGCGGGGCCAGAGAAATATCCAAAGATTATTTTATTTACTTTGGTGCAGGGTTATGGTATACGCGTGCGCACCCGCGCATCGTGCTTATTTATGGACGCGCGTGCACGCGTATACAGTACCTGGTCCTGGTTGTCCATGGGTACGATGCAGGGCGTACGCATACCACAGTTCCCTGCCGCTGTCCATGGTATGCCATTGTCCTGGGCTCGTACCCACCTGTCCTATGCATATGGCATATGCTGGTGGAATGAGACCTGGGGAACCCCCAATTCCATTTGTATATAGAGCCACACATCATCACCGAAACTCATAGAAAATTACAGAGATATGCCAATGTCCTATCCCACCATTCCCAAGACGACCTAGACGAGGTATAATCAGTCACATGACCGTAATCTCTACCCAGCCCAATAAGCGTGATCGTAATCAAGTAGAGGTGCTCGCGGGCATGGGAGCCTCAGAAGACTTCATTTCCTCTCATCTTCACCTAACAGTAGAAGAGCTCAACACCTACTACTCTAAAGAGCTCAAGTCTGGGGCCGAAGAGGCAAATCTCCAGGTAGCCAAAACCTTCCATGAGCTCGCCACCTCGGGAGAACACCCTCAAATGACCCTAGCCTGGATGAAGATGAGAGCCGGTTGGTCTGATGCAGCACAGAAGGAAGAAGAGGGTTATGATGATGACTCCGCATCTCTTGCAAAAGACAAGCTGCTTAAGCTATTGAACCGCGGCAAGTGACGATCGAACTCACACCTCAGGATCTTGACGAGCTCACACCCCAGGACATAGAGCATTTACTTCACCAGTGGGAACTCTGGTCAAGACCCAATCAATTACCCCCAGACCACCCAGAATCCAGTAACCACCTCCCTGGCCAGCCAAACACCGATTGGGAGTTCTGGATCTCTCTGGCTGGCCGTGGTTTCGGAAAAACGCGCCTCGGTGCGGAGCAAGTCTTGCGATGGGTTGACCAAGGGCATAGACGCATTCACATTATCGCACCAACCACGGCAGACACTCGTGATGTTATTGTTGATGGTGAGTCGGGGATCCTAAACGTGGCTCATCCCAAGAAGCGTCCCCATTATGAGCCATCCAAGCGACGTCTTACCTTCCCCAATGGGTCTATCGCCCTGCTCTATTCAGCTGAGGAACCCGAGCGACTTCGTGGACCCCAGTGTAGCGCATTGTGGTGTGATGAGATGGCAGCCTGGCAGTACCCCCAAGAGACTTGGGATCAAGCAATGTTCGGACTGAGACTTGGTAACCATCCTCAAGTGGTAGTAACCACCACACCAAAACCCATACCCCTGATCAAGCGATTCATTGAGTCAGCTCGCAAAGACCCAAGGCGTTGGGTGCTGACCTCAGGCTCAACATACGACAACAAAGCTAACCTCGCCAAAACCTTCTTCACGCAGGTGGCGCAGTATGAAGGCACCCGACTGGGTCGGCAGGAGCTATACGCTGAGCTAATCGACCCCCGAGAGACGGGTATCGTAAAAGACTCGTGGATCAACATGTATCCTGCGGCATCAGAACTCCCGAAATTCGAGTTTGTGCTACAGAGCTACGACACAGCGTTCACAGAGAAGACGCTAGATCGCAAGACAAAAGACCCAGACCCAAGTGCAGCCTCAACCTGGGGCGTGTTCCGCATCACCGACACGCTCAGGGAGAAATGCCGCAATCCCCCGGCTAAGCACATCAAATACGGCGTGATGCTCCTAGACTCCTGGTCAGACCACCTGGGGTTCCCTGAGCTGCGCATCAAGGTGCAGAAAGAGTACCAGAGCAGCTACTATGGCCCGGAGGGCGACGAAAGACGCGCTGACATCGTCCTGATTGAGGATAAAGGCTCAGGCATCTCCCTGCGCCAGGACCTGCAGCTCGTGGTGCCAGTACGCCCGTACAACCCTGGACGCGCTGATAAGCTAGAGCGACTGCATGCGGTGTCCCACATACCCTGTATGGGCATGGTTTTCGTACCAGAGAGCCAACGCAAGCCAGACACATTCATCAACTGGGCAGATCCGCTCATAGATCAGGTATGCTCATACCCCCTGGTTGAGCATGATGACCTCATGGACACCGCAAGCCAAGCGCTTCAGTACCTGAAAGACTCAGGATGGCTAACGCCAGACCCCGAAGAGGAAGAAGAAGAGTACGCAGACTCGGTCTATACCCGAAGGAACCCATATGCGGTATAATGGGTATTTGAGGTATCATATGAATCAAGAGACATTTGAAGACTCCTTCAACCTGCTCTGTGGGGACAAGATCGGACAGGGAGCCCACCGCACAGTGTATGCTTGCAAGCTTTGCCCTGACCGGGTAGTGAAGGTGGAGCCAGATGACTATCGGTACTTTGCTAATGTTCTAGAGATGAAGTTCTGGAATGATCACGAGCATTACCCCAAAGTCGCCCGATGGTTGGCTCCCTGTACACATCTATCGCCCGAGGGTCGCATTCTGCTACAGAAGAGAGCCGATCCTCTCCCTAAGGACTTTCAGCTCCCAGACCAGATGCCGTCATTTCTGACCGACTTCAAGAGGGAGAATTATGGAATATTAGGGGGCCAACTAGTTTGCATAGACTATGCTATGACCATACCCAATCCAAGTATCAGGCTGAAAAGAGTGAATTGGTAGGTCTGACGTTTACAAATTGATCTTGACAAGATATAATTGATTAACGAGACTCGAGAATATCATTATGGCTGCACCACAGTCCGCGCTTGCAGCAATATACCGTGCAATCAAGAAGCTTGCCTCTAATCCAGAGGCTCAGGACCTAGCCTCTAACAGAGCCAAAAACCTGTCTGAGCAAGTTGATCTCTCGAGATACTCTCCTGCCACCATCGCTCGCGCCACGACTGGCTCTCCTATGGCTCAAAGGGGCTTCTCTGAAGCTCTAGGCTCGACCCGATCACCCTTCGCGTCCACTCTCATACGCCCGAGCCAGTGGGCTGAGCATACGCCCGCTTTAGACCCCTTCAGAGACCGCAACATTATAGAGTACCTTAAGGGCGTTCTCCCAAAAGAGAAGCTCAAAGAGGCACCTTTCCTCTGGGTGAATGACCGTCCAGGCGGGCTAGAAGCGGGGTTCGAAGGGCGCCACCGCATGAAAGCGATGCAAGAGCTGTATGGCGATGATCCAGTGCTCACGAACCTACTCCCTGGACAGGAATTCAAGCTACAGGAGCTTGACTATCCTAAAGGTATGTGGGATGAGCGGGTTCAAGGCCCAAACCGAATGAGCCCTCTGGAGATGCTCAGGCAGCAGATCATGTTCGGCGACAAGCCGATTGACATCAGTCCCCTATGGGTGAATGAGAAATGAGCATTTTAGCTAAAATCGCTCAATTCGCCTCTCAACCGGGGGCTTTGCGTCGTTTGTTTCGAGGTGACTCAATAGAGGCTATATCCACGCCACCAGCCAAGCTGAGGCGCATAGAGAATGGTTCGGATGATTTCTATAATCAGATGCAAGATGCTAGTAAAGCTCAGTCGGCTCATTATGCCAAGTTGAAGGCTAAGAAACCAGACAACACCCCCATACCCGCGGACATTCTGCAAGAGCTCATGGAGGGTAGCAACACCGGACGGCATCTCTATGAGATCATGTCTCCAGCACGTGGATGGACCGTAGTCGATCCTCAGAGCCAGTACATAGCGGGAATCCTGTCTGAAGGTAAGGGGCCAAGCATTACTAACCCTACCCTCAATGCTCTGGCCAGAGAGTATCGCAAACCCCACGCGACTGCTGCAACGCAAGAGCTGGTAGATTACTACCGTAGCAAAGGCCTAACCGTAGACCCCAAGAGTTGGGGAATGGAACTAGCGAAGGGCGGCCTAGTAAGAATGAAGGAGTGTAATTGTGGCAGGACTTAAGGCTTCACCCCGCAACTCAGTGCTAGGGGCCATCTCTGATGCTCTAGCCTCAGCCAAGAGACAAGGAAATCGGGTGGATGTACCCTTCCTGGGTGGTCTAGGCGACCTTCTGATGGGCAAGACCCCAGAAGAGGTAAATGAGTGGGCCTATGGTAATGCCCCTATGCGAGTTACGGGTCGAGGCACTGGTAGCTTAATCCCCCAAATGAAGACTGGACGTGGAGAGCAGCTACTCGACGCCGTCACTACCTTACCAGGTATGATAGCAGCTCCGGCTAGAGCAGCTCCAGCATTAGCCAAGCATGCCGCAGGTCAGGTACATCGGGGTATGATGGGCGAAGGCCCCCTCAGAGGCGCGCTAAGTGCGGTGGCTCCCCTGAACGTGATCAAAGACAAGGGAGGCAACTGGATACCTCAGCACATTGAACAAGCGATCAAACCAGAGCTTAGAGCTACTAATCTTGAGCAGCTAATGAATGACCCCACGATCGCTCAATTTCTTCAGCCCAGGGCCAAGGCCATGGAAAAGGCCCGCACAATGGACAAATGGATTCAAGGTGCACTGAAGAACTATATCACAAAGGACATGGCTACTGAGGGAGACCCCATCAGAAAGCTGGCCGAGCAGAACATTCTGCATATTGACCCCCAAGAGCTCAATGTCAACATGAGCACTTATGGCAAGTGGCCCAGTCGGGGTCAATCCTTCCACGGTAAGTCAGACATGGCCAAAACCTGGGAAGGCGCTTCAGACAACGTCATCAGCCGAAACACCGCGGGCATACTACAGCAGGAACGTGGCCCAGCAGTGGATCAGAACCCCTGGATTGACAAACTTAAGGTTGATGAGCCTGTATTCTCTCTGTATGAGCCTAAGTACACCATGAGAAACCTGGGCTTAGATCGTTTGCATCAACACGTCTATGACGCGCTACTCGAGGGTCGCATTCACCCCGAGCAACTGAACTCTGGATCCTTCGGTGTGGAAGCCGCTGTACGCGATGCACACAACGTACGCATGGCCAAAGCTGCAGCGGAAGAGAAGGCCGCTCTAGAGTCACTCAAAGGCGAAACCGTCTTCGAGCACAAAGCATACCCCGAAGGCTACCGCTGGGTCGAGTTTAAAGAGCCTAAGGGGTCAATGACTCCGGATGAGTTTGAAGCCGCTAATGCTCATCTGAGCCCCAAGGAGTGGGATGAGGCTATGGATAACTACCGAAGGAACATTCGTCCTCGGGGCCGAAACAGCCTGCAGAAATCGCTAACCGCTGAAGGCGACTACATGGGCCACTGCGTGGGTAACTACTGCGACGACGTGATAGCTGGCAACAAACGGGTCTTTGCTCTGCGCGACCCTGAAGGGAAGCCCCGTGTTACAGTTGAGGCTCAGAAAGGTAGCGATGACTCTTGGTCTCTCAATCAGATCAAAGGCTCGGGCAAGAGAGACCCCTCTCAGGCTATCACTCCAGAGATACTGGAGACCGTTCAGCCCTACCTTAAGGACTTCCTGAACTCACAGCCCTGGGGTACGGTCAGAGACATGAAGAACACTGGGATGAGGGATATGTCTGAGTATGCGGGCCATAAAGGATCTCGCTTCATGACTCTATCAGAGCATGATGAGCTATTAAAGGCTAATCCTGGGCTGAAGTCTCTCATGCAAGATGCGATTGATGACCCGAACTTCAATGATGGCTGGATTCCGGACGAGCATATTGAGATGGCCGAAGGTGGATTAGTGCCTCCACCGCATTTTGAGGATCTAGATAGGTTTCTGGGGCGGTAAAACGAGATATAATTGTCATGACAAGACTAGGGAAGAAATCCAGTGGAAAATGAAGTCGAAGTAGAGCTTCCGGAAGAGGAATTAGGGGAATTCACTGAGAATCCCGATGGTTCCGTGGACTTTGAGGATCTTACCGCTCCTCAGGCCGGAAGCACCGACTTCCTGAACAACCTGGTCCTCACACTGCCTAAGGACGTAGTAACTGCCATTGCTGATGAGCTTATCGAGCTTATCGAGCGTGACAAGGAGTCGCGCGAGAAAAGGGACAAACAGTATGAGGAAGGACTTCGTAGAACCGGACTTGGCAATGACGCACCGGGCGGCGCTGAGTTTGAAGGCGCTAGCAAAGTGGTACATCCAGTTCTGGCCGAAGCCTGTGTGGATTTTTCCAGTCGAGCAATCAAAGAACTCTTTCCAGCATCAGGTCCTGTCAAACCTTGGGTCACGGGTGAGACCACCACACAGAAGCTAGACAAAGCCAATCGCAAGACTCGGTACATGAACTGGCAGCTCACGACCCAAATCGAGGAGTATCGTGGGCAACTTGAACAGCTTCTAACCCAGCTTCCTCTGGGAGGCAGTCAGTATCAGAAGTTCTGGTATGATGAGCGCTTAGGTCGCTCCTGCGTCGAGTTCGTTCCAATCGATGAGATTTACTTGCCTTACTCTGCCTCGGGTTTCTATACTGCGGCTCGAGTTACGCATCGTCAACTGCTCACCAAGTATGAGTTCCGCCGTCGAATCACCTCTAAGCTGTATGAAGACATCTTCTACACGGATACTCACTCAGCCCCGGAAAGTACAGCTTCAGGCTCGGCCAATGATAAGATTGAGGGTCGTGAAGAAGACGGCTACAACGAAGATGGCGTTCGGGCGGTCCTTGAGATCTATTGCTGGCAGATGTTGGATGGTGATGATATCACTAAAGGTGAGTCAGCTCCTTACATCGTTACTATCGACGAAGACACCGAAAAAGTCCTATCCATCTATCGCAACTGGAAAGAAGGGGATGATCGACTCCTCAAGCTTGACTGGTTTGTGGAGTGGAAGTTCATACCTTGGCGAGGGGCTTATGCTATTGGCTTGCCACACCTTATCGGTGGCCTTGCTGCTGCACTCACTGGCGCCCTTCGTGCTCTTCTAGACTCGGCTCACATTAACAACGCCGCGACGATGCTCAAGCTCAAAGCTGGGCGGATCTCTGGGCAGAATACTGAAGTCAGTGTTACTCAGGTTTGTGAGATAGAGGGTCCGGCTGGCATCGATGACATTCGCAAGCTAGCTATGCCGATGCCATTCAATCAGCCCAGCCCAGTTCTGCAGACGCTTATGCAGGATCTGTACGGGCTGGCTCGTGGAGTAGTGGCTACAGCTGAGGACAAGATAGGTCAAGTAGGCGACCGTACTCCGGTTGGCACCACGATGGCGCTGATTGAGCAGGGTTCCAACACCTACTCAGCCATCCACGCTCGCCTGCACGAATCCCAGAAACGTGCTCTAGCCATCCTGCATCGTCTGAATGGTACTTACCTGGATCAGGAAGAGGTCATTGAAGACCAGGGAGAGCTCACGGTTCGTCGTGAAGACTTCCTGGGCACGATGGATGTTATTCCAGTTTCTGACCCCACGATCTTCTCTGAAGCACAGCGGTTCGCTCAGACACAAGCCATTATGCAGATGGCTCAGCAAGACGCAGGCAATCCTAATGTTCCTTGGAACCAGGTCAACGTTCGTCGTCGTGCTCTCAAGCAGATGCGGATCGAGAACGTTGATGAGCTGCTACCACCACAGAAGGATCCGGTTACTGCGGACATCCTGACAGAAAACCTTCAGTCTCTGCGGGGCTTCCCACTGAAGTCCGCTCCTGAGCAAGATCATATGGCTCACATCCAGGGGCATCTGGTCTTCATATCCTCACCTGTGCAGTCTCAGAATCCCCTGGTGCCTCCACAGGCTTTGGGCGCTCTCATGGGTCACATTGAAGAGCATATTCAAGAATACACCCTAGTGGTTACTCAACAGGCTGCGGCTCAGATCATGATGCAGACTGGGGCTCCACAGGTGAATGATCAAGTGGTGGCTCAAGCCATAGGCATGGCTCAGCAACAGCTAACGCAAGAGCTGGGTCCGGTCATTCAGCAGATTCAACAGGTTCAGCAAGCTCTGCAGCAGCGTACTCCGCCCCCGCCGATGCCTCCGGAAGTACAGGCGTCCATCAAGATCGCGGAGATGGACATCCAGCGGAAGACGCAGATGGATCAAGCTACTCTGCAGAACAAACAGTCGGAGCAGCAGGCCAACCAGCAACTTGAGCAGGCCACTCTGGCCATGAAAGCCAGCCAGGCTCAGTTCCAGCAGCAAATGGAACAGTCTCAGCAGCAGTTCGACAACTACATTGAACAGATCAAGGTCCAGTCTGAAGCTGAAGCTAAGGCTAATAAGGACCAGGTTGAACTCCTGAAGAATGAGATGGATAATCACCAGAAGCAGATGACTGAGCTTCTGAAGAATCGTGATGACAATGAGACCAAGATTGCTATCGAGCAGATGTCTCAGCAGCTGAATACCATGACTGAACAAGTTCCGCAAGAGCCCATTGACCTTACTCCTCACCTTGAACAAATGAACCAGATACTATCTCAGATGGGAAAAGACCGTACCAACGATGCTCTTGGTGAGGTTATGAACGGGCTCCGAGCCACAATCGAAACACTCAATAAGCCTAAGACCATCGTTCGTGATGCTCAGGGCAAAGCTCAGGGGATTCAATGATGCCTGAAAAAGATCCCCTAACTTGGACGTTGGGAACCTGGGCGCTCGCCCTCGCCATGGCCATGGGCGGTGGACTGGTCAACTGGTACGCTAAACTGCGTAGTGGCCATGTAAGGGTCTTTAATTTCGTCGAGCTAATAGGCGAGATCTTCACCAGTGGATTCGTAGGTCTAGGGGTATTCATGTTGCTCGACTCATGGAATCAGCCCGCGGGTCTCTGCGCCGCAGCAGCGGGTGTATCTGGTCACATGGCAACACGCCTTTTGTTTGCAGTTGAACGCGCCGTAGAGCGACAGCTCAATGCCTTCGGCGTCACTAAAACGACTAAAGGAGAGTAGCTCTATGGCTTCTCGCTCTCTGTCTGACCTAAATCCCATAGTCAAAGCCAAAGCTGAGCATTTTCTGGCCGCTTGTAAGCGCGAGGGTCTCGATATTCTAATCTACTGTACCTATCGTTCTGGTGCAGAACAGGAGGTATTGTATGAGCAAGGACGCACCACACCCGGCAAAATTGTTACTAACGCTCGGGCTGGTCAATCTTGGCATAATTGGCGCTGTGCATTTGACTTTGTTCCGCTGGTGGCTGGGAAACCTGCATGGAACGACAAAGCGCTCTACCTTAAAGCTGGTGTCATCGCGGAATCTGTCGGGCTTGAGTGGGCTGGGCGTTGGACGGGAAAATTGCGGGAATCTGCACATTGTCAGTACAGCGGAGGACTGTCAATAAAGGACCTTATTGACGGAAAGGTGATCAAATGAGCTGGTTAGATACTATTAAGGCACTCGCCCCTACGGTAGCCAGTGCGCTAGGGGGACCGCTGGCTGGAGCTGCGGTTACTGCTATTGGGGCGCTTATTGGGTTAAGCGAGCCTACCCAAGACAAAATCAAAGCTGTCATTGAAAACGGGTCGCTTACGGGTGAACAGATCAGCGGTCTGCGACAGCTGGAGATGAAGTATAAGGACGAGGAAGCTGAACGCGGGTTCCGCTACTCTGAGCTGGAGTTCAAGAACGTTGATTCTGCTCGTGAACGAGATGCTAAGATAGTGGCCGTCACGGGACACAACTATCGCGCGGACACCATGTACGTCCTGGCCGTGATGGTGATTTGCGGACTGGTCTTCCTTATCTGGAGAGACCAGGATGTCAACGAGTATTTGAAAGGCATCATCACACTGGTGCTTGGTCGGTTTTTGGGCTATCTGGACAACATATACAACTTTGAATTCGGCACTACTCGCGTCAACCGAGCCAAAGATGAAACGATCAATACGCTAGCAAACAAATGACTCACGCTCCCACCTTCCCGGAAACTGCCAACTGCCAAACCATGTATGATTACTTTGCATGGTTTGTGGAGAATGGTCGTGGGGCGGATCGGGCAACACTCGACCAGCGCGGCCTGAGCTTCCTTGTTCTGCCGCAATACGTCGGCAAAGACATCGGCTTGTGTCTTCCACCACATGACGAAACTGACAACCCTGTGCTGCACAAGGTTTATCTGAGAGCAACGTTTTAACCACTTAAAGGGGCATCAAATGAAAATCGAATGTTTGACCACATTTCTCGACGGCAAGGACCGCTACGAAAGTGGTGATGTGCGCACGGTCGAAGATGACAAAGGCGCGCAGTTCGTCGCTAACGGATGGGCCAAGGATGTCGCTGGCCGCGTGGCAACGGGCAGTGAATCGTCAGGCGTTGTAAATCTAGCTGTCGATAACTCAGTAATCGGATTAGGAGACTCCAATGGCTAAAACAGTCCATGATGACGTGCTTGATGGCGCGCTGAACATCATCAAAAACAACGTGACGCGGCAAGTCGCTTGCTCGGCACAACCGACAACTTATACCGAAGGTAACGCCACGTATGCGCTGGCCGATGTGACGATGGCCTCGGGTGATTTCACGCTTGCCAATGGCGACACATCCGGTCGCAAGGTGACGACTGCTGCAAAGTCAGGCGTGCTGATTGACACCAGCGGCACTGCCACCCACGTTTGTTTGCTCGACGTGACCAACAGCAAGTTGTCCTACGTTACCACCTGCACCTCGCAGGCTGTGACCGCCAATGGTTCCAACACCGTCAATTTCCCGGCTTGGGATATTGAGATTGCTGATCCTGCTTAGTCATGGCACTCATTGACGACATTCTGGCGTTGCCTGCCGAGCTACGGGCAATGCAGGACACACAAGCCATTGCCGATGCTTTGCCGCCTGTGGTCACTATCCGCGCCTGCGAGATTGGCAAGGGAAAAGTGATTGGGACGATTGGCCTTGTGGCAGGTAATACGCTGCTCGACATCATTGATAACGTCGCCGACTTTCGCCATGTGAAACAACTGGTGGCCAATGGTTGGCTTGATGTGGGCGATGCACTCACCCGCGCCATGATTGATCAGGTGTGCACGCCGGAAAATGGCGCAGCACTCAAGGCATTGGCCGAAATCTCAACACCGATTGACGAAATGACCGTGCGCCGTGTGTGCTGGTCAGACAATGGGGAGTGGC
>ERZ795044.4803-NODE-4803-length-11021-cov-5.615995_pt1 | contig 11021 bp, 10 predicted proteins | sample MGYA00375128_ERZ795044 | MGnify/ENA primary metagenome ERZ795044 (study PRJEB30173, sample SAMN05720213) | anaerobic digester metagenome | isolation source: active sludge of municipal wastewater-treating anaerobic digesters | place: USA | collected 2014-12-22 ... | reverse complement strand
CAACAAAGGAAATGGAAAATATTTATATAAAAAAATTTTCCTGCATTTTTTTTAAATATCTAATTTAGTCTTGTCAAAAGCTCTTGATTTACCTGAAATAAAATCGTATCTAGGCTTTACATATTTACCCATAAGAATCTCAAACATCTCATCAGCCAACAATGCATCTGTTATTTTAACCTGAACCAGCCTTCTCATATCAGGATTCATTGTCGTTTCCCATAACTGTTGTGGCATCATCTCTCCAAGCCCTTTGAATCGCTGAACTTCATAATTTTGATCCTTCCCAATACTTTTAAAAAAGTTGTTTTTATCCTCATCAGTGTAAAAATATATTAGCTTTTTACCCTGTTTAAATGAAAATAAAGGAGGCATTGCGAAATAAAGATAACCGCCAGTAATTATATCAGGTAAAACTCTATAAAAGAATGTTAACAATAAAGTTCTTATATGAGAACCATCAACGTCAGCATCGGCCATGATTATTATCTTGTGATAACGCAAGGATTCGATATTAAAGCTATTTCCAATTCCTGTTCCAAGAGTATCTATTATAGGTTTTAGTTTTTCATTATTCTGAGCATTTTCAAAGTCAGATTTTGAAACATTTAACATTTTTCCCCACAATGGTAAAATAGCCTGATATCTTCTATCTCTCCCTTGCTTCGCTGAACCACCAGCAGAATCTCCTTCAACAATGAAAAGCTCTCTTTTAGCTGGATCTTGTTCTGAACAATCTGCTAATTTACCTGGAAGTGAATCAGACTCAAGAAAAGACTTTACCTTAGCTTTTTTATCCAATCTTTGTTGATATTTTAAATAAGCCTTTTTAGCGAGAAATTCCACAAGATGCATGAATTCAGCTTCTTTTAATTTTATTTCATCCATTAACCAGGATCTTATCTCTGTGTAAACAAGCTTTTTAATATATTCATTGCCAAGCTTTTCCTTGGTCTGCCCTTCAAATTGAGGATCCTGCATCTTAATAGAAATTATGGCTATCAATCCGGACTCAAGCTCTTTAGATGGAGTAATGTTTAAATCCTTATAATTTGATTTAAGTTTTGAATTTTCAAAAATAATATCCAGTATTTCAGATACAGCATTCTTAAAACCAATTACATGCATACCACCTTCATATGTTCTTATATTATTTACAAAAGAATATGTAATTTCATCATCTGTATCATTGTAAATAAAAGAGACTTCTATATCAACTAATTTTTTGCTATCAGTAGCAAGCTCTTTGTGAAAATATAGAGGCTCTTTAAGTAAAATTTTATTATCAAGATTCAATGCTTTGATATAATCAATTAATCCACCCTTATTTTCAAAAATATCTGATTTGTTTTCTGCTTTAAAATTAAAATGAATTGATAGAGTTTTATTAAGATAAGAAAGTTCTTCGAATCTGTTTCTTAAAATTAAATATTCAAATTTAGTATCTTTAAAAATTTCTGAATCAGGTTTGAAGGTAATTTTTGTACCTCTTTTATGTGAAGTTCCAAGCTTTTTTACGCTTTCAACAGGTATTCCTTTTCTACATTCAAAAAAATACTCAAAACCATCCCGGTATATCCATACTTTCAAATATTCAGATAGAGCATTTACAACGGATAATCCGACTCCATGTAAACCACCTGAAACTTTATATGAAACATTATCAAATTTTCCACCAGTGAAAAGCTCAGTTAATACTAGTTCAAGGGCAGAAACTTTTTCATTCCCTTTTTCAACAACATCTACGGGGATCCCTCTACCATTATCTTCCACTGTAACTTCATTATTTATATCTATTTCAATAAAGATTGTATCACAATACCCTGCGATAGCTTCATCAATTGAATTATCAACTATTTCATATACAAGATGATGAAGCCCTTTTGTTGAAGTATTCCCAATATACATACCTGGTCTGAGTCTCACATGTTCAAGTGATTTTAGATATCTTATATTTTTACCAGAGTAATTATCTGACATTTTATCTCTCCATATTTTATTTATATTACAAAGTACTTCGATAGTAATTCTGTTTCTATTTTTAATAAAAGAAAATTAATTGGTTTTATAACTTTTTTCATTCAAATAAAAGGCTTTCAATAAGTTATATGCTTTTTCTTTTAAATCAACATCTGTAATACTTTCAATTTTGCTATTTATCATCTCTTCCTCATCATCAGTGAGTTGAATTTTCTGTTGCTCATTTTTAAAATAATTTGGCAAAAATTTTGTTTTTATATCTTTTATATAACTTTCATATCTCTTGCCAATTTTTTCTAAAATATAGCTTTTATTTGAAATAAGTTCAGTACCCCATAGAGGATTATCAACAGCAAATACCAGGGTAGATCCTGTGATATATATTGGTTTACAATGTAATAATATATTATCTGAAAAAAGTTCCTTTGTATAAATTATGATTTCTCTTTCCTTTTTAGCCTTCAATACAATATGTTGAATCTCAACCGGTATAATTTCATCCATAAAATATATTTTTTCTTTCATAATCTTGATTAAAATAAAATATTTATTTTTTGATAATCCCAAACTATTATTTTAAATAAAATATGGATTTTCGAAAATATTTTACTCTTCGCTAAAAAGTATACTGGCAAAATTTTCGATATTATAAAGTTTCACCAATAATATAAAGAAAGCAAAGATAAAATATTAAACTCTATGAAATTAAAAAGCTTTGAAAAGAAAAATTATCAGTTTCAAAGTAATCATGCTGGCTAATAAAGATATTATCACTATTTGAAAAATTGTTTAGCAAAGAATTTATAGAAGATTTATCCAATGATAAAAAGAAATCATCAAACAAAATTTTTATATCTGAACTATCAAAGATCTCTTTACATTTTTGTATAAAATACAAATTAAGGTAAAAATAAAACTTATAGAAGTCAGAACTACTGCCAAAGTTAGATAAATTGCCTGTATCGTCTTTTAATATATATATATCGTTATGAGGTCCTAAATATTTTTTATAGTTGATTTCATTTTTAAAATTATTAATATATAAATCTTTTATAAGAATTGGATCTAAATTATCAAAAGAAGATTTGTATTCAATAAAATATGTTTCAAATCTACTCAAAAATTCATTACATAGTTTAATATATTGTTTTCTCTTTGTATAAAGTTCATATGTAAAGTTTGCTAATTTATCTATCATTTCCTCATAAAGTTTAAATTTAATGTCATACTGTAAATTTGAATATATAATTTCCTTTTTCTTTTGATATAATTTTTTATAATTTATGAAAGAAAAAAAATATTGTTGATCAATCAATGAAATTAGTTCATCAATTGTCTTCCTTCTTGTTTCTCGAGTAAAAATGAAATTAAGAATTGATTTATTATAGAATAGAAAAGTCTTATTTTTTAAAAGTGGAAAACTTTTTTTTTCATCATTTTCAAAATAAAACTTATTTCCATCAATTGAATATAAGATTTTTTTATCTATATCTGAATCTTTAGTTTCAATTGAAAAAAATCTTTCACCATTTTTTACGCAACCAGCAAGTGAATCACAACGAAAACTCCTATTATTCAAAATGATATAAATAGCCTCTATAATGCTTGTTTTTCCGGACCTATTATTACCATGAATAAATATCAGAGGTTTTTCAAACTCTAATGTTATCTTTTGAAATATACGAAAATTATTCAAGCGAAGAAAGTTGATACTCATATTTTATAATTTTACCGGAACTGTAATATATAAATATTTAAAAAGTCCTTCTTTTTCTTCAACTGGCAAGAAAAATAAAGCCTTCTGGGGATTATTGAATTGAAGTTTGAATTTTTTTGTTTCAATAACTCTAATAAAATCAATGATATTTTTATAAGCCAGGTAAATTTCAATATTTTCATTTTGATAGTCTATTTCAAAATTTACTTTACTTTTACCTAATTCATGTTCTAAAGTTGAAATGCTCATTTGATTTTTTGATAATTTTAAGATAATGGTGTCATCATTGGTAGAAAACATTGCTGAAACCATCTTTATATTTTGTGAAAATAAATCTGTATCAATTATAGCTTCATATTCAAAATTTTCCTGTACTAAAGTTCTATAGTTTGGAAATTTTGGTTCAAGAAGGTTGCTCATATATTGAATATTTCCTATTTGAAAACAAAACTTTTTCTCTGTTATTGAAATTTGACATTTATTTTCCGATGTTCTAACTCGTAATATTAATTGTAGTAATTTTTTTGGGACTATAGATAAAAAATCTGGTAATTCATCAAAAGATTTATATATAGCTAATCTTCTTTTATCAGTAGCTATCATATTAATCTTATCTTCTTTTTTTTCTATAAGCACACCGATGGTCGAAAATTGTTTGTCCATCTCTTCAGAAGTTGAAAAAATTGTTTTTTGAATCATGTTCTTAAAAAGATCAATATCAAGTTCAAATCTGTTTTCAAAAATAATATCAAATGAGATAGTAAATTCTGAAGGATCCATTGTCTTAAGTTCAAATTCAAATGATCTATCTTCTGAGTATATATTAAGAGATTTATTGTCTATTGTTTCAAAATTAAGTTCTACTTCTGGAACAACTTTAATTATATCGAAAAGTTTTTTAGCATTAACTAAAATCTTTCCAGGTTGAATTACTTTAGCATTATCAGAAGCTTTAAAGTATGTATTTGAATCTGTAGCTGAAATAAAAACTTTATTATTATCAAAAGCTTCTAAAAGCAAATTTGAGAATATAATAGATATAGTTTTTTGCTCAATAACAGAATCAGCTTGAGAAATAAGTTCTGCAATCTTAAATTTTTCAATGCTAAATTTCATACAAACTCCATATCTTTATTATATTAAAAATATAAATACTTTCAATGGTTTTTTATTCACCGGTAATTTATTATTTCTATTATATTAAAATTATTTTATATTTATAATCTTAATAATAATAGAGGTGAATATGTGAACATTTTTTATAAGTGCTGGAAATTCTAATGTTTATGATAAGAATAATTTTGCCTATCTTTTTCACATAATTATTTTGATTTTTATTTTAATAGCAAAAAAAACAAAAATAAGCACATTTAATCCCTGTTAATCACATTAATTCACAGTAGAAAATTAAAATAATGAACTAAATGTGAATTGATTGCTCTCCAACAAAAAACTGAGTTCTTTTCCGAACCTTCTATGAAGAGCATATTTTTTTCTTTTTTTAAAGATTAGAGATATTTAGAACTTTTAAAGGCAGGTTATACGCTACTGCCTATGATTTTATAATAATTATATCGAATTAATACTTTAATTCAGAAACAACATTAATTATTTTTTATTACTGAACAAGATTTTATGTTGAGGAGATAAAAAACAAGTTTTAAGAACTTAAATCCTTTACAATACTTTCTATGGTGGATCGTAATAATTCATCTTCCTTCATGCAATCATTTATTTTCTTGCATGCATGAATTATTGTTGTATGATCTTTTCCACCAAATGATAGACCTATTTCTGTTGTACTTGCTGAAGTTAGTTCCCTGCAAAGATACATGGCAATATTTCTTGCTCTTGAAATAGATGCATTTCGTTTTTTTGATTTTATATCATAAGATGAAACTTTAAATGTTTCAGCAACTTTTCGAATAATATCATCAATTTGAATTATTCTGGTTTCTTCAATATATTTGAATTGATCTTTTAATATATCCTTCGACAGTTCTAAAGATAAAGATGCGAGATCTATTTTATATATATCACAGTAGGCAATAAGTTTGATTAAGGCTGATTCCAGTTCTCTTATTGAAGATTTGACATTTTTTGCTATAAAGTGCAAAATTTTTTCATCAATTGTTCTTTTTTCCCATTCACACATCTTTTGTAAAATGGCTATCCTTGTTTCGTAATCGGGTGGAGTGATTTGAACAGTGAGTCCCCATTCCATTCGATTTCGAATTCTATCCTCAAAATCTTTTAAATCTTTTGGTGGTTTATCACATGTAAATACCATCTGTTTTTGAGCCTGGTGAAGAGCGTTAAATGTATGAAAAAACATTTCCATGGATGCTTCTTTCTGTTCAAGATATTGAACATCATCAAGAAGTAAAACATCAGCATTTCTGAATTTCATTCTAAATGAATTTATTTGTTCATTTTTTAGAGAATATATAAATTCATCTATAAATTGTTCTACATGCATATAAATAATTTTAAGATTTTTGTTATTAATAAGGATATGATTGGCTATTGCTTGTAAGATGTGTGTTTTACCAAGTCCGACACCACCATAAATAAAAAGAGGATTCATATGCTGGCCTGGAGCCTGAGCAACTCGAAGAGCAGCTGCAGCACAAAATTGATTGTTTTTACCTATTACAAAGTTATCAAAAGTGTATCTTGGATTTAAATATTGAAGCTGGTCATATCTGAAAAGATCAGATTTTAAAGTTTTATCTTCCTTATTAGCAACTTTTGAGGATGTTTGTTGTGTTTCATTTTCTTTTTTATCAATTATCTTTTCACTATTCTCTTTTGCTTTTTCAGAAACAATATATTTAAATTCAACATTGGTTTGATTAAATTCATAAAATGTTTTTTTTATTATATCTGCAAAAGATGAAATAAATTTTTCTTTGGATAGAGAACTTGGAAACTTTATAATAATGACATTTTCTTTAAAAGAAACAGATAAATCTTTAATCCATAAATTGTATGAAAGATCGTTAATTATCTCTTTAGAAAGAAGATACAGTATTATTTCATCCCATATTTTTTTATTAATCATCCTTCCTTCCTGTAAAAAACCTTTAAAGACTAAAAAGATTATCTAAAGCCTATGTCTGGCTGTATACCTGGATTTTCCATATGGATTTTGCAGTGATTCTCAAACAAATCTTCTAAAATTTTTAAATTGGATAAAAAATAATTAGAAAAAAATTGTAAACAAAATTAACTATTATTAAAAAAAAAATCAACATAAAATTAAGAAATTTATTTTTCTTGACTATAAGTATCTATTTATTATTTTTTTAAGCACATAAATAACAATGATTCTATATTATTATTTTTGTAATTATACAGGAGATAGTATGAAAAGAACATTCCAACCTCATAATTTGAGAAGAAAAAAGACACATGGTTTTAGATCTAGAATGAAAACAGCTGATGGAAGAAAGGTCCTCGCTAGAAGAAGAAGAAATAATAGAAAACTTTTAACTGTTGGTGATGTTAAAAAAGCTAAAAAGTGGTAAAATTAAAAAGAATACAAAATAAAAATACTATTTTGCAACTTCTTAGTAAAAGTTCAATATTTCGAGGCAAAAAATATAGAATTCACTTTAAAAAAGGTGAAGAAGATTTTTCTTATGCTATTTCTGTTTCCAAACATTTAGGTAATGCTGTTAAACGAAATAGAGAAAAAAGGTGGGTAAGGTCCATCTTTTATAAATATAGATTTGATATTAATTCTGGTGCCAATGTTTTTATTATTATTAAGCAAGCAGGTGGATTATATACTGAGGCGGAAAATGAAATTTTTGGCTTTATTAAAGAAAATTTTAAATGATATTTTTTCATTTCTTGCGATTTGTATTATACGATTGTATAAACTTTTTATATCACCATTATTGCCCCCTTCTTGCAGATTTACTCCGACATGTTCCTCTTATGCTTTACAGGCTTATAAAAAATACAATTTTTTCAAAGCAAGTTTTCTTACAATAAAAAGGATATTGCGATGTCATCCTTTTTCAAAAGGTGGATATGATCCTGTTCCATAGTACTAATATTCTTTTTAATCAAGCTAAATTTTAATATCAGGAGATTAATTAATGGATAGAAATCAAGTCGTTTTTTTAATTTTATCTTTTCTTTTAATTTTTGGTTATTATTTTTTAATTTATCCTAAACTTAATCCAGTCAATCAGACACCTACTCAATCAACAGAAAATATTGCAACCGAACAAGATTTGGAGCAAACACCTGAAATGGAAACTCAAAGTAAAGAAGAGCAAGGTTTACCTGGCAAGAAAAATTTTGATATAAAAACTTCAATAAATCCTGAAAAAAAATATGATTTCAAGAAAGAAAAAAATTCAATAAGTTTGACAACAAAGGGAGGTGAGTTTGAAGAACTAACAATTAATGAAAGAGATAATCTAGTTATTAAAACTCCTGAGACGAAATTCTTATCGACAGAATATTATGAAACTAACACTGGATATGTTGAAAATTCTCACCCCATAGACTTTGCAGTAAATAATGAACCAGATGAAAATAGTATCTCTATGAGCAAGATATTTTATGATTCAGCATCCAAAGAGGTTGAGATATCAAAAAATATTGTTTTTGAAACTTCAAATAAAATGAATGTAACAATTTCAATCAAAGGTTTGCAAAACAATATCCCAAGGTTTGATGATAATCTTGTAATTTCACTTTTTTCTTTTAATGGAAACATTGGTCCAAAAGAGTTGCTAACAAATAAATACAATAAGCAAGAAATCTCATACTACTACGCTAAGAAATTTAACATGGTTAAAATGAATAAAAAAGGTTTTTCCACGATTCCCGATTTTACCTGGATTTCTATTCAGAATCTTTACTTTACAATAATCATTGAAAAAGTAAATGCAAATAACGCAAATGCTCTTGCTATTTTAAACCAGAATAATACACAGACAATGATTGTCAAAGCCAATGCTCTTGATCTTGTAGAAAATGTTTATAAATTTAATGTTTATTTCATGCCAAAAGATAGAAAAATGCTTTCAAGTTACAATAAAACTTTCTTAAGTATAAAAAATAGATTTGGTATACTTAACCCTCTGGTTATAGCCTTTGAGTATATCCTTTCATTTCTTTATTCCTTAATTAAAAATTGGGGTGTTGCTATCATCTTTCTTTCAATAATAATAAAAGCTCTATTATTTCCTCTATCAAGGCAATCAACTGTTTCGATGAAAAAAATCTCACAACTTAATCCTGAGATAAAAGAGATTCAAGAAAAGTATAAAGATAATCCTCAAAAAGCGAATGCTGAGATGCAGGCTCTATATAAAAGAGAGAAGATAAATCCTCTTTCTGGTTGTTTGCCCTTGCTCATTCAATTTCCATTTTTAATTGCTCTTTATAATGCCTTGCTTTATAATATTGAACTTAGAGGGTCATCTTTTTTATGGATCAAGGATCTATCCCTTGGGGATTCTATCTTACATTTATCATTCAAAATTCCTCTTATAGGTTCTGATATAAGACTATTGCCAATAATAATGTTGCTTTCGCAACTTGGTCAGACATTTTTCCAGGCTAAATCTCAAGTAGCTTCAACAAAAGAGCAGCAGATGCAAACCAAACTCATGACATGGCTTTTCCCGATAGTATTTTTCTTTGTTCTTTACAACATGCCTGCTGGTTTAATACTCTATTGGACTTGCTTGAATATACTTCAAATACTTGAAACTCTTGTTGTATCTGCTTTTGAAGGCAGGAAAAATCTTGTTAAAAGCACTAAATAAAAGGAGCTTATCATGCTTCAAAAAATATATATATCAGGGAAAACTTTCGAAGATGCTAAAAAGGTAGCATATGAAAGATTCAGTAAACAGGTTGATCAGTTGAAAATTGAAGAGTTTAAAGAAAACCCTCCAACTATTATACTTGAAGTGCCGATAGAGAATCTTAAAGAAGATCTTTTCAATCTTTCCACTAAATTTTTCGATAAAGCTTTTAATCTTTATAGTATTGAAGGGACTATATCTGAACCAGAGTTTGATGACAACTATTATATTATAAGAATACGAACAAATAACGATTTATTCTTTGTAAAAAATAATGCTCAGATACTTTTAACATTACAGGAGCTTATAAATGCTATAGGTAAAAAACAGCTTGGGTTTGAACCTCGCATTATACTTGATTGTAAAGATTATAGATTGCACAGAAATAATTTTTTAAAAACTATTGCTCTAAAAAAAGCGGAAGAAGTTAAAAAAACAAGAAGATCTTTTATTTTTTATCCACTGGATTCTTATGAAAGAAAAGTGATACATACAGCCCTACAAAATGATGATGAAGTTACTACAGAATCAGAAGGTAATTCAAGATACAAAAGAGTTAAGATTCTGCTTAAAAATAAATAAATTATTTTTATATTTTTTATTTTGCATCTGATTGGTTTAAACAAAAGGAATTCAAAGGTAAAGATACTACAGTTAAAAGTAGTCGGTGGTTTAAATCGAAAGTTCGTTAACAAACCTGGCTATACAATATTCTAAAGTCAGAAAAAAATCATATACAATTTTTGAATTTTTCAAAAGATATAAATAATTAAGAGTGATCAACTGTTTATTTAAATATAAAAAATTTTTGCTTGGTTTAAGGTAATTATTATGAGCGAAGGGATATATGCTCTTGCAACGCCTTATGGTAAAAGTGCGATAGCCATAATAAGGGCAAGTAAGGAAGGTATACTCAACCTTATGTTGCCTTATTTAACTACAAAAAAAGTTGCAGATCGAAAGGCAATATTAACATATCTATATTTTGATAGAGAAAGAGAAAAATTAATAGATCAATTGATAATGATCTATTTTCCGGGGAAATCATCCTATAGTGGGGTAGACACAATTGAATTTCATTGCCACGGCTCTGTTTTTATAGTAAAAGAAATTTTTAAGTTTTTACAAAGCCTTGGCTTTAGAGAAGCTTCCAGAGGTGAATTTACAAGATTGGCTGTACTGAATGGCAAAATGGATTTAATTCAGGCTGAAGCTATAAATAATCTTATAAATTCTGAATCATTTGATGCTTACGAAGTTTCTTTGAGGAATTTATCATCTGCTCTATCAAATATAGTTGAAGAAATCTATCAAGAGATTTTAGATTCTGCTTCGATAATTGAATCAATACTATCTTATCCTGAAGAAGATTGGGAGCTTGAAAATCAATATATAGATGATATTTACAATAAGGTCGATAATTCATTAAATAAAGTTGAAGAATTACTGAAAAACGCCAATTATGGCATTTCCTTGAACACAAGATA
>ERZ795044.4801-NODE-4801-length-11024-cov-4.973653_pt1 | contig 11024 bp, 8 predicted proteins | sample MGYA00375128_ERZ795044 | MGnify/ENA primary metagenome ERZ795044 (study PRJEB30173, sample SAMN05720213) | anaerobic digester metagenome | isolation source: active sludge of municipal wastewater-treating anaerobic digesters | place: USA | collected 2014-12-22 ... | reverse complement strand
AGACCGAGTTTCGCAACATCTTTCCATGTATCACCACCTCAATTCTGGAAAAAAGGACTATATAGGTTTATGTTTAGTGACACATATAATGCAGGAGTGATCGTTGAATTGTTTACTGAACCAGAGTTACACCCCGACCGATTATTTATGGCATTAAGAGATGACGGATTTTTAAATGTAGACTTAATGAACGAAGAGGAGTCTTTCTTGCTTTATAAAAACTTTTTACGTTTACCTGGTGTTACAGATGAGATAATGGAAAACTTCCGAATCAAGTTTCAAAGTGACAATTCGAAAAAAGACCCCGACTATCTAAAGAAAACAGGAACAGCTTATGAAGATCACAAGCCTATCGGACTTAGGTTCAAACGAAGAAAGAAAAGAAAAGCATAATTAAAAGGAATTAATGTAGGTCGCATATGCGACTCTTGAAGCCTCCCAGTCGCGCCTTGCAATTTTTCAGGAAAGTAATTTCTGTCACTAATCACCGATAAAGTTATTATTAAAATTACTTAAGTCAAAGACAAAAATAAATCGAAAACTGTAATGACTTAAATTTTATGTTCAACTATAGTGTTTTCCTTTTGCTTAGCGCAAACTCTTTTCAGAAGTTTGCTAACGATACAACTCCAACCAAATTTGATTTTACGCCGAAATCGACCACCTAAGCTCCAAAAAAACAAGCATTTTCGTCAAAATTAAAGTTCGTTTTTAGCTCAATTTCACACTTTTGAATATTTATTGTCGCTGAGAAAAATTGCGACAATAGCTTTATAATTTGAAATACTTTTCGACCCATTTTGCCTATGAAAAAAGGCAAATTTTTGCATCAATTTTCAAAAATAAAACTTTGTGACTAATAAGAAACTGCGACAATAATGTTCTTGACAAGTGAAAAAACGACCAATATCTTCACCATGTCATGAAAGAAGAAATATTGTTCATTCAAATTTCCAGATCAGAACTTCAAATAATGCTTGAAGAAGCAGTCAGGAATGCTATGACTGGGCTTCAGAACAATAAGACAACGAATGAAGAGTATTTAACACGCAAAGATGTTGCGGAGCTTTTTAAAGTAACCCTGACAACTATCAGCGATTGGTGCAAAATAGGCAAGTTAAAACGCCACCATATAAACAGCCGAGTATATTTTTTAAAATCAGAAATAGAAAAATTATTCCAAACTGACCCACAAGAAAATAGAAATACAAAAACAAAAAAGCACTATGTCTAAGCCATTAAATCCAATCGATCCTGAATCACCTTTCTACAGAATCTGTCCACATTGTAAGAAACCACACATGGTCCACAATAAAGGTCGCGATTACTGCTCCGATAAATGTTATCAGGATTTTTACAATTTAACGAGAAAATTCAAAAAGCCATCTAGCTCCTACCCTCCGATAATAAATGAAACCGAAAAACAGTTACGAAATTATCAAGAAGATCCGAAAAAAGAAATTCCCATTGACGCTCTTGACACCAATCAGAAAATACTTGAATCGCTTTTTATCGATAAAGATGGTACTGCTTATAAAATAACCGAACTAGAAAGTGCAGGCTTTGAATTTTTTGCTTATACCTTTCGCTATCCTTTTAATTCGGATCAGAATATTTACTGCCTTGAGTACGGCAAGTACGAAGCATTTCTGATTGAACCAGACGCATTATTACTTCATCCTAAACAAAAATCAATATGATAACTTATCCAGAACTCATCAAATTATTTGGAACTCCGGTATCAAAGATTCCGGTTCCATATCAACCATTTAAATTTACGAAGGTTCACTACTTCTTTGCTGCTGTCATACTTGGACTGGCTGCATATGGCACATACAGCTTAATAAATAATAAAACCACTTTTATGCCAATAAAAATTAAGGAAAAGGAAGAAAAATGATTTCAGTTAAGAAATCAAAGTTAGAAATTCAGTTTCATAGATGAGTTGAATATTAAAACCTGCTGCTCGTAATTCTTCAATCTTCCTCATTTTAGCTGGTCCGGCAGAATTACCGACAATCACAATGTCGGTTTTCTTGCTAATGGTAGTGTTGATATCACCGCCAAGATTATGAACTTTAGCAGCTGCATCATGCCGCTCTATTGACTTTAGATCGCCGGTAAATACAATTCGCTTTGAATAAAAAACATGGTCCTTATTCTCTGCCATTAAATTGGGCTTGAGCAATGCACTATCTAGTACTTTCTTTTCAAATACTGAGAAATCTTTTCCGCTAGTATTTCCGGAATCGCTTTTAGATATTCGATGAGTCAAGTCATCGGCGCTAAAACGAAAGGATTTCTTATCGTAAACGGGAATTGCTCTAATGCCAATTTCAGAACAGATGATTGCATCTGCTAAACAATTATGATGAAGACAATCCATCTTGAAATACTCAGCCAAATCAATCAAACGATATCTTTCAAGTTCATGAAACACTTCCTGAGCTAGTTTATGTGTGCAGATATATTTCATTTTAGGATGACTAATGGAATAAGCATTTAGCGTTTGTTTAAGGACATCAATGTCAAAGTCGGCATTGTGCGCCAATACAATCTGCCCATCAATTTCCGGAGCTATTTGGTCCCAAACATCATCAAATTCTAATGCATCCTCTACAACTTTCGCACTAATGCCGTGCAAACTGACATTAATTTTAGCAAATCTCATTTCCTTAGGCCGAATGAGAATTTCTCTTTTTGAAACAATTTCTCCACCGACCACTTTCACAATACCTAATGAACATGGACTATTTCGCTGTTCGTTTGCTGTTTCAAAATCAATCGCCGTAAAATTTAGTTCATCAAGGTTTTTGAGAATTTGATTTTGCTCCATATGAAAAATTTAATTAATAATTATTAGAATATTAAGCTTAGTTGACTTCTGTTAATTCAGCACTGTTTATGATTGGTATAATTTTACTTATATAAATTCTTGTTTCATTTAAATCATAATACTTGGATTTCAAAAGCTCAACCTTAAATTTGACCGGCAAGTATTCACCCCACTTCGAAAAGCCGAGCAGAAACGGTTTTTCCTCAATTTGCTTCTCCACAAATTCATCAATATTACTCAAAGGCTCAGCAAGTTTTTTCCACATTTTTAAAAAATCAGTTTCTGAAATTTTTAAATCAAATTTACTTTGATATTCATTAAACTCATACTTAATTTCATAATAGTCAAACAACATTCCTAGTGTCCTGTTCACCTTTGTTCCGGTGAATGAAAAGAATTCAACTTTGTGATCAGAAACTAATAAAGGGCGCTCCAGTTCAATATTACCAATCTTAAATTTCAAAAACTCTTTTCGCATTGCAGTAATCTCTTTGTCACATGCTTCATTCAAAACATCATATTGATCATCACAATAAAGAACTTCCAACATCTTTTCGCGAATCCTTTGGTGAATCATTGAGCCGCCACCATAAAAGAGCGGTTTCTTTCCGTCTTTCGCCGGGATAACTTCTATCTTCTTTGCCTTAAAATCAACATCAATAATTTTCCATATTTTCGCAGATAGTAATATATTTTGATCTGGTGCAATCTGCGGTGTAAGAGGAATTTCACCAATCTTATTGCCCCCACTAGCAACTTTAAAATTCTCTTCTGTTCGAAACATACTATAGAATTCTCGACTGTTAACAGTCCGCTCTCCGTCCATTCCAATAATTACTTCATTCTGAATTTTTTCGAGAAAGTTAATTTCAATCAAGTGGTCGACAATTTGACGAATTTCAGAAACATCAATTTCATTGAATGCAAAATTGGCTTTTAATTCCTTCACTAATTGATCAATTGCAATTCCTGAATGACCTTTTGCTATTGATAATGCTTGATGAAGTAAAATATCATATGGACGATCATTGGTAGATGGAGGCTCGATAAAACCTTCTTTATACAATAACCAACATGCGAGTGATTGCAATAAACTCCATTTGCCTGTTGCATACAAAAACAAATTACTACTCTCCCCTTCTTTTCGTCCACTTCGACCTAACCTTTGAATTAAAGATGCTATACTATGAGTTGCATCAATTTGGACAACTTCCTCAACCGAACCGATATCTATTCCGAGTTCGAGTGTCGATGTACATGAAATACAAAAATTTTGTCTCTTGTTATTTTTTGCAAAATACTCTACATATTCCCGTACTTCTTTATCGACAGAAGAGTGATGAGAAAAATAATTTGAATGCCCATGACTTCTAGCAGAGATCTTCTTCAACTTCACAGCAACTTCCTCTGCTCTACCTCTACTATTTGGAAAAATCAATACTTTATTATCTTTTGTTTCTTGATAAAGATCAGCCAAAAGATCAGAAGGCAATTCCATGCCATCTTCTTTAAAATAACGAAAAACAGAATTTATATCTTTCGTTGTTTTATCTAATAATACTTTTGTGTGCTCTTCATTTCCGGTAAATTTTTTAGCTTCATTATAATCACCAATTGTTGCTGATAGTCCAACTATGGAGAAAGGTTTATCACATTCAGCCTGCAAACGTGAGAGCAATGATTTTAACTGAGTCCCTCGGTCACTCCCAAGAAATGAATGAATTTCATCAATGACTACATATTTAAGATTTGAAAACAACTGCCTCAAATTAAAAGGCTTGTTGACAAACATTGCTTCAATCGATTCAGGTGTAATCAGAACAATGCCATCAGGGTTTTTGATTAGTTTTTCTTTTAAAGTTCTATTAGCTTCTCCATGCCACTTTGTAACTGGTATATCAAGATATTTGCAAAGTTCTTCCACTCTATAAAATTGATCGTTAATCAGAGCAATTAGCGGGGAAATATAAAGCACCTGCACTCCACCCTCAGTAAAATCAACTTTAGAAAGTATAGGGAGAAATGCAGCTTCAGTTTTTCCTGAGGCTGTTCTTGAGGCTAAAATATAATTATCATTAGATGATAGAATTCGATTGATTGCCGCTATCTGGATTGGTCGTAGTTGTTCCCAGCGCTTATCTCGAATATATCTTCGTATTGGTTCTGAAAGTTGATCAAATGACATTATATTTCCTCTATATTATCAACAGCCATTTCATCCGGTCTTTCATCTGAAACCTCAAGTTCACCAAACAATTTACTTTTATCAACTTCCGGATTTTGGCGTATAATATTTAGAATATTCAAAAAGTCTCTGATGACTTCTCTTGGAGTTAAGAATTCAGATGCTCCGGGCTTGTTAAACAATTCTTCCATAAACTGATGGATATCCTCGTCTGAAACTTTAATTTCTGTTTTATAATTGAAATCAAAGATCGCTTTTAGCTTCTTTAGCAAAACAAATATTTCATTGTGATCAAGAGGCATTAAACGAATCACAGGTTGAGCAAAATCCCTTATCTCAGCAGTTTCAAATTTATTTGTTTCAAGTCGAGATTTTAAGGCATTATAGCTAAACAAGCCTCTTCGCTCGTTCTCCAATACTTCCTTTGTTCCGGCAAAATTGATAAATAGATTTGAAACTTTTCCTTGAAAACAATCATTATAAATAGTCAGGATCTTTTCATAATTCTTTTCACGCATTACAGAGGTTGAAATTTTATAGAGATTTATCGCTTCATCAAGATTAATCATGAATCCACTGTAACCAATGCTCACAAATAGTTTACAGAAGTTCTTAAGCATATCATAATAATTCAGATCATTGATCACTTCACGTACTCCAAGATCCTGCTTTGCTTCAGTTTTTGTTCTGTATTCACCTTTCAACCACTTTAAAGCACTTCGCCTTAATAGTTCGTCATCTTTTATATACCCTTCATAGTACTTCATTACAACAGTTCCAAAGTCGAAACCACCTACATCGGTGATCTCGTTAATGGTTTTCATGATATTTGTCTGAATCAACTTCAAATATTGCTCTTTTCGAATTTCAGCCAAATCTATTTTATTTTCTTCGGCAGTCTTTCCAATGACATGCTCAATCCACTTTTCCAATAAAGTCGGCAATGCACCGCCTTCAGGTTTTGTTTGAATTGAAATATTATCCATAATGGATGAATACAGAGCAACTCCTTTGCCGTCATTTGAATATAGACGGTTATCAGGTGTAAAGTCTGCATTCGCTACAACAAACTTCTGTTTCAGAGCAACAGTATTAAGAAGGTGAAGCATAAACGATTTACCGGACCCGAAATCACCGATCCAGAACTTCACCATACTATGTCCATTTTTCACATCATCTAATGCCGAAACAAAAGCAGCAATCTCTTCAGATCGTCCTACTGTGATATGTTGAACACCAATTTTAGGGACTACGCCCCCTATCAATGAATTAATAATTGATGTAGCCTCTTTAGGTTTAATATTCTCAATCATAAGCGTAAAAGTTTTTTATAATAATTTGGTTCTATTGTGTAATATTCAGGTTCTTCTTCGATTAAAACGTCATCTAAACAATCAAAGCATTTCTCATTCAGGCTATCAATTACTTGGTTTTTCAAAACACCTTTCGATTTTGAGAATTCCGCAAATTCATTAGCCGGAACAGTAAAATTACTCTTCACAAAAATATCAAGAGTTGACAAATGAATTTCTTCGAACATCAAGGAATCTAAATAAACAGAAGTAGTAGTATGTGGCGCTTTCGAAATGATCTCTATTTGTATTTCATTAGTTCCCACTTCCGTTGACTTTATACTGTTCGCTTCGTCCTCAAACTCATCTTGCAAATAAGTATTCAATAATTCTACTGTTTCAGAATGTTGCTCCTGAACTTCTACAATAGATATTGTATCCAGCTTGATCTTCTTTCGTTTTACTTCATAAATTTTAGAAACAGACTGAATTGCATTTTCTAAATTCTTATTCTTTATTAATTCGCTAACGACAATTTCAAATTCACGCAATTGTTCACTATTTTTAAACAGACTTTTTTGAATGGTTTTAGTAAGTTGTTTATTGTCGAAATTATCCGACCTAAGGTCATAAAATAGATAGTGAATATAAAATACCAAAGCTGACTTTTTATCACTTTTTGAAATGAACTTAGAGGCTTCAAAATAAATATTCTCAATAGAAGGATTCTTTGCATTTAACTTTGCAAGGGAATTAATCTCCTTAGAGAAATTTTCAATATCGCATTTAAATTCCTTCGTCAATATTTCAAATTTATTTTTCCACCTACTTGTATTCTTTGAATTCAATAGTATGTCAGTTGGTTCATCTATTTCTGCAATTTTATCATTTAAGGAAGCCAAGATTGAATTGACGTGTGAAATAACTTTAGATTCTAGAATTAGGGCAGCTTCTTCATTCGAATAGATATCAACATTTATTTTTCTTTTGTGGCCATAAAACTCTCGCACTGCGTTTTCAGTGCACTTAAAGATAAGAGGATACATTTCCCTTGATGTAGATTCGATGGAATACTTATAATTTGAACTGCCATCTCTGTATTTAAATTGCTTTTTCGCAACAACATCTCCAACAGCTTTAAACTCTGTTTCTAAATTTGTTCCGGCTACTACATACTTATTTTTCAATTCCGAAACTACAGTTAAAAATAATTTTAGTACTTCTATCAAACAAAATTCAATTTCACAAAAATTATTATGCGGAGTATAGATTTTATTTAACAATTCAACACTCTCATTGTCTAATTTTAATTTGTTCTTGAACTTATTACCAAGATACCATTCATTAGAATAATATGAATTTCCATAACTACTTCCCTGTTCATTAATTGTGACAGGCGCCAACTTTTTTGCTAATAATGAACTACAGTAAGGTTTTGTTTTAGGATACTTTTCACTAAGAATATATAAATCATCCTTTAGCTTTTCAATGCTGCCATGCTGGTCATAATCTTTGAACAGATGAAACAGTAAAACGAATGCATAATTATCATTCCCTTCTAAATCTAAACACTTTCCTTTCAGAAAATAATAACGAAAGGATACATAAAATTTACGTTGGTCTTCTGTAGCACTCTCTAAATCACTATAACTATAAATATACCTATGTAGCCAAGGAACAACATTAATTTTCGGCTCTGTCGGTAATTTTTCTGATGAAATTTTATATACTTCGTTAGTTACATCAATAATAGAATCATCTATTTCAAGAATTGGTTTCACTGCATTAGAATTCAAATTTGATTTATTTAATATATTCATTACCGTATTCACCGTAGAATGGGAAACGGCATCCTCATTCTGAATTTTATTAATTGGAGATCCATCAACCGGAATTGCTTTAATGATCGTGTTTGAAGTCGGAGTTGTTTTCGAACTAACAGTCACGTTTGGAGCAATACCTTTCTTCACAGACCTAGACGACGAAAGATTCCGGTTGACCTGTTTTTTCTTGTCTAAAGAAGAAATTAGAACGAATACGATGATTACAATAAAAACGAAGCCTGCCATGAAATGATAAAGAATTAGAATTGTCTGCTACTGATTTCGGAATAGCTAAAAACAAATATACACTTTGGGCCGAATAATCCAAAATGAAAAAGCTAGTCGATTTGAGCAAAATGCTACAATTTTACATCTGTTTACATGTGTTTACAGGATTAATAAAAACTGCATTTACAGCCAATTTTGTGAAGAAATATCAACTTTTCCTGTAAACAAATGAATACAATTGTTTACAGGAACACAAGTCTGATTTTCTCTGGAAACAAAACATAAAAAAGCAACATTTATCTCGTTTTATTAGCTTTTATTAAGAGAAATAATTTCGAAATTTTCAATTATAAATAAAAATCAAAATTCACGCGTTCTTCCCCTACTCGTTCATCGCCGCCTTTACCTCGCCCTTTTTGAAAAACATCCGTTAATTGATGTGGTAAGATTTCAGGCGACTGGACCGCGCCCACTCTGAAACGGAGACAATGCTAACTGAAAAGAGCTTGGCTATTTCAGATCTTCTTAATAGCACCTTATTATCGGCTTTAGGTGGCTTTGGGGCATTCTGAACGGTATTTCATAGACCGATCGAAATAGGCCTTAAGCTCCTCTAATGCCGTAATATGAAGCGTTATTTCGATTGAATGCTTAGCTTTTGGCGAAAGTTTAATCTCTTTACCGTGAAAATTGTTGGTTAGTTTGCGCGGAATTTCCATATAACTGCAAGAAGGACTTCTGCACTAATTGAATCCGCTCCTGGTTCCATATTTAAAATATTTGTCGTGGAAATATTATCATGCAAATTGATGTACCTTCTTTTTTTGTGACTAAAAAGTGCAAATTGAATCACTCAGCTTTAACAATCTTCTTCATTACAACATTTTTCTCCGATATCAATTCCAATTGATACGTTCCTGAAGAAAAGAAAGAAAGATCAAGTTGGATTTTGTCCCTGAATTTTCTTGACAATAACAAGCTGCCTAAATTGCTATAAAGTTTTAATTCTACATTAGCCGTACTATGCGCATGGATAGTTATTGATTTACTGAATGGATTTGGGTAAATTTCGATTTTTATATCTTCAAAAGTTATGTTATCAGTAGAATTTAATAGAGAATCACAAACACTTCCGATTACTGGTCCTAGTTGATAATCCGGATTACTTGGCAATCCGTAGTATGTACGTTTCCCTCCAAGATAAAAACTGAATGGTTGAAAATCACATGCAGCTCCTAATTGGTTTGGATCATTGATCACACTTAGATTCATGTTAATGTAATTGTACATTGAATCAGCATATGGATAACTGTTCACGCCTGGACTTTCATACGCTCTAGAATAGTATATTTTATTGTCAGGTGCTAATCGGATTGCTCCGGGTCCAATAGGTGCACGGGTGCTATCTATCGTGTCAGCTGTTGATGATACATTGCTAGCTGTGAGATCATACTGAATCAAATAGGATTGATCAATGAGTTGAGATCTATTCGAGGTAGTATAAAACAAATTTCCATTAGTACTATAACTTCCCTCCCAAAAAAGTCTTGTCAATGGCGGAGTAGTAATTTCAGGATAAATTAAACGCGGATTATTTATTGTACCACTACAACGATCGAAATCAAACTCACACATGTATCCTCTAAGATTTATACACATTATTTTTGTTCCTTCCGGATTTAAAATTATTTTTTGAAAATAAATATCAGTGGCGTCATAAAAATCGAAATCCATTTCATTTGAGATTCCAATAGGTGTTATCAGATAAACTATAAATCTGTTTAAATGCGTATAATATTGGCTTGCCTTTTTTGCAATCAACCACCAATCACGGCCGTTCGCATGTTTAATTGATTGCACGCAATCTGCAATTGAGTCAGAACTAATTTGGATATGTTTAGAAGTTACTTCTCCTCTTCCTTGGTCTAGTGCCATATCTATTACAGAGTAATACAATCCATCTAATAAAGAGAAAGCACCATTTGTTATTAGATAGTATTTAGAAATGCTATCGGGAAAAGGAATTATTTGTTGCTCATTATAAAATCCGCCAGCTATAATCCCTTCACCGCCATCTAAAAGTGTATCATTATTTGCATTCCAAACAATTGTTTTCAAAAGTGGTCCGTATGTATTTGCATACAATTGCAGGTTTCCTAATGAATCTGCAATTGAAACACAACTTCCTCTCCCATCCATAACACTATTGAATGGAAGAGGGTTTGTAATGTCTCTGAAATCTACTCCTGCACTATCCCCGAAACACCAGATGGAATTTCGAAGTTGAGCGTTAGCTGAATTTATTGTAAAAAATAAAATTACCATAATAGTTCTCACAATGCAATTTACATTATTTAATGCTCTATGGCAAGTTTATGTGATTCAATTAATACACCATCTATAGAAAATTTAACGTAATACATGCCTGAAACAAGATTTGAAACAGGTAATTCAATCGAATCCGAGTTCATCCTATAAACTTTAATTAATCTTCCTGTTATATCAAATAATCGAACCTCGTTATGCTTTTTAAGGTCTAATCCCAAATATTGAAATGTAGCAGTATTACTAGTTGGATTCGGATAAAGAATGCCATTTAATATGAGGTCATACTTTATCGAATTGATGCCTCTTTTTCTTAATGGAGGTAGGAGGTCAAT
>ERZ795044.4800-NODE-4800-length-11028-cov-4.403263_pt1 | contig 11028 bp, 7 predicted proteins | sample MGYA00375128_ERZ795044 | MGnify/ENA primary metagenome ERZ795044 (study PRJEB30173, sample SAMN05720213) | anaerobic digester metagenome | isolation source: active sludge of municipal wastewater-treating anaerobic digesters | place: USA | collected 2014-12-22 ... | reverse complement strand
CAGCAGAGCCAATTCCCCCCATTCCGCCAACAACTAAATACACGCTCATTGCTGATTTTTCAACTCCTGTTTGCGTGTTTTTATTAATTGTCCAACCTCCAGGGTATCCCCTTCTAAAGATGCATCCACCGTTAATAAAAGGTACTTCTTCTTTTTTTCCATGAAAAATACTTCCTGACCTAAAGCAAGCGACACACCACTATACCCCAGCGGGCTCAAATTAGGATTCATCACACCCGGAATGCTGAGTGGTATGCTGGTTAATGTTTCATTATGCAAAACAAATGATGCATAATCTTGCTGATGTGCAGGCTGGCTAAACATCAAGATACAGGATAGTAAGATTTGGTGAATCATACCGATAGAAACACCACCTATCCCCTATTGTTCAAACGGTATTTAAAACAATTTACTTTGCTTGCCGTCTTTTAACTTCGTCTCTCCTGAATCAAGATCCCATTCCATTTGCGTGCCTACTTTCAGATCAGGGTCTTTTTTTTCCGGTTTTACTTCCGGCTCAGGTTCGGCTTCAGGCGGCAATCCGGTTACTTTTCGAATTTCGTACTGACTTAAACGCTTGCCCTGACTTTTCCATCCTTTCACATCAATAAAAGTTTCCACTTCAACCACTTCAGGTACTTCTTCCTGTTTACGTCCTTTAACAACCACAATTTCTAAACGCGGTTTTGCTGCCGTTGAGGCAAAATACAATTTAGAACCTGTTGATTCTGTGATGAACGGATATTTTTTATCCGGCACAATTGATTCAATATAAAACCGCTTGAGGAACATTTGCTTTTGTTCATTGTCCCAATACGCGGCTGACACCACGCGTTGTTCATTAAACTTTTCGAGCAGGAGTACATCGCGCATTTCGAAACGATTACTTAATTCGAAGTTTGTTAATTCATAAGTGCCGTCTCGATATATGGCCAATAAATTATCTCCCGTATCAAACTCACCCAGATAGCGGCCACGTGCATCCACATTCAGGCGTCCCACCGTTTCGTCAATCCATAATTTTCTGCCGCCTAAGGTGCTGGTTCCTTTTTCTTTTTGTACGATTTTTCGCAATGGATATTTCGTAACCGTATTTCCCATACTCGAGCGACCTTTAACGGTCAATTCGCCGAAATCAAAATCAAATTGCTTGTGTATGGCCCGGGCGTTGGGATGTAACTGCAGGTTCACCACTTCACTTTCGCTATTCGGATTAGCGCTGAAATACCATACTTTGCTTTTCGCATTACCCTGTGTTAAATCATATTCTTTATCCCGTGTAATGGCGGTAACGTTAAATCTTTTGGCGAATGCCTTTCCGGTTTTCCCGTCCGTATAAATCATGTGATACGTCATCCGCTCATCTTCTTTCTTCCACACCTGAGCGTAGAGAATTTTTTTGCCGATGAATACTTTATCTGCTATGCGCACTACTTTCATTTTACCTTCATCTGTAAAGGCAATGATATCATCAATATCTGAACAATCGCAGATGAATTCGTCTTTCTTCAACCCAAATCCGATAAACCCTTCTTCACGATTTACATAGAGTTTTGCATTGTTAGCTACTACCGCTTTGGCTTCGATAGTATCGAACTTTCTGATTTCCGTTTTACGTTCGCGACCCTTACCGTATTTTTTTAATAGCTCTTCGAAATATCGGATGGCATAATCTGTGAGATGGCGGAGATTATGCTTAACCTCCTTCATTTCTTTCTCCAGTTCGCGGATATATTCATCTGCTTTAAAGGCATCGAATTTGGAAATGCGTTTGATTTTAATTTCTGTTAACCGCACAATATCCTCTTCCGTAACTTCCCGCATTAATTTCGGTTTATGGGGATCAAGCCCTTTATCGATAGCGCGAATTACTTCTTCCCATGTTTCGCATTCCTCAATATCGCGGTAGATGCGATTTTCGATGAATATTTTTTCCAGTGAGCTGAAGTGCCATTTTTCATTTAATTCCTCAAGCCGAATGTCGAGTTCGCTTTTTAAAAGGTCTTTTGTGTTTTTAGTACTTCTGCGCAGAATTTCATCTACCGTTAAAAACAAAGGCCTGTCGTCCTCAATGATACAGGTTGATGGCGTGATGGATATTTCGCAATCTGTAAATGCATACAGCGCATCCACCGTTACATCAGGAGAAACGCCGGCTGCAAGCTCTACAAGAATTTCAACGTCTTTGGCCGTATTATCCGTTACCTTTTTAATTTTAATTTTTCCTTTATCATTCGCTTTGATAATGGATTCTATCAATGAGGTAGTGGTTGTACTAAATGGAATTTCGCGGATAGCGATGGTTTTCTTATCTACTACTTCCAATTTTGCACGACACCTGATTTTACTCCCGCGTTCGCCGCGATTGTATTCAGATACATCAACCATTCCGCCTGTGGCAAAATCCGGAACAATTTGTGTTTCGTTTCCTTTGAGCACTTCAATACTTCCCAAAATCAATTCGCAAAAATTGTGTGGCAGAATTTTAGTACTTAACCCTACGGCAATACCTTCTACACCCATGGCAAGTACGAGTGGAAACTTAACCGGAAGGGTAACAGGTTCTGCCTTTCGACCGTCGTAGCTCATTTGCCACTCGGTAGTATCCTTATTAAATACAACTTCGAGTGCAAACTTGGATAATCGCGCCTCAATATATCGCGGAGCTGCTGCATCATCGCCTGTGCGCACATCACCCCAGTTTCCCTGTGTTTCAATCAGGAGGTCTTTTTGACCCATATTTACCAATGCTTCACCAATTGCAGCATCTCCGTGTGGATGATATTGCATGGTTTGACCGATAACGTTAGCCACTTTATGAAAGCGCCCATCGTCCATTTCGCGCATCGAATGCAGAATACGTCGCTGCACCGGTTTTAATCCGTCATGGATATCCGGTACTGCTCTTTCGAGAATTACGTAACTGGCATAATCCAGGAACCAGTCCTTATACATATGCGAAACATGCGTACTCGACTGTTTTATCGGCACTATGTTTTCGGCTGACTCTTCCTGTGGTGTTTCTTGCTTCTTCTTAGCCATCACTGCAATATCAAGGTGGTAAAAATAGGTACCCACTATCAGTATCCCTTGTGAAGTTTTCCACCGTAAGGCGTTATCTGTCACGAAAAATTTGAATGAAAAATGCGTAATTTCATTACAAATGCGATGTCATGCGAAAACTCCATGCTTACTCCGCAGCAGCTATCGGCATGATAGCTGGAATGCCACGAACTGATGCGCAAATTGTGTATACCAATCCTGAACCCGATTGGATTTCGGTTGACGATGCGGTGCACATTGATGTAGATGGCGACGAAATCACGGATATCTGGTTTAATGTGTGGGACGGTGGCTTTTTTGGCAGCATTTATTCTATTGCGGCTGCCGGTGTCGATCATCCCTATGTGCAATTGGCCTCCACGATATTGAGTTCGGGCTGGAATGTGTTGAATCGATTTGAGTCGGGCGACCTGGTTTCAGCAGAAAACAACTGGATAAATCCCGGTTATTTTGGAGGAACATTAGGATACGGGGCGTTCACCTTTTACTTCAGTTACATGAGTTGTTCTGATCCTCCGTTTGTACAAACAGAAGGTCCTTTTGCAGGAGGCGGCTCAGGTTTTATTGGATTTCGTATTCAGGAGGGTGCCGATTATCGGTATGGCTGGGTTCGATTGCAGGTGAATACCCTCGATCCGTGCCCGGAACCAATTAATGACGCTTTGGAGATTCAGGTAGAAAACTATGCCATTCAATTAACGCCAAACACGCCTATCGCTGCCGGAGATACAGGGGTTGCCGGCTGTTCAGCACCATCGGACATCCTGGCATTGACCACTGAAAATGCGATAAAAGTGCAATGGAGTGCTGTTGAGGGAGCCACCACCTATAAACTCCGCTATCAGGCTCTGGGCGAAACCGGCTGGCATACGAAAACCATTCCGGCCCCAAAAACTGCCCAAATCATAAAGGGCTTAACCTGTAATACTACCTATGTGTTCCAAATTTCCAGTATGTGCGACGGGGTGTTCTCCGACCCAAGTCCGCTCCAGACATGTGTTACAGCGCTTTGTCGGTCAGGAAATGGAGAATCCGGCACGGGATTTGCCTTATTTCCGAATCCGGCAACTGTTTTTGTGCAGGTAGCTACTGCTTTGCCCGATGAGCAGGTTCAAGTTTTGGTTTACACCAGTTCAGGACAACTCGTTGAAAATCAACTGTTTACAAACGATTCCTACTTAGATTTGGACATAAGCCCTCTCCCACCCGGACTGTATTTGCTGGAAGTTGTAGGCAATTTTGACACCGAACGGGCTCAATTTATAAAAGAATAGATAATACCCAACTTTTCAGCCTGCAGATTCGTGATAGCTTATATCGGGAGTCAACACCTCCTGACATGCTTATTCATGGCAGATCGATTCCTTTGTGCTGACAATTTTCCACCTGTCCGGACGGTACGGGCAGGTGGTTTTATTATTTTTATGCCCGAGGAACTATTCATTCATCAAAACTGAGCCAACCAATGCACACGCTTAGTGAGAAACAATGGATAGCTGTCCCAAAATCAGCAACCAGCACTAAAGGCTCTACGCGATCCATGCAGATCGATCCGGAATTACTTATCGCCTCAGCGAAAGGCGACAGAAAAGCACAGCATAGTCTGTATAAGCAGGCCTATCAACTTTTGATGGGCGTGTGCAGTCGTTATGCTGTAGACCGGGATGAAGCAATGTCGTTACTCAATCAGGGGTATTTAAAAATTCTGACGCATGCCGATAAGCGGAAAGAAAATGTTCCTGTCGAAGCCTGGATGCGCAGGATTATGATTAACACCATCATTGATACCTATCGGTTACAAAAAAATTATAAGACGCATACACAATTAGTAGATTACTCAGACCACAGCACGATTGAAATTCATGAATCGGCGGTGAATGAAGATTTAGCGGCGATTATTTCGGCGGATGCCTTGTATCATATGCTCATGCGTTTACCTGAAATGACCGGTAAGGTATTCAATATGTTTGCTATTGACGGGTATAGTCACAAAGAAATTTCAGAATTACTAAATATCAGCGAAGGCACCAGTAAATGGCATGTAAATAATGCAAGAACGATATTAAAAAATATGTTAGACACACACGACTAAGTTAATGGTATGGCAAAAAAATTAAATAACGAAAATCCCATAGACAAACTGTTCCGCGAGGGTATGGAACAGCGTCAGTTTGTGTATGAGGAGAAATTCTGGGAGAATGCGGAGACGGTTCTTTCTGATTTCAACAAAGCCGCCGATAAAAAACGGTATGGCTGGTGGTTTGGAGGCGGCATTGTTGCCGTTGTTACCATCATCAGTGTGTTTTTTGTTACGCAGCAATGGCAGAAACAAAACACAATGGACAACCCAACGATTGCTCAAAGCGCGCAAACGACTGAACATACCGTGCAGCAAACAGAGGCATCCGATTCAAAGCAAAATACAACTGCCCAAACTTCCATACCAGAGGGCCAGGAATCTTCTATTTCAAACAATACACAAACTACTACAGCATCATCTACTTTTACGCATCCAACAACTGCATCTACTGAGCAACCTGCCATTGACCAGGCTGCATCTCAAGAGGATAAATCAAATACCGGCAACCAGCACACCGGTCAGTCAGACCCTGCGGATATACTTAATTCAGTTGACGCAACAAACACCGGAGAGCAAACACCTACGGATATACCTGTTAAAGTATCACAGGAAAACCAGACTGAAATTCCGGTAGCTCCTATAGAAGAAAATCAAATTGCGGAGGAAACGGACAACTGGGAAGAAACACCTGGTGTAAGTATTGCTTTAACACAAGGCGCCTTACCACCAAAAAATCTGAACACCACACGCGTGCAATGGTTTGCAGGTATTTATGCCGGAACACAGAGAAGTTATGCGCATTTTGGTTCTGGCCCGCAGATTTGGATAAACCATGTTGAAAAAGCACAGGAACCTGCATTCAGTCCTACGATTAGCCTCGAAGGCGGATTGCGTATCAAACCTTTCCCGCTTGATATGAACCTGAGCGTGAATTTTATGCAAATGGGTGAGGATGGATTTTTTGCCGTACAACGATCATATCTGGATACCAGTTTTACGGTAGACTCCCATACTGAAATGCTTATTGATACCATTTACGTCGGTGGCGAACCATTGATTGATACCACATTCATTTTAGTAAATGATACTACGTGGAGTTATTATGCAAATGATTCAACTGAAATTCGTCAGGTATCAAACCGTTTGTATTATGCTGAAATTCCGATGATGTTTGGTTATACCTATCAACACAATAAATGGAGTTTCCGGTTATCTACCGGTCCTTCTATTGGTATATTGCACAAGCGTGCCGGCTACTATCCGAATGATATGCTGAACGACTTTGATGCGCTCGAAGAATTAAATTATTTCAATGATATTGTTTGGTATTGGCGAGTTGACCCTGCTGTTGGATATGCACTGTCACCAAGTGTATCCCTCCAATGCAGAGGTACTTTCCGTGCTCAAATAAGTGATACATATAATGCTGATGATCGTTCGCTGCGATATATAACCCATGGTTTACAAGTGGGATTACGCTATACGTTCACCGGTAATTGATACTGCTATTCCCCTAAGGTAAAGAGGCTGTTTCTTTTTGAATGGCCTCTTTTTTTTTGCGTCAATGCGTGTGGTTTCGAGGCCGGGAAGACTGGGAGACGGGGAGGATTATACATCCGGTTTTGAAAGAAAATTATGCCTCAACCACGAGCTCCTCTTCGATTACGTCTTTTTCTATGCGCAGATTTTTGATGATGAAGGTTTGACGATCGGGTGTGTTTTTGCCCATGTAGTATTCGAGGGTTGACTGGATTGATTGTTCTTTGCCGATGATGACCGGTTCGAGGCGAATATCGGCTCCGATAAATCCGGCGAATTCGTCGGGAGAAATTTCTCCTAATCCTTTGAAGCGTGTTATTTCAGGCTTTCCGGTCAGTTTGCGGATTGCACCCTGTTTTTCAGATTCATTGTAACAATATATCGTTTCCTTTTTATTGCGAACCCGGAATAATGGTGTTTGTAAAATATAGAGGTGACCGTTTTTGACAACTTCAGGGAAAAATTGCAGGAAGAAGGTAAGCAATAACAAACGTATATGCATCCCGTCGACATCCGCATCTGTGGCCACTACAATTTGATTATAGCGAAGACCATCGATACCATCTTCAATGTTGAGGGCATGTTGTAAGAGATTAAACTCCTCGTTCTCGTAAACTATTTTTTTAGTGAGACCGAATACATTTAATGGCTTTCCCTTCAGACTGAAAACCGCCTGTGATTCTACATCGCGTGCTTTGGTGATGCTGCCGCTGGCGCTATCGCCCTCAGTAATAAATAAGGTAGAGCGCAGGGATTTTTCGTGTTTATCCTCACCCAGGTGAAAACGACAATCGCGCAATTTGCGGTTATGTAAATTGGCCTTTTTTGCGCGTTCGTTGGCGAGTTTTTTAATGCCCGCAATATCTTTTCGTTCGCGTTCGCTTTGCAGAATGCGTTTTAATAATGCATCTGCAGTTGCCGGATTTTTGTGGAGGAAATTATCGAGTTCTTTTTTGATAAAATCCACAACAAATGCCTTCACCGTTACCTGTGCATCAGGCGCCATATAAATGCTGCCTAATTTTGTTTTTGTCTGCGATTCAAAAACAGGTTCCTGCACGCGGATGGCGATAGCCCCCACAATAGCCTGACGTATATCACTGGCGTCGAAATCTTTCTTGTAAAACTCACGAACGGTTTTCACAATGCCTTCGCGAAACGCAGCCAGGTGTGTACCTCCCTGAGTGGTGTTTTGTCCGTTTACAAAGGAATAATAATCTTCTCCATATTCGTTGCCATGTGTGAACGCAATTTCTATATCATCGCCCTTTAAATGTATGATGGGATAACGATTGGTTTCTTCGTTGCTATTGCGTTTCAGGAGGTCGTGCAATCCATTTTGCGAGAAGTATTTCTGACCGTTGAAATTGATGGTAAGTCCGGCATTCAGAAATACATAATTCCACAATTGATTATCGAGATAATCCGGAATAAAATGAAAATTGCGGAATATCGTATTATCCGGAATAAACGTTACAAAGGTGCCGTCGCGTTGATCTGATTTGCCGATGGGTGTATCTTTTTTCAGAATACCTTTTTCAAATTCAGCAAATTTTGTTTTGCCTTCGCGATAGGCTTCCACGCGGAAGTAGCTGCTGAGGGCATTTACGGCTTTGGTACCTACACCGTTTAATCCGACTGATTTTTGGAATGCGGCAGTATCATATTTCGCACCGGTGTTCATGACGCTCACGCATTCAATCACTTTTCCCAGCGGAATGCCCCGGCCAAAATCGCGTACGGTAACCTGGTGTTTGTCGATGGTAACATCAATACGCTTTCCATAGCCCATCATAAATTCGTCGATGGCATTGTCGATCACCTCTTTTACCAGAATGTAGATACCATCATCCGGAGAACTACCATCGCCAAGCTTGCCGATGTACATGCCCGGACGCATGCGCATGTGCTCGATCCAGTCGAGCGTTCTGATATGTTCCTCTGAATAATTATACTGCGTATTAGCCATGATGCGAAAATAGGGCGTTTCTCAGATGCCCAAAGTCAGGATATGCACAATGTACGGTTCATGAAGGGCCGGTTCATACAAATCCGGCTGTTTTCGACCATTCAACCTGTTTGAGGAATGACTTACCTCTTATAACAGGTCATTCGCAAGATTCGCTAGTTCTGACCTTTCGCCTTTTTGCAGGGTGATAACAGAGCACATTGGATGGTTTTTAATTTTGTCGATTAAATAACTCAATCCGTTGCTATGTGCATCCAGATAAGGTGTATCTATCTGGTTGATATCGCCTGTGAAAACAATTTTCGTGTTCTCCCCTGCCCGAGTGATAATGGTTTTCACCTCAAGCGGTGTCAGGTTTTGTGCTTCATCGATAATGAAGTAGATATTTGAAATACTGCGACCCCTGATATAGGCAAGAGGTTGTATCACCAGTTTCTCCTGTTCTATCATTTGGGTGATGGCCTTGTATTCGCTGTCGTTTTGCTCGAACTGATGTTGAATCATTTTGAGGTTATCCCAAAGCGGTTCCATGTAGGGATTTAATTTAGATTTGATATCTCCCGGCAGGTAACCGATATCTTTATTATTTAACGGAATGATAGGTCGCGCCAGAAATATCTGTTTGTAGTTTCTGCGTTGTTCAAGAGCGCTGGCAAGTGCGAGCAGGGTTTTACCGGTACCGCTTTGTCCCTGTAAGGCTATCAATTTCACATTTGGATTGAGCAATACGTTAAAGGCAAACACCTGTTCTGCATTACGCGGTTTAATGCCGTAGGCAGTAGATTTATTTATCTTCTCAAAAACCTTTTCTTCAGAATTGTAACTGGCAAGTACGCTGCTGCTACCATTTTTTAAGATAAAGCATTGATTAGAAAACGGTTCCTGTTTCAGAATTTTTTTGAAGCCGATAAATCCATCCGAATATATTTTATCAATGGTTGCATGATCAATACCTTCAATGGTTTCTATTGGTTCCTTCAGGAATTCAGGGTCCTGAATTTTATCATTTTTATAGTCCTCTGCGTAAAGCCCTAATGCCTTAGCTTTAATGCGGAGGTTGATATCCTTAGATACAAGTATAACGGGCGTTTCAGGATATTTGTGTTTAACAACGAGGGCTGTATTCAGGATTTTATGATCCGGTTTTTCCTCACCGAAAATCCGCTCTGCATTTACACCGTGTTCTTCGAACATCATGACAATCATGCGTCCCGACGATCGTCCGTTTACAGGTCGCCATTCCTGCAGTGTGCCTTCTTTTGATTTATTGTCGAGAAACCGGATAAATTCTCTTGCTTCAAAATTTATGGTTTCATTCCCCTTTTTAAAATTATCCAGTTCTTCGAGCACTGTAATCGGAATTACAATATCGTGCTCTTCAAATTTATTTACTGAATTATGATCGTGGAGGATTACGGAGGTGTCGAGTATGAATATCTTTTTTACATCCTGCACCTTAGCTTTTTTCTTTAGCGCCATACGTAAATTTATTACCCAATGATACTTCTATAATCAGAAACATAAAATACACTTATCCATGCCTAATGTTGATAATCGTACCATACAGCGTACAGCCTATCTGAATTGCACCGATTGCAAAACTGCCTCAAACCATTGCAATTGTAGGTCTGACTCGCTTGCATCCATACCAAGTTCTTCGGCTATCCAGGATGCGATTTGGCGGTAATATGTTTTACAAAAGTCGATTTCAAAATACAATCGACCGGTTCGGCGGACTAAAAAATCGCTGACGTTGGTCACCTGTTCGTGATGAATACCGTAAAGCACTTCAGCTTTCAGCAAACTCAATGTAGGATCCTGCAGTTGTTGAATGTACTTAAACACCTCATCTAAAATAATGGAAGTAGCTGTTCCATACCGGTTTACTAATGCCGTTACCTGTTGATGTGTTATACCCAAATGACGCACCTCTCCGCTTCTCAGGGTAATATATGTAGGGATATCCTTTTCAAAATCGGCACCATGCAGGTTTATTTTACGGGTATCTGCCTTTTTCAGGGAAGTAAAATGGTGTTTGCCGGCAGTGCGAATGGCTTTATCTACCGCTTTTTGCGCCATTTTACGATAGCCGGTCAATTTTCCACCCGCCATACTGATGAGGCCTTTTTGGGAGATGAAAATTTCATCCTTACGGGATAATTCCGACGGTGAGCGCCCTTCCTCATGTATTAATGGTCGCAAGCCTGCCCAACCGGAAATCACATCCTCCGGATGCATATGTATGTCTTTAAACACGGCATGCACAGCCGAAAGCAGGTATTGAATATCTGCATCCGTAACATCAATCTGCGCTTTAGAACCCGTGTAATTTGTATCCGTTGTGCCGATGTAAACAATTGAATCGCGCGGAATGGCA
>ERZ795044.4799-NODE-4799-length-11028-cov-5.404356_pt1 | contig 11028 bp, 8 predicted proteins | sample MGYA00375128_ERZ795044 | MGnify/ENA primary metagenome ERZ795044 (study PRJEB30173, sample SAMN05720213) | anaerobic digester metagenome | isolation source: active sludge of municipal wastewater-treating anaerobic digesters | place: USA | collected 2014-12-22 ... | reverse complement strand
CAATATGATTCCGAATTCCATGGTGTTTCCTTTGATTTGATCTGGCCCGGCCCCAAATGGCCTTTGTCTATTGTTTCTGGACGATGAGGCGGCTGCCCACTACTTCGACCACCCGGTGCGGTCCGATGGTGAGTGCATCACCGGTGTGGATGGCCACAGCCCAATTGGCTCCACGGTACTTCACGGTAGTCGTCCCATCGGGATTCCACGCGTCTATGTGAACCGTCTCGCCAATATCCAGATTGACATCGCGGTTGACACTGGCTGGAAGGCTCGAAGGCTTGGTCTGTTTGTAGGCCCGCCAGCCCAAAACTGCGCCCGATCCGACGACTGCTGCAACGATGATCTGCACAGTGGTCGACGCCTCGGCATGGGCAGCCACAGCAGCAGCGGCCAAGCCAATGGCCAGCATCAGGAGATAAAAAGTACCGGTCACCAGCTCTATGCCGATAGCGGTTCCGGCAAGTAGCCACCAGATTGTCGATTGGGCCATACGGTCCTTGCATGTGTTGCGATCACCACATTTTGGGGCAAAAGGCCGGTAACGCAAGCCGATCGACACAATAAGTCCTTACACTTCGCGCCTGTTTTCTTCATTTTTGCCTGTGGCTGGAGCCGTGTCATGAAATTTCGCTTTCCCATTGTCATCATTGACGAGGACTTTCGGTCGGAAAACACGTCTGGCTTGGGCATTCGCGCGTTGGCTCAGGCCATTGAATCCGAAGGGTTTGAGGTTCTGGGCGTAACCAGCTATGGAGATTTGAGCCAGTTTGCGCAGCAACAAAGCCGCGCCAGCGCGTTTATCTTGTCAATTGACGACGAAGAGTTCACACCGGGGCCCGATCTGGATCCTGCGGTGCTCAATCTACGCCACTTCATTGAAGAAGTGCGGCGCAAGAACCTGGACGTTCCGATTTATGTCTACGGTGAGACCAAAACATCGCGCCATATTCCCAACGACATCCTGCGCGAATTGCATGGCTTCATCCACATGTTTGAGGACACGCCCGAGTTCGTGGCGCGCCACATCATCCGGGAAGCCAAAGCCTATCTGGAAGGTGTTCAGCCACCATTTTTCAAGGCCCTACTGGACTACGCGGAAGACGGCTCCTACTCCTGGCACTGCCCCGGTCACTCGGGCGGTGTCGCGTTTCTCAAGAGCCCAGTGGGCCAGATGTACCACCAGTTTTACGGTGAGAACATGTTGCGCGCCGATGTGTGCAATGCCGTGGAAGAGTTGGGGCAATTGCTGGACCACAACGGCGCGATTGGCGAGAGCGAGCGCAATGCAGCACGGATTTTCAACGCGGATCACTGCTTCTTTGTGACCAATGGAACGTCCACTTCCAACAAGATGGTCTGGCACCATACCGTGGCTCCAGGCGATGTGGTCATTGTGGACCGCAACTGCCACAAGTCCAATCTGCACGCCATCATCATGACGGGTGCGATTCCGGTCTTCCTGAAGCCCACGCGCAACCACTTTGGCATCATCGGCCCGATACCGAAAAGCGAATTTGAGCCCGCTGCCATTCGTGAAAAAATCAGAGCCAATCCGCTGCTGATAGGTGTGGACGCCAAGAAGGTGAAGCCGCGCATCCTGACGCTCACGCAAAGCACGTACGACGGTGTTCTGTACAACACCGAAACCATCAAGTCCATGCTGGACGGCTATGTGGAAAACATCCACTTTGACGAAGCCTGGCTGCCCCACGCTGCGTTCCATCCGTTTTACGGCACATACCACGCCATGGGCAAGAACCGTGCGCGACCCAAAGAGGCCATGGTCTACTCGACCCAGTCCATTCACAAGTTGCTCGCCGGTATCAGCCAGGCCAGCCATGTGCTTGTGCAAGATTCGCAAACGGTGAAGCTGGACAAGCATCTGTTCAACGAGGCGTATCTCATGCATACGTCTACCTCGCCGCAGTACAGCATCATTGCCAGTTGCGATGTGGCCGCTGCCATGATGGAGCCGCCCGGCGGCACTGCGCTGGTGGAAGAAAGCATTGCCGAAGCACTGGACTTTCGCCGCGCCATGCGCAAGGTGGACGAAGAATATGGCGACGACTGGTGGTTCAAAGTCTGGGGTCCGGACAAACTGGTTGAGGAAGGCATTGGCCGCGCCAGCGACTGGATCATCAAGGGCGAATCCAGGAACGCGAAAGCCAACTGGCACGGGTTTGGCAAGATGGCCACCGGCTTCAACATGCTGGACCCGATCAAGTCCACCATCGTCACCCCGGGTATGGATTTGAATGGCAAGTTTGCCAAGACCGGCATTCCGGCCAGCATCGTGACCAAATTTTTGACGGAACATGGTGTGGTGGTGGAGAAGACGGGGCTCTACAGCTTCTTCATCATGTTCACCATCGGCATCACCAAGGGCCGCTGGAACAGCATGTTGACTGCCTTGCAGCAATTCAAGGACGATTACGCCAAGAACCAGCCGATGTGGCGCATCCTTCCGCAGTTCTGCAAGGCGCACCCCAAATACGAGAAGATGGGTCTGGCCGACTTGTGCCAGTATGTTCATGCCTTGTACGCCAAGTACGACATTGCCAGGCTGACCACCGATATGTATTTGAGCGACTTGACACCCGCGATGAAGCCCAGCGATGCCTACGCCCACATTGCGCTGCGCCAGACGGAGCGGGTAGAAATTGACAAGCTCGAGGGTCGCATCACGGTGGGTCTGGTAACACCCTACCCACCGGGCATTCCGCTGTTGATTCCAGGGGAAGTGTTCAACAAGAAGATCGTGGATTACCTCAAGTTCTCACGCGAGTTCAATGCCAAGTGCCCAGGATTCGAAACCGATATCCATGGCCTGGTGGAAGAGAAGGATGCCGACGGAGTGGTGCACTACTTCGCGGACTGTGTGCGGTAGGTCAGCCAGGTTCAAAAAGAAATAGCGCCATAGGCGCTATAACTCTGATAGCTGCCCACGCTTATTTCACGGGGGCTAGCTTCGTATTATGCTTAAGGATTTTCCAGAACCGCCACGGCAGACTGGCTGACGCCACAGTCCACATAGGTAATCTGACCGGTCATCCCGGAGGCCAGGTCGCTGAGCAGGAAAGCGGCAACATTGCCCACTTCATCGATCGTCACATTGCGCCGCAAAGGCGATGCGTTGGCCGAGATCGACAGCAACTTGCCAAAGTCCTTGATACCGCTTGCGGCCAGGGTTTTGATGGCACCCGCACTCAAACCGTTTACACGCATCCCGCGCGGGCCAATTGCCTCGGCCAGATAACGCACAGATGACTCCAGCGACGCCTTGGCCAAGCCCATGGTGTTGTAGCTCGGCACCACACGCACGCCGCCCAGATAGGTCAGCGTCAGCAGCGACGCGTTGTCGTTGAGGTAAGGTAATGCTGCCTTGGCCATACCGGGAAAGCTGTAAGAGCTGATGTCGTGGGCGATCCGGAAGTTCTCGCGTGTCAGTCCATCCAGAAAATTGCCGGCGATGGCTTCGCGGGGTGCGAACCCGATGCTGTGCACGAAACCATCAAATTTGGGCCAATGCGTAGACAGATCGGCGAACAGCTTGTCAATCTGGGCGTCGTCTCCCACGTCACAATCGAAAATCAGTTTGGAGTTGAAGTCTGCGGCGAACTCGGTAATGCGCTCCTTGAAACGCTCACCAACATAGCTGAACGCCAGCTCTGCGCCTTGTTCGTGGCAGGCCCTGGCAATGCCATACGCTATGGAGCGGTTGGACAGCACACCGGTGATCAATAATTTTTTGCCTGCTAAAAATCCCATTTCATCCTCTCAGGTATTGCATAACTCGAGGCAGAATTGTCGCACGTTATTCAATTACTCCTTACGAATCAAGGCACTTAGCGCATTTTTGCAGTACAATCCGGGCTCACGACCAAACGGGCGGGTAACTACCGCCCGTTTTTTTTGGGCGATTGTTTTTGAACAGGCGAATTCGAAGTGGCATTGCAGGACATTGTTGAACAAACTGTGAGCGGTTTGGGATATGACTTGGTGGAGATTGAACGCTCCGCGGGTGGACTGTTGCGCATCACGATTGATTTGCCTTGGGCGCCGCCGCAAGACGGTGTCGCGCCCACAGAGCAATTCATCAACGTGGAAGATTGTGAAAAGGTCAATCGCCAGTTGCAGTTTGCGCTGGAGGTAGACGGTATCGAGTACAAGCGGCTGGAAATTTCATCGCCCGGTATCGATCGGCCTTTGCGCCACTTGCAGGATTTTGAGCGTTTTGTCGGTCATGTGATCGACATCACCCTGAAGGCGCCCATGGGTGCTGCAGCCGGTGGGCAAGTGCATGCCAGTCGCAAGAAGTTCCGGGGAACGCTTGAAAAGGTCGTGGCGGCCGATGGCGTTGCGGGTTGGCAAATCGTCTGGAGCGATGCGCCGCCCGTCAAGCCGGGCCAGAAGGTCAGCAAGAAGCGCGTTGCGCCACCGCTGCAGGCGTTGGGCTTTACGTTGGATGAGTTGCGTGAGTCGCGGCTGGCTCCGATTGTGAGCTTCAAGGGCCGCGGTGGTGCGGGTAGCGTGGATGGAGACGCGCAGTAGCAAGTGGCCTATCCGTTTCGGATAGAACAAATTTTTGTGTTGTATTGGTTAAATCGAGTGTTCAGGAGAGTCATGGCATGAATCGCGAACTGTTGATGCTGGTAGAAGCAATTTCACGTGAAAAAAATGTGGAACGTGATGTGGTGTTGGGCGCTGTGGAAGCGGCCCTGGCACAGGCGACTAAGAAGCTGTATCCCGGCGATGTGGATATTCGCGTCGCCCTGGACCGTGATAGCGGCAACTACGAAACCTTCCGCCGCTGGCACGTGGTTCCCGATGAAGCTGGCTTGCAACTGCCCGACCAGGAAATCCTGCTGTTTGAAGCCAAGGAGCAGATTCCGGACATTGAAGTCGATGAGCATATCGAAGAGTCAGTGCCCTCGGTGCCCATCGGCCGCATTGGCGCCATGGCCGCCAAGCAGGTGATTTTGCAGAAAATCCGCGACGCTGAGCGTGAAATGTTGCTTAACGACTTCATGTCGCGAGGCGAGAAGATTTTTGTGGGTACCGTCAAGCGCATGGACAAGGGTGACCTGATTGTCGAAAGCGGACGGGTAGAAGGGCGCTTGCGACGCAGCGAGATGATCCCAAAGGAGAATCTGCGCACCGGCGACCGTGTTCGCGCCATGATCATGGAAGTGGACTTGACCCTGCGTGGCGCACCCATCGTTTTGTCGCGTTCGGCGCCCGAATTCATGGTCGAGTTGTTCCGCCAGGAAGTACCCGAAATCGAGCAAGGCCTGCTGGAGATCAAATCCTGCGCCCGTGATGCGGGTTCGCGTGCCAAGATTGCGGTGCTGTCCCATGACAAGCGGGTAGACCCCATTGGCACCTGTGTCGGTGTGCGCGGCACCCGGGTCAATGGTGTCACCAACGAACTGGCCGGAGAGCGCGTTGACATTGTGCTGTGGAGCGAAGATCCTGCCCAGTTTGTGATTGGTGCGTTGGCCCCTGCCAATGTGTCCAGCATCGTGGTGGACGAAGAGCGCCACGCTATGGATGTGGTGGTGGATGAAGAAAACTTGGCCATAGCCATTGGCCGTGGCGGCCAGAACGTGCGTCTCGCCTCGGAGTTGACCGGCTGGCGCATCAATATTCTCGATGCAGCAGAGTCTGCACAGAAGCAGGCCAACGAGACCGATAGCGGGCGCAAGCTGTTCATGGAGAAGCTCGATGTGGACGAAGAGATCGCCGACATCCTGATTGCAGAAGGATTCACCAGCCTCGAAGAAGTGGCCTATGTGCCGCTACAGGAAATGCTGGAGATCGAAAGCTTTGACGAAGAGACCGTTACCGAGCTGCGTACGCGTGCCAAGAACGCCTTGCTGACGATGGAAATTGCGCACGAAGAAAGTGTGGAAGAAGTTTCTCAGGATTTACGCGACCTTGAAGGTCTGACACCCGAACTGATTGGCAAGCTGGCCGATAGCGGTGTGCATTCGCTTGATGACCTGGCCGATCTGGCGGTTGACGAGCTCACGGATATTACCGGCCAGTCTGCGGACGACGCCAAGACCCTGATCATGAAGGCTCGCGAACATTGGTTTACCGATGAAGCAGCCTCTCAAGAGTAATGGTTATGTAAAAAAAGTTTCAGTAAAGGCCAACAACCGCCCGATGGGTGGTTGGGCCGCCGCCAAAGGTTACACAACAAATGTCCAGTACGACCGTCGCCGAGTTTGCAAATGAACTCAAAAAATCCACTGACACGCTGCTTGAGCAGCTGAAGTCTGCCGGGGTTGCCAAATCGTCAGCCTCCGATGTCCTGACGGACTCTGACAAGCACAGCTTGCTCAATTACCTGCAGAGCAGCCACGGAACCGTCAGTCCTGACCGCAAAAAGATCACCTTGGTCAAGAAGCAGACCACAGAGATCAAGCAGGCAGACGCTACCGGAAGGGCGCGCACGATCCAGGTGGAAGTGCGCAAGAAGCGTACCTTTGTGCGGCGCGACGACGAAATTACTAGCCCGGCGGAGCAACATGAAGCACCAGCACCGGTGGCCGCTCCGGCCGCATCGCTGATCGACGACGCCGAACTGGCCCGCAGGGAGGAAGAAGCGCGGCGCCAGGCAGAGCTTATCCGCCGCCAGGAAGAGGAATTGGCCCAACGCCGTCGGGATCGCGAAGAGCAAGAAGCCCGCGCCCGCGAGGCTGCGGACGCATTGGCTGCACAGGCCGCGGCCCGCAAGGAAGCCGAGGCGGCTTCAAAAGCGGCGAGTGCTTCGACAGATCATGCGGCAACCGCGAAGCCGGCGGAGTCCACTGCTGCGTCTGACGCGGCAAAGGCCGAAGCAATCGCGCGCGAAAAATCCGCGGCTGCAGCCGCATCGAAGGCTGTCGCAGACGAAGAAGTGGCCCGTGCTGCGGATTTGGGCGACCGCCGCCGCAAAGCCGAAGCCGAAGCCGCTGCCATTCGTTCCATGATGGCAACCCCCAAGCGGGTGTTGACCGCCAAAAAGCCGGAGGAAGCCAAGCCTGCCGCTGCCGATGCCAAGGCCGGAATGAAAGGCACACTGCACAAGCCGGCCGCTGGTGCGGTTGCCAAGCCGGTCAAACCGGCTCCAGGCGCACCGGTCAATGCCCAACCTGGGTCCGGTAAAGAGGTTAAGTCTGCCAAGCTCTCCAGCAGCTGGGCAGGGGACCCCGCAAAAAAGAAAGCTATTCCTACCCGCGGAGACAGTGGTGCTGGAGCGGGAAGGGCAACCAACTGGCGCAGTGGTCCTCGCGGACGCCGTGGCAGCAATGACCGTGATCGCGAACACCAGCCCGTTTCAGCGCCGGTGGAAGCGCGCGTCTTGGAAGTCCATGTGCCTGAAACCATCACCGTGGCCGAACTGGCGCACAAGATGGCGGTCAAAGCATCCGAAGTGATCAAGCATTTGATGAAGCTCGGCCAGATGGTCACCATCAACCAGCCCCTGGATCAGGACACCGCCATGATCGTGGTGGAAGAAATGGGACACAAGGCAGTTGTGGCGGCCCTGGACGACGCCGAAGCCTTTACCGACGACGAAGTCTTGCAACAGCACGCCGAAGCCTTGCCGCGTGCGCCGGTAGTGACCGTGATGGGTCACGTCGACCACGGCAAGACGTCGCTGCTTGACTACATTCGCCGCGCCAAAGTGGCGTCCGGTGAAGCCGGTGGCATTACCCAGCACATTGGTGCTTACCATGTGGAAACTCCGCGCGGTATGGTGTCCTTCCTGGATACCCCGGGTCACGAAGCCTTCTCGGCCATGCGAGCCCGTGGCGCCAATGCCACCGACATCGTGATTCTGGTTGTGGCAGCCGACGACGGCGTCATGCCACAAACCAAGGAAGCCATCAAGCACGCCAAGGCGGCAGGTGTTCCCATCGTCGTGGCCATCAACAAGATCGACAAGCCCGATGCCAACCCCGAGCGCGTGAAGAACGAGCTGGTGGTGGAAGAGGTGATCCCCGAAGAATTTGGTGGTAGCTCGCCATTCGTGCCGGTGTCCGCCAAAACCGGTCAGGGCATTGATGAATTGCTGGAGCAGGTGCTCTTGCAGGCTGAAGTTCTGGAACTGAAGGCTCCCGTTGACGCCATGGCCAAGGGCCTGGTGATCGAAGCCCGTCTCGACAAGGGCCGTGGTCCGGTTGCCACCATTCTGGTGCAATCCGGCACGCTCAAGACCGGCGACGTGGTGCTGGCCGGGCAGACCTATGGCCGCGTGCGCGCCATGCTGGACGAAAACGGCAAGCCCATCAAGACGGCTGGGCCATCGATTCCCGTTGAAATCCAGGGGCTGACCGAAGTTCCACAGGCTGGTGACGAATTCATGATCTTGGCCGATGAGCGCCGGGCCCGTGAAATTGCCACTTATCGCGCAGGCAAGTTCCGCAACACCAAGCTGGCCAAGCAACAAGCCGCCAAGTTGGAAAACATGTTCACCGACATTTCTGCCGGCGAAGTCAAGATGGTTCCCATCATCGTCAAGGCAGACGTGCAGGGTTCGCAGGAAGCCTTGGCGCAGTCATTGCTCAAGCTGTCGACCGACGAGGTCAAAGTGCAGATGGTGTACGCCGCAGTGGGCGGCATCAGCGAATCCGATGTCAACCTGGCGATTGCCGCCAAGGCTGTCATCATCGGCTTCAACACACGGGCTGACGCCGGTGCGCGCAAGCTCGCCGAAAACAATGGCGTGGACATCCGTTACTACGACATCATTTATGACGCTGTGGACGACCTGAAACTGGCGATGTCGGGCATGCTGACACCGGACAAGAAGGAAGAAGTCATCGGTACCGCCGAGATCCGTCAGGTGCTCAAGGTGTCCAAAATTGGTTCTATTGCGGGTTGTATGGTTACCTCGGGTGTGGTGCGCCGCACCGCCAAGTTGCGTCTGCTGCGTGGCAACATGGTCATCTACTCCGGCGAGCTCGATTCGCTCAAGCGTTTCAAGGACGATGCGAAGGAAGTCAAAGAGAACTTCGAGTGCGGCTTGACCATCAAGAACTACAACGACATCCAGGAAGGTGACGCGTTGGAGTTCTATGAAATCCGCGAAATCGCCCGTACGCTGTAAACAGTAGATTCTGATGGCGCGCAAGAAGTCTTCTACACCCCACCGCGGTTTCCGCGTGGCCGATCAGATCCAGCGGGATCTGACCGAGTTGATCGCGCGCGAGTTGAAAGACCCGCGCGTGGGCATGGTGACGATACAGGCAGTGGAAGTGACGCCAGACTACGCACACGCCAAGGTGTTTTTCAGCTTGTTGGCCGGAGACCCTGTTGCGTGTGCAGAAGGACTAAATCAGGCGGCGGGTTTTTTGCGTGCTGGCTTGTTCAAGCGGCTGCACATCCATACCGTTCCGACTTTGCACTTCCACTTTGACCGCACCACGGAGCGCGCCGCAGACATGAACGCCTTGATCGCGCAAGCCGTGGCCTCGCGTTCCAAGAACGAGGAATAACATGAACGCGCCGCGCACCAGGGTGCCAAGGCGCCCTGTGCATGGGGTGCTGTTGCTGGACAAACCACTGGGTTGGTCGAGCAACGACGCCTTGCAAAAGGTGAAATGGTTGTTGCGGGCCGAGAAGGCGGGCCATACTGGCACGCTGGACCCGCTGGCTACCGGTGTGCTGCCGTTGTGTTTTGGTGCCGCCACCAAGTTTAGCCAGCTGCAACTGGATGCTGACAAGGAGTATGCCGCGACGGCGTTGCTGGGAACCAAGACCAGCACCGGCGACGCGGAAGGTGATGTGATGGTGGTGCGGACGGTGAGGGTGACGGAAAGTGATATAGCGCGTGTGACGCCCCTGTTTACCGGGCCCATCCACCAAACGCCGCCCATGCACAGTGCACTGAAGAAAGATGGCAAAGCCCTGTACGAGTACGCGCGTGCAGGCATTGAAGTGGAACGTGAGGCACGTGCGGTCACCATTCATGCATTAAAAGTGACTCTAGCCCCCGTAGACGCTACGCAGACAGCTATCGAAATGATAGTAAAATGCAGCAAGGGCACTTATATTCGCACCTTGGGTGAAGATATTGGTGAAGCACTGGGATGCGGCGCGCACTTGACGCGGTTGCGAAGGACAGCGACCGGGAACTTCCAGGTGTCGCAATGCGTGACCCTGGCGGCGTTGGAGGCCATGACAGAAGAAGAGCGGCAGGCCTGCCTGCTGCCGGTAGATGCCCTATTGGAGCGCCACACCGCTGTCACGCTGGACGCAGAGAATGCAGGGCGGTTTCTGAGCGGCGTGCGCCGCCGCGGAAATTGGCCCGATGAGGAGATGGTGGCCGTGTATGGCACACAGCCACGCGCTTTGCTGGGCACAGCCCATACCAAGGCTGGAGAGTTGATACCGGGGCGCTTGCTGAGCCCGCTTGAGATTGCACAGTCTCAAACCCAGCAAGCATGGAACCAGGAACCAGCCTGAACGCCCAAGGCGTGTGGCACAACAGATTCAAGAGAAAGTGAACCATGACTACTAAACAAATACGCAATATCGCGATCATCGCCCACGTTGACCATGGCAAGACCACCATGGTGGACCAACTCTTGCGCCAGTCCGGCACCTTTGCCAGCCACGAAAAAGTGGTCGACACAGTGATGGACAACAATGCGATCGAAAAAGAGCGTGGCATCACGATTCTGGCCAAGAACTGTGCTGTGACCTGGGAAGGCACGCACATCAACATCGTCGACACACCCGGACACGCCGACTTCGGCGGTGAAGTGGAACGTGCCCTGTCCATGGTGGATGGCGTGGTGTTGCTGATCGACGCGCAGGAAGGCCCCATGCCCCAGACGCGTTTCGTGACCAAGAAGGCTTTGGCGCTGGGTCTGAAACCCATTCTCGTGGTGAACAAGGTGGACAAGCCCGGTGCACGCCCCGACTTTGTGGTCAACGCCGCGTTTGACCTGTTTGACAAACTCGGTGCCACCGATGAGCAACTGGATTTCCCAGTGGTGTACGCCTCGGGCATCAACGGTTGGTCTTCGA
>ERZ795044.4796-NODE-4796-length-11034-cov-3.995628_pt1 | contig 11034 bp, 6 predicted proteins | sample MGYA00375128_ERZ795044 | MGnify/ENA primary metagenome ERZ795044 (study PRJEB30173, sample SAMN05720213) | anaerobic digester metagenome | isolation source: active sludge of municipal wastewater-treating anaerobic digesters | place: USA | collected 2014-12-22 ... | reverse complement strand
CTCCGACTGCGGTCACGCTTCAGGTTGGCTTGGCGCAGCAGTATGCGATCAAGGGCGGGGTGAAGCCGTATGCGGTTTTTAGTAACAATCCCGCTGTGGCCGTTGGCTGGTTGGTGGGAGAGGATATTGTTTCTCTAGGTACAGTCTTGGCTGGCACGGCAACTATTTCGGTGGTTGATGCCAAAGGGACCAAGTTTGACATTGCGGTAACTTCTGGTTCTACCACCGCGCTATTCACCACAGCGGCGTCGACGATGACCATCACACCAGGTGCAGCGTACGCACAAACCTACACAGTGGGTGGTGGAACAGCGCCTTATACCGTGACAAGCAGCTTCCCCGCTGCTGTTACTGTAGCTATTAACGGTAACCAGATGACTATCACTGGTGTTCAAATCAGTGCCGCAACCGCAACCATCACGATTAGAGATGCAGCCGGTGCGACTTTAAGTCTTACTGTTACGCCTGGGACCGTTCCATTGGCGGTCAATCCGACTGACCCGACCATTGCGACAGGAAGCATATTCAGATCTGTAATCACTGGTGGTACGCCGCCGTATCGCGCCATTGAGTTGGACAACTGTCTCACGGATGTCAAGATCATTCAGGGCAATATTCTTGAAGCAAAGGGCAACAAGCCCTGTACAGGATCAGCGATCACGGTTATTGATGCAAATAATCAAACTGTAAATTTCAACGTGACGATTAATGCAGGAACATCGGCTTTGCAATTGGCGCCCAGTATTTTCACGGTTCCAGAGAACCCGAATACGCCCAATATTTCACTATTGTTGTACGGTGCGAACAGTGGCCCGCTTCAGGTTTTCACTACGAATACTGCATTGTTGGCACCGCAGACTCCGGTTACCAATGCCGATGGAACTTCCACCATCACACTTACGGGTGGCAATACCTGTTCAGTGAAGCCAACGGCAGGTGTCGATAACACTGTTCCGCCCGATGGTGACTTTACTGACGTAGCTGCTAGTGTCCCTGTTGCGGCTCAACCAATAGACGATGTCCCTCCAGTGGCCGGTGGTGATCGCACCATAACGATTACCGTGATTGATTCCACAGGTCGTCAGGGTACCGGCACGATTACTGTCAAGGATAGCGATGGTAAAGGTGGTTGCACTTGATGCATCAATTTGTATCGTCGATGCGCACTGTCCGCGTTGTACATTGTTGAAGTGCGAGCTGCGAATTGACGGTGTAGGTCTGCCTTCCCTTGTTAATTTGATACGGGGATTCCAGTGAATAGGCGATGGCCGCATGATCAGCTTAGTAGGCCTTCCTGGCTCGGGTAAATCCACCGTCGGACGCCAACTCGCCCGTCGGTTGCAACTCCCGTTTTTCGATTCTGATCACATCATCGAAGAACGGTTGGGTTACTCCATTCGCGAAGCGTTTGAGCGGGATGGCGAAGCGTATTTTCGGGACATGGAAGAGGCCGTTCTGGACGAGTTGTCCCAAAATCCTCGAGCGGTCATTTCAACTGGTGGCGGGGCGGTGTTGCGCCCTGGCACCCGGCAGCGTTTGCATTCACGAGGACAAGTGGTGTACCTCAAATCCACACCGGATGAGCTTTTTAGGCGACTGCGGCATGACGTCAATCGGCCTCTCTTGCAGGTTGCAGATCCTCTGACCCGGTTGCGTGATTTATATACGGTACGTGACCCGCTGTATCGCGAAACAGCCCATTTTGTGATCGAGACGGGTCGCCCTTCGGTGGGTACGCTGGTGAATATGATTGTGATGCAACTGGACCTTGCACCTGCAACGCCGCAACGGTGAAGTCATTCGGCATCTGAATGCAATCCCCACGATCCTCTAAACTAGAGGACATGCAAGCGCCCACACCACTAACACGCGTCCACATTGACCTGGGCGACCGTAGTTACCCCATTCTGATTGCTCCGGCGTTACTTGAAGACGCCACTACATTTGCAGACTTGCCACAAGGTGGCACGGCCATGATTGTGAGCAACGTCACGGTTGCTCCGTTGTATGCGCAGCGTCTGCAGGCGGCATTGGCGGGTCGTTTCAAGGCGGTGCACGTTGTCACATTGCCGGACGGCGAAGAATACAAGAACTGGCAAACCCTCAACCTGATATTTGATGCGTTGCTGGCACATGAATGTGACCGTAAGACCGTGTTGTTTGCGTTAGGTGGTGGTGTGGTGGGCGACATGACGGGCTTTGCCGCTGCAAGTTATATGCGTGGCATACCGTTTGTGCAGATCCCCACCACGCTGTTGTCCCAGGTGGACTCGTCTGTGGGTGGCAAGACCGGCATCAACCATCCACAAGGCAAGAACATGATCGGCGCCTTTTACCAGCCTCTGCAGGTAGTGTGTGATCTGGACACGCTCAAGACCTTACCTGCGCGTGAGCTGAGTGCAGGGCTGGCAGAGGTGATCAAATACGGTCCGATTGCTGATCTTGCATTCCTAGGCTGGATCGAAACCAATTTGGATCGCTTGTTGGCACGCGATGTCGATGCGCTGGTCCATGCCGTGCGCCGCAGTTGCGAAATCAAGGCGTGGGTTGTTGGACAAGACGAACGCGAATCCGGGCTGCGCGCCATTCTCAACTTTGGACATACCTTTGGCCACGCTATCGAAGCGGGACTGGGATATGGCAAATGGCTGCATGGCGAAGCCGTTGGCTGTGGCATGGTCATGGCCGCCAAGCTCTCTTGCGAGCTTGGTTTAGTCAATGGCGCTTTCGTAGAGCGCTTGCGAATGGTGATACAGCGCGCAGGTCTTCCGACCATTGGACCGAGACTGCGCCCCGACGATAACGCCGGCCGCTACCTGGAACTGATGCGCGTCGACAAAAAAGCTGAAGCGGGGGAGATCCGTTTTGTGGTTATCGATGGCCCGTCGCGCGCCAGTATGCGGGGTGCACCAGATGCCATAGTGCGCAGCGTGATTGACGCTTGTTGTGCGTGAAATACCATTTAGAGCATAGCTTTCTGCGCATATTTCACGGGAACTGCACGCTCCTTTTTATCCAATGACATTGGCCCCGTACGCCTGCGACCCGAATCAGTCTCGCGGCAGAAGATTTGCTGAGCCTGCAGCTCCCAGCCGCACGGTTTTTCAGCGCGATCGAGATCGCATTGTCCATTCCACTGCGTTTCGCCGTCTGGTCTATAAGACGCAGGTATTCCTGAACCACGAAGGGGACCTGTTTCGAACGCGGCTGACCCATTCGCTGGAGGTTGCACAACTCGGTCGTTCCGTTGCACGTTCGTTGTGCCTGAATGAAGATCTGGTTGAGGCCATCGCGTTGGCCCACGATTTGGGCCATACACCGTTTGGACATGCGGGCCAGGATGCGCTGAATGATTGCATGCGTGAGCATGGCGGTTTCGAGCACAATCTGCAAAGCCTGCGTGTGGTGGACTGCCTGGAAGAGAGCTACCCCCAGTTCAATGGTGTCAACCTGTGCTTTGAAACGCGCGAAGGGATTCTCAAGCACTGCAGCAGGGAATCGGCTCAGGCTTTGGAGATGCGTGAGCCTGGCGGCATTGGTCGGCGCTTCCTGGATGGAACGCAGCCCAGTCTGGAAGCGCAGCTGTGCAATCTGGCGGACGAAATTGCGTACAACGCCCACGATATCGACGACGGTGTGCGCTCGGGTCTGATCACCATGGGCCAGTTGCAAGAAATTGCGCTGTTCGAAGGTTTTCAAAGACAGGTTTTGCTGGATTTTCCGGACTTGGCCGGTGCGCAGAACCAGCGCCGGCTGTTGTTTGAAACCATTAGGCGCATGCTCAGTGCCCAGGTTTATGACCTCATCGCCTTTAGCCAGGAAGCCCTGGCGGTGAACAGGCCGCAATGTCCGGATGATGTACGGCAACTTCCGCCCATGCTGTCATTTAGCGGCGACATGCGCCGCCAGTCTGCCCAGCTCAAGCAGTTTCTCTTTCGCAACTTGTACCGCCATCCACAAGTTATGCAGACCACTGGTTTGGCCAAGCAGGTTGTGCGTGAACTGTTTGCGGCCTACCTGGCCGAGCCGCGTGAGTTGCCGGTTTCATTTGGTGTCGGTATCGAAGGCTCACTCGGCACGGACGCGCGTCTTGAGCCGACCGTGCGCGTGGTGGCTGACTATATTGCCGGCATGACCGACCGTTTTGCTGCGCGTGAGCACGAGCGGCTGACGGGACAGCGTCTGTTGGGTTGATGACGAGTAGCAATTGCGGATAACCATGAACTTGACTGCACACCCTGATGATGCCCAGGTCGTAGAAGACACACAACGATGGCTACACCGTGCCGTTATCGGTCTCAACCTATGTCCGTTTGCCAAATCGGTGGACGTGAAGGGTCTAGTCCATTATGCGGTCACACGCTCCGTGGGGTTCAAGGACTTGCTGACCGACTTGAAGCTTGAGTTCAATGCGCTTGCAGCCCTCGAAGACACTGTGCGAGACACTACGCTTTTTATAGCGCCTGACGGCTTGCAAGACTTCCTGGAGTTCAACGACTTCCTGTCGCACGCCAACCGCTTGTTGTCCAAACTCGGTTTCGAAGGCGTTTTTCAAATTGCCAGCCTGCATCCCCAGTACCAGTTTGCCGATGCTCAGCCCGATGCCATCACCAACTTCACCAACCGTTCACCGTATCCCACGCTTCATTTGTTGCGCGAGGCCAGTATTGACAGGGCGGTGAAAGCCTTTCCCCATGCCGAAGCAATTTTTGAGACCAATATGCGGACGATGGAGCGCATTGGACATGAAGGATGGGCGGCTTTGGGTGTGGATGCCAGCGCACGTGGCAAGATCACGCCATGAAACAACGCAAAAGTGCCCATGCTGCATCACCTGCAGCGAAACCGGTCGTTAGCCATCCTTTGGTCGACGAAGTCCGCCCCGGGCAAAGCGTGGAACTCCTGAAGGAGCTCCATATTCTGACCCGCGAGGGTAAGCTCAATCAGGACTCCAGGCGCAAGCTCAAGCAGGTTTACCACCTGTACCAATTTATTGAAAAGTTGTTGTTGGACTTGCCCGATGGCGGCAAGGGCGCAACCCTGGCTGATCATGGTGCAGGCAAGTCGTACCTGGGTTTTATCATTTATGACCTGTACTTCAAGGTACTGCAAAGCGGGCATATTTACGGCATCGAAACTCGCGCGGAACTGGTTCAAAAGTCCCGCGAATTGGCGGCTCGCCTCGAGTTCAAAGGTATGTCATTTTTGAACCTGAGCGTGGCGGAGTCGGCTGGGTCCGACGATCTGCCAGACACGATTGACGTGGTAACCGCACTGCACGCCTGCGATACAGCAACGGACGACGCCATCGCATTTGGCCTCAAGAAGCAGGCCCGCTATTTGGTCCTGGTTCCCTGCTGTCAAGCCGCGATTGCGCGCAGCCTCAATGCCAACAAGGCCTTGTCACTCAGGCGCACACCATTGGCCGAGTTGTGGCGCCACCCGCTGCACACGCGTGAGATGGGCAGCCAGATCACCAACGTACTGCGCTGTCTGTACCTCGAAGCCTGCGGATACAAAGTCACTGTGACCGAGTTAGTGGGTTGGGAGCACAGCATGAAGAACGAACTCATCATCGCCCAACGCACCGGCAAACCCAACCAGGTTGCAGCCCAACGGTTGCAGGCGCTTTTGCAGGAATTTGGGTTGACCGCCTTGTTGGAAACCCGTTTTGTATGGCCCGCCTTGCCCGCTTGACACTGCCGGGCTATCCACACCACGTGATCCAGCGTGGTAATAACCGCCAGGCCATATTTGCCACGGTAGCGGACCGGCAGCTGATGCTGGACCTGTTGATGGAGAATGCTCGCAAGTTTGGTGTTGCCATCCATGCCTACGTGTTGATGGACAACCACTTTCACCTGCTGGCAACCCCGCAGACTGCAGACGGACTGCCACAGATGATGCAGGCGGTGGGTCGGCGCTACGTGCGCTATTTCAACGACAGCCAGAATCGCAGCGGCACGCTGTGGGAGGGACGTTACAAATCCACCGTGATTGAAACGGAGCGCTACCTGCTGGCCTGCATGGTCTATATCGACCTGAATCCGGTCCGGGCGAGCATGGTGGAGCAGGCGCGCGAATACCCGTGGTCCAGTCACGCGCATTACACCGGCCTGCGGGTTGATCCTCTGGTCTCGCCGCATCCTTTAGTCTGGGAACTTGGGAACACCCCGTTTGCGCGCGAGGCCGCCTATTCCGAATTGGTGCAGGCGGGTATCCCGCAGGGGCAGCAGTTGACATTGACTGACTCAGCCCTGTGCGGATGGGCACTTGGATCATCTGCTTTTGTTGACAATCTGCAAAAACTCACAGCACGCCGCGTAACCAAAGGGTTGCCGGGGCGACCGTATGGCATCCAAAAAATAGCATCAAAATAGGGCACTAGCCCTCATGAATGCTACATACGCAGCTATCAATATTGATGTGTCCCTTATTTAAGAATGCTGCTTAATCCACGTAGATAATTGGAATCTGACCCCATTTAATGTGCTTGGCATCTTTGTTGCATTGCAGTATTCTTCGAATCCACTGCAAAAACCCTTAGGAGAGCGCCATGACCACGGCAGCCGAGATCCAACATCTTCAGAACACCGGTTTGTATTCCAAAGAGCACGAGCATGACGCGTGCGGCGTCGGCTTTGTTGCCCATATCAAGGGCACCAAGTCGCACGACATCGTCAAGAACGCGCTGAAGATTCTGGAAAACCTGGACCACCGGGGTGCGGTCGGTGCCGACAAGCTCATGGGCGATGGCGCTGGCATTCTGATTCAGCTGCCCGACGCGCTGTACCGCGAAGAAATGGCTGCACAGGGTGTGACCCTGCCGGCGCCGGGCGAATACGGCGTGGGCATGATCTTCCTGCCCAAGGAACATGCATCCCGTTTGGCCTGCGAACAGGAGATGGAGCGCGCAATCAAGGCCGAAGGCCAGGTTCTGTTGGGCTGGCGCGATGTCCCGGTGAACCGCGACATGCCCATGTCGCCCACCGTGCGCGAGAAAGAGCCCATCCTGCGCCAGGTGTTCATTGGCCGTGGAAACGATGTCATCGTGCAGGATGCGCTGGAGCGCAAGCTGTACGTCATCCGCAAAACCGCCAGCGCCAACATTCAGAACCTCAAACTCAAGCACAGCAAAGAGTACTACGTGCCCAGCATGAGCAGCCGCACCGTGGTTTACAAAGGCCTGTTGCTGGCCGACCAAGTGGGTGTGTACTTCCGCGATCTGGAGGATGTTCGCTGCGTCTCCGCACTGGGCCTGGTGCACCAGCGTTTCTCTACCAACACCTTCCCCGAGTGGCCATTGGCCCACCCGTACCGTTACGTTGCCCACAACGGCGAAATCAATACCGTCAAGGGCAACTACAACTGGATGAAAGCGCGCGAGGGCGTGATGTCCTCGCCGGTTCTCGGCGCGGATTTGCAGAAGCTCTACCCCATCAGCTTCGCAGGCCAGTCCGACACCGCGACCTTCGACAACTGTCTGGAACTCCTCACCATGTCCGGCTACCCCATCAGCCAGGCGGTGATGATGATGATTCCCGAGCCGTGGGAAAACCACACCATGATGGACGAGCGCCGCCGCGCGTTCTATGAGTACCACGCGGCCATGCTGGAGCCATGGGATGGCCCGGCTTCCATCGTGTTCACCGACGGCCGCCAAATCGGCGCCACGCTGGACCGCAATGGCCTGCGGCCATCGCGCTACTGCATCACGGACGACGATTTGGTCATCATGGGCTCCGAGTCCGGTGTGCTGCCCGTGCCCGAGAATAAGATCGTGCGCAAGTGGCGCCTGCAGCCCGGCAAGATGTTCCTGATCGACCTGGAACAGGGCCGCATGATCGACGACCAGGAACTCAAGGCCAACCTGGCCAACAGCAAGCCCTACAAGCAGTGGATTGAGAATCTGCGCATCAAGCTCGACGATGTAGTTTTTGCCGAGCGCCGTGTCGACGCAGCCATGTCCAAGGTGGTCGAGGGCGTTGAGCCCAAACGTGCAACCGACAAGGTTGTACTGCTGGACCGCCAGCAGGCATTTGGTTTCACCCAGGAAGACCTTAAGTTCCTGATTGCGCCCATGGCTACCGCCGGCGAGGAAGCCATTGGCTCTATGGGCAATGACAGTCCACTGGCCGTGCTGTCTGACAAGAACAAGCCGCTCTACAACTACTTCAAGCAGTTGTTTGCGCAGGTGACCAACCCGCCGATCGACCCGATTCGCGAAGCCATTGTGATGTCGCTGGTGTCCTTCATTGGCCCCAAACCCAACTTGCTGGATATCAACCAGGTCAACCCGCCCATGCGCATGGAGGTCAGCCAGCCGGTGCTGGACTTTGCCGACATGGCCAAGCTGCACGACATCGAGAAGCACACGCAAGGCAAGTTCCGCAGCTACACGCTGGATATTACTTATCCGCTGTCCTGGGGGCACGAAGGGGTGGAGGCCAAACTGGCATCCTTATGCGCGGAGGCTGTGGACGCTATCAAAGGCGGCAAGAACATTTTGATCATCAGTGACCGTGGAATCAGTGCGTCACAAGTGGCAATTCCGGCGCTGTTGGCATTGAGTGCGATCCATCAGCATCTTGTTATCGAGGGCTTGCGCACCACAGCCGGTCTCGTGGTGGAGACGGGCACCGCGCGTGAGGTGCACCATTTCGCCGTGCTTGCAGGTTACGGGGCAGAGGCGGTCCACCCCTACCTGGCGATGGAAACCCTGGTCAGCATGCACAAGGACCTGCCGGGCGACTTGTCGGCCGAAAAGGCCATCTACAACTATGTGAAGGCAGTGGGTAAAGGACTGTCCAAGATCATGTCCAAGATGGGTGTGTCCACCTATATGAGCTACTGCGGCGCACAGCTTTTTGAAGCGATTGGCCTGTCCAGCGAGACGGTTTCCAAGTACTTTACCGGTACGCCCAGTCGTGTCGAAGGCATTGGCATTTTCGAAATCGCAGAAGAGGCGATCCGCATGCACAAGGCGGCCTTCGGCGCAGACCCGGTACTCGCAAACGCGCTGGATGCGGGTGGCGAATACGCCTGGCGCGCCCGCGGCGAAGAGCACATGTGGACGCCCGACACCATTGCCAAGCTGCAGCACAGCACGCGTTCCAACAACTGGAATACGTACAAGGAATACGCACAACTGGTCAATGACCAGAGCAAGCGCCACCTGACGTTGCGCGGCCTGTTCGAATTCAAGATTGATCCGGCCAAAGCCATTCCGGTAGACGAGGTTGAGCCAGCCAAGGAAATCGTGAAGCGCTTTGCGACCGGGGCCATGTCGCTAGGCTCTATCAGTACCGAGGCCCACGCCACACTGGCCATTGCGATGAACCGCATCGGCGGCAAGAGCAATACGGGCGAGGGCGGTGAAGATCCGGCCCGCTACCGTCAGGAGCTCAAGGGCATCCCGATCAAGCAGGGTCAGACCATGGCCGAGATCATCGGAAAAGACGTTGTCGAGGTCGATATTCCCATGAATGCGGGAGACAGCCTGCGTTCACGCATCAAGCAGGTCGCCTCGGGCCGCTTTGGTGTGACTGCGGAGTACCTTAACAGCGCCGACCAGATCCAGATCAAGATGGCCCAAGGTGCCAAGCCCGGTGAAGGTGGTCAGTTGCCAGGTGGCAAGGTGTCCGACTACATCGGCCGTCTGCGCCACTCGGTGCCCGGAGTGGGCCTGATTTCACCCCCGCCGCACCATGACATCTACTCGATTGAAGATCTGGCGCAGCTGATCCACGATCTGAAGAATGTCGCACCGCACTCAGGCATCAGCGTCAAGCTGGTGTCCGAAATCGGTGTTGGCACGATCGCAGCGGGTGTGGCCAAGTGCAAGGCAGATCACGTGGTGATTGCGGGGCACGACGGTGGCACCGGCGCTTCGCCCTGGTCGTCCATCAAGCACTGCGGAAGCCCCTGGGAAATCGGGCTGGCTGAAACCCAGCAGACATTGGTGCTAAACCGTTTGCGCAGCCGCATCCGCGTGCAGGCCGATGGCCAGATGAAGACCGGCCGCGACGTCGCGATCGGCGCGCTACTGGGTGCGGACGAGTTCGGCTTTGCCACTGCGCCACTGGTGGTCGAAGGCTGCATTATGATGCGCAAGTGCCACCTGAACACCTGCCCCGTGGGCGTGGCCACACAAGACCCGGTGCTGCGCCAGAAATTCTCTGGCAAGCCTGAGCATGTGGTGAACTACTTCTTCTTCATCGCCGAAGAAGTCCGCCAAATCATGGCCCAGCTGGGTATTCGCAAATTCGATGACCTGATTGGCCGTTCCGACCTGCTCGACATGCGCAAGGGCATCGAGCACTGGAAAGCCAGCGGCCTGGACTTCGGTCGCCTGTTCGCACAGCCCAACGTGCCTGCCGACGTTCCCCGCTTCCAGACTTTGGAGCAGGAGCACGGTCTGGAGAAAGCTTTGGACAATGTGCTGATCGCCAAGAGCCGTGCGGCCATCGACAAGGGCGAGCGCGTGCAGTTCATGGAAGTAGCGCGCAACGTCAATCGTTCGGTCGGTGCCATGCTGTCGGGCGCAGTGACGAAGGTGCATCCGGAAGGCCTACCCGATGACACCATCCGCATCCAGCTCGAAGGTACCGGTGGTCAATCCTTCGGTGCATTCCTGTGCAACGGTATCACGCTGTACCTGATTGGTGACGCCAATGACTACACCGGCAAGGGCCTGTCGGGTGGCCGCGTTGTGGTGCGCCCCAGTATTGACTTCCGTGGCGTGGCAGTGAGCAACACCATTGTGGGCAACACCGTGATGTATGGAGCCACCAGTGGTGAAGCCTTCTTCAGCGGCGTGGGCGGTGAGCGTTTTGCGGTGCGCCTGTCAGGTGCCATTGCCGTGGTTGAAGGTACCGGCGACCATGGTTGTGAATACATGACTGGCGGTACCGTAGCAGTGCTGGGCAAGACCGGGCGCAACTTTGCCGCCGGCATGAGCGGTGGCATCGCCTATGTGTATGACGAAGATGGCCAGTTTGCCAAGCGCTGCAACACCGCCATGGTCTCCATGGA
>ERZ795044.4794-NODE-4794-length-11035-cov-5.623133_pt1 | contig 11035 bp, 9 predicted proteins | sample MGYA00375128_ERZ795044 | MGnify/ENA primary metagenome ERZ795044 (study PRJEB30173, sample SAMN05720213) | anaerobic digester metagenome | isolation source: active sludge of municipal wastewater-treating anaerobic digesters | place: USA | collected 2014-12-22 ... | reverse complement strand
GTGTAGAGCGGGTTGTGTTCGACGACGACCGCGCCGAGCCGCAGGACGGCGTAGAAGGCGACCACGTGCTGGGGGCAGTTGGGCAGGATCAGCGCGACCCGGTCGCCCGCCTGGACGCCGAGCCGCCGCAGCCCTTCGGCAGCGCGTCCGATCTGTTCGCCGAGGTCGGCGTACGTGGTCGTGCGTCCGAAGAATTGCAGGGCAACCGAGTCCGCGCCTTCGGCGACGGCCCGCTCGCACATCTCGACGAGCGACGTCGTCGGAAGGTCGATGGTGGCGCGGACGCCCGGCTGGTAATTGGCCGTCCAGGGTGGGACGGAGGGGGTCGGGGCTGTGTCGGGGGAGATGTCCGTGGCCATGCGCAGGGCCCTTCAGGTGGTAGCGGTCCCCTCCATTCTCGCCCCCATGCCTTGCTGCCGACGATGGAAGATACTGGAGGGCAGGCCGATGGCCGCTGCGAGAGGACTGACATGACCGATAGTGACCTCCTGGAACAGATCCGGGCCAACTATGCGGCTGCCGCGCGGTCGACGGCAATCGCCGGAGGCAGGGCACTCGACCTCATGGACGTGAGCTGCTGCGGCCCCACCGATTCGAGCTGCTGCGATGCGCCGTCGACCGCCCCCGACGTCTGGGGCGCTGCCCTCTACGACGTACGGCACACCGGCGGTGTGCCGTACGCCGCCCTGCTCGCCAGTCTTGGGTGCGGCAATCCGACGGCCGTGGCCGACCTGAACCCGGGCGAGCGCGTGCTCGACCTGGGCTCGGGAGGTGGGCTCGACGTGCTCCTGTCAGCCAGCAGGGTCGGGCCTGAGGGCTTCGCGTACGGCGTGGACATGACCGACGAGATGCTCTCCCTGGCCCGCGACAACGCGGCGTCCGCGGGAGCCACCAATGTCGAGTTCCTGAAGGGGACCATCGAGCAGGTGCCGCTGCCGGACGGGGCCGTCGACGTGGTGATCTCGAACTGCGTGATCAACCTCTCACTGGACAAGCCCAGGGTGCTGTCCGAGATGTTCCGCGTGCTCGCGCCGGGCGGCAGGGTGGGTGTCTCGGACGTGGTCGCGGAGGACCACCTCACCCCGGACGCCAGGGCCGCCCGCGGGAGCCTTGTCGGCTGCATCGCCGGAGCATTCTCCCGGGCCGAGTACGTCGACGGGCTGCTCGCGGCGGGGTTCACCGATGTCGAGGTGCGGTTCACCCACGAGGTCGCACCCGAAATGCACGGCGCGATCGTGCGTGCGGTCAAGCCAGCTGTCTCGTGACCCAGTCCGACAACTCGACGCGGGGCCCCGTGAAGAACGGGGTCTCCTCGCGTACGTGAAGTCGCGCCTCGACGGCTCGCTGGGCGCGCATGGCGTCCGCGAGCCGGTGGAGTTCGTCGGCCTCGAAGGCCAGCAGCCACTCGTAGTCGCCGAGGGCGAAGGCTGCCGTCGTCGAGCCCAGCACGTCGGGGAAGTCGCGGGCGGCCATGCCGTGCGTCCGCAACATGTGTGAGCGCTTGGACGCTTCGAGGTAGTACCACTCGTAACTGCGGACGAACGGGTACACGGTGAGCCACGGACGCGGGGCGATGCCGCTGAAGCATGCCGGCGTGTGCGCGTTGTTGAACTCGGCCGGTCGGTGGACGCCGACAGCACTCCAGACCGGAGTGAGCGCCGATCCCAGTGCCGAGGCGCGCAGCGCGTGGTAGGCCGCCTGCAGGGCGCGGGGGTCGTCACCCAGGAACCAGACCATGAGGTCGGCGTCCGCCCGGAAACCTGCGACGTCGTACCAGCCCCGGACGGTGACGCCGGTGGTCCGGATCGCGGCCGACACCTCTCCGGCGAGGGCGATCGCCCCTGCCGAGGCGGTCAACTTCGCGTCCAGCTTGAACACCGAGTACATGACGTAGTGGATGCCGGCATTGACCTCCTCCGGCGACACATAGGTGTCGCGGGGGTCGCCGGTGAACGGGGCGCCGAGCGCCTTCGCGGCGGAGTGCTCGCTCATCAACTTTTTCCTTCGTCTGTGGTCAACTCGTCGGTGCCCAGTGCAGCGGGCAGGGATGGTCCCGGACGTCCGGAGAGGCAGCACGTCGCGTGGCACGTCGGACGTCCGGCGACCTGCCCGGGCTCCCCGGCCACGACAGCGTCCGCCAGCATCGCGACGAACGCGGGGTCGATCCCTGCGGTTGCCGCGCGGACGTACGCCATCCCCAACCGATCGGCCGTCTCGCGTGCCTGGGTGTCGAGGTCGAACACGACCTCCATGTGGTCGGTGATGAACCCGATCGGCGCGGTCACGACAGTGCGGACGCCCCGGGCCGACAACTCCACGAGCCGGTCGTTGACGTCAGGTTCGAGCCAGGGGATGTGCGGGGCACCCGAGCGGGAGCAGAAGACGAGTTCCCACTCGATCGCGACCCCGAGCCGGGACGCAGCCGCGGCCGCCACACGCGCGGCGACCCGCAGGTGCTGGGCATGGTAGGTCGCGTCCTCACCTCCGGGACCGGACGCCGCGTCCATGGCGGTCGGGATCGAGTGGGTGACGAAGAGGATCGCGGGCATGTCGTCGGGGCCACCGGCGCTGCGCACCGCGTCGACCAGCGCGGTGGCGTTAGCCGTGACGAAGCCGTCGGTCTCGGCATAGGGGCCGACCTTCGTGAACCGCAATCCGTCAGCGTCCGGGCCCAGTCGATCGAGCGCGGCGGCGAGGTCTTCGCGGTACTGCCGGCAGCTGGAATAGGACGAGTACGCCGCGGTCAGGAGCACGGCGATGTCACGGTGACCAGCGGCGATGAGTTCGGCGAGGGCCTCGTGCAGGTACGGCGTCCAGTTGCGGTTGCCGATCACGACCGGGACGTCCAGGCCCCGGTCTGCCAGGGCCCCGCGAACGGCTGTGAGAAGTTCGTCGTTGCGCTCATTGATGGGCGAGACGCCACCGAACCGCTGGTCGTGGCCCGACACCTCGACGAGCCGTTCGTCCGGGATGCCACGGCCGCGCGTGGCGTTCCGCATGAAGGGCAGGACGTCCTCGGGGCCGCGTGGCCCGCCGTAGGAGAGCACCAGCACTGCGTCGATGGTCACATCGCCTCCCGGAGTGGTGGGTCGCCCAGGTCACCGAGCGTCAGGCCGGTGACGGGGCACGAGTCATCGTCGAGGTTCTCAGGTGGCCCTTCGCCGACGAGTGCAGCAACGTCCAGGTCGAGCCTGTCGAGCACGGGACGCCGCTGCGGCTCCAGCCCCCAGAGCTCGCTGAGCGCGGTCAGGTACTCGTCCGTGCGTCCCTCGACGGCCGCCTTGCGGGCCCGGACGCTCGGCACGTGCACGAGGCGGGCCGCCAGACGGCGCAACGCATGGGCGGCCTCGTCGCGTGTGAGGGGTCGGCCCAGGGGGAGCCGGTCGACCTCGTCGGCGACCATGTCGTGCACCGTGTCGCGGAGGGCAATGACCGCCGGGTCCATCTCGCGGCCGCGCAGGCGCTCAAGGGTCTCGGCCACCCCGGCGTTGACGAGTTCATCGGCGTGCACGACGTCGCGTCGAGACGCCTCCGGCACGTGGCGCGAGACGGTGTCGAGATCGAGGTGCAGGACTCCCGGCAGGTCGGCGCAGGCCGGGTCGACGTCGCGCGTGACGGCCAGGTCGACGAGCACGAGGTCGCGTCCATGACGCTTGACCATCGCGGCCTCGACGTCCGCGACGGTCAGGGCGAGCACCCCCGACCCGCGACACGTGATGACGACGTCGGCCACGGAGAGTTCCGCGTCCAGGGTGGACGCCGGACGCACGCCCGCGTGCGTCTCGGCGAAGAACTCGGCCCGACCGTTGCCCGAGTGGACGACGATGTCGCGGCAGTCGCGCGTGCCCAGGTCGGCGACGACGGCGCCCGCGTACGCCCCCGTTCCGACGAGAAGGACGCGCGTCCGCGTCCAGTCACGGCGGAGCAGGTCGAGTGCGACGCTCACGACCGATCGGCCACGGCTCGCGAGGTGCGTCAGGTGGGTCACCTGGCGGGCGGTCCGCAGTGCCTGTTCCGCCACCGACACGAGGAGCCCGGACGCCGTGCCCTCGTGCTGCGCGTCCCGGAGTGCCAGCCGGACCTGTGCCGCGACCTCGCGGTCACCGACGACCATTGAGTCAAGGCCCGCCGTGACGCGGAAGAGGTGATCGATCGCGTCGATCCCCTCGAGGTGGGTGAGCGGGGTCCCGGACCCCGGCCAGCTCACGCCGGCGGCCCTGCACACCTGCTGCGAGAGGTCGCGTTCAGGGGCGTCCGACTCGACGTAGACCTCGACGCGATTGCAGGTCGAGAGCACCAGTGTGCCCACGGCGTCCGGGGACTGGTCGAGGAGGCGCTGCCCGAGGCCGGGCACGCCCTGCGCAATGGTCTCGACAGCGCCGAGCCCGTGGTCGGCGTGGTGGACCGCGATCAACTGGATTCCCACAACCCCGCCATTGAACCACCCCGGTCCCGAAAATGGGGAACCCGCCACCGCGCGCCTAGAATCGGCAGGTGCCCGATCTTGCTGCGCCTGTCCCACCCCTCCTCAGTGCGTTGGCGGGTGTGCGCGGCGAGCGCCTGCCGGTCTGGTTCATGCGCCAGGCGGGGCGGTCGCTGCCCGAGTATCGCGAGGCGCGCCGTGGCACCGGAATGCTCGAATCCTGCCTGATGCCCGCCCTGGCGGCCGAGATCACACTCCAGCCTGTGCGACGTCACCGGGTGGACGCGGCCATCTTCTTCTCCGACATCATGGTGCCGCTCAAGCTCGCCGGCGTCGGCGTCGAGATCGTCCCCGACGTGGGCCCTGTTGTCGCGGAGCCGGTGCGGACGGCGTCCGATGTGACACGCCTGGTCACCCACGGGCCCGGTGACACGACCCCCATCGCCGAGGCCATCGCGATCATCACGTCCGAACTCTCGACCACTCCGTCGGGCGACGCATCCTGGACGCCCCTGATCGGCTTCGCCGGTGCACCCTTCACGCTGGCCGCCTACCTGGTCGAGGGTCGCCCGAGCCGCGACCACCTGGCCGCCCGCGCCATGATGCACGCCGACCCGGACGCCTGGGGCCGGTTGATGGCCTGGTGTGCCGACATCTCCGGACAGTTCCTGGTCGCCCAGGTGGACGCCGGCGCCTCGGCCGTCCAGCTGTTCGACTCCTGGGCGGGTTCACTGACCCGGGCCGACTACGCATCGCGGGTCGCGCCGCACTCACGCCGGGCGCTGGCGTCGGTCGAGGGACGCGTACCCCGCATCCACTTCGGCACGGGCACCGGGCACCTGCTCGAGGAGCTCGCCGTCGGTGCCGACGCGGTCGGCATCGACTACCGCACCCCGCTCGATGAGGCGGCCGCGCGGCTGCCCGGCGTCCCCCTGCAGGGGAACCTCGACCCTGCGTTGCTCGCGGCAGGGGACGAGGCGCTCTTCGCCCACCTCGCCGACGTCGTCGAGCGTGGACGCAGCGCGCCCGCCCACATCGTCAACCTGGGCCATGGCGTGCCACCCACCACCGATCCGGACGTGCTGACGCGCCTGGTCGAGCGGGTCCACGCGCTGTGAGGCTCCGCCTGGGTACCCGAGGGTCTGAACTGGCGCGGGCGCAGTCCGGCCACGTGGCGGACGCCCTGGTGGCGCTCGGACATGAGGTGGAACTGGTGCTGATCCGCTCCGAGGGCGACGTGTGCGCCGGGTCCCTCAGGGACGCCGGGGGCCTCGGCGTGTTCGCTGCCGCCCTGCGGTGTGCGATCCTCGCGGGCGACGTCGACTTCGCCGTCCACTCGCTGAAGGACCTGCCCACGTCCGAGGTCCCCGGGCTCGTCCTGGCCGCGATCCCGCCGCGGGAGGACCCCTCGGACGTCCTGTGTGCCCGCGACGGTCACACCCTCGCCTCCCTGCCCGGCGGCGCTCGCGTGGGCACCGGATCGCCGCGTCGGGCCGCCCAACTTCGGGCCCGTCGCCCCGACCTCGTCGTGGTCGAGATCCGCGGGAACGTGGGCACGCGGCTGGCACGCGTCCTCGGGTCGACCACAACAGACGCTGATCTGGACGCCGTCGTCCTCGCCCACGCCGGACTCGCCCGACTCGGACGCCTCCACGCCGCGACCGACCACCTCGATCTCCTTCCCGCCCCGGGGCAGGGGGCACTCGCCCTCGAGTGCCGTGCGTCCGACGTGGCCACCAGGGCAGCGCTCGCCGCCCTCGACCATGCCGGCAGTCGGGCTGCGGTCACGGCCGAGCGTGGACTCCTCGCCGAGCTCGAGGCCGGGTGCGCAGCCCCGGTCGGCGCGCTGGCCGTGGTCGCGGACGGGGTCCTCGCCCTCAGCGCGGTCGTCCTGAGCGTCGAGGGCGCTGCGACGCTCGAGGTGCACCTGACTACGCCTCTTGGTGAGAACCCCGAGACACTCGGACGCACGGCCGCGTCCGATCTGCTCGCTCGCGGCGCGGCCGACATCACCCCACTCGGCGCGTCGCGCGCCAGCCGTCTGGGGGAGTTCCACGGCCAGGCGCTCTGGGCGCCGGGCACGCACGCGTCTCTCGTCGGGCGCCGCGTCCTGGTTCCTCGCGCCGACGGTCCGCTCGCCCACGCCCTGCGCGCCGCTGGCGCCGAGGTGGACGCCATCCCTGTCACGAGCCTGCGTCCCCTCGAGTTCACCCTGGCGAAGGGCTCCGACTGGCTCGTGCTCACCGCACCCGCCGGCGTCCGCGCGCTCACGGACGCCGGGATCGACCTGTCGCAGGTGGCCGACCACATCGCCTGCGTCGGACCGGCCACCGCTGACGCCGTACGCGCCGCGGGTGCGACCGTTGACCTCGTCCCCGGACGTCCCAGCGCAGTGGAAGAGCTGGTGGCCGTCTTCCCCGATGGTCCCGGATCTGTCGTGTGCGCCGGGTCGGCGCTCGCCCGCCCTGCCCTCGCCGACGGTCTCCGCGCCCGGGGCTGGGACGTCACCACCGTGTCGACCTACACGACCGACACGCTGCCCGTCGCCCCGACCGGGCTCCCGGACGTCTGGCCCACCTATGACGCGGTGCTCCTGACCTCCGGGTCGGTCGCGCGGGCGCTCGTCGCCCTGGTCGGGACGCCCGCACCGGCCACCCGGATCGTCGCGCTCGGCCGGCCCAGCGCCCACGTGGCGCGGGAGGTCGGACTGCCCGTCCACGCCACCGCCGCCACCCCGGACGGTCCCGGCGTCCTCGCGGCCCTTGTCGCTGCCCTGGAGGAGACCCGATGACGATGATCCGACCGCGCCGTCTGCGCACCACCCCGGCGATGCGCGCCCTCGTTCGTGAGACGCGCGTCCACCGTCGACAACTCGTCCTGCCGGTGTTCGTCCGGGACGGGATCGACACCCCGCTCGACATCTCGTCGCTCCCGGGCGTCCGGCAGCACACGCTCGACTCTCTCCGCGCGGAGGCCGTTCGCGCGGCCGACGCCGGCATCGGCGGACTCATGCTCTTCGGCGTCCCGCGTCCCGACGACAAGGACGGCACGGGCTCGGCGGGGGAGCGGGCCGACGGGATCCTCAACCGCGGCCTCGCCGCCCTCCGGGCCGAGGTCGGGGACGCGTTGGTCGTCATGGCCGACACCTGCCTCGACGAGTTCACCGACCACGGGCACTGCGGGCTGCTCACCGACGACGGACGCGTCGACAACGACGCCACCGTCGACGCCTACGTCCGCCTGGCCGTCAGCCAGGCAGAGGCGGGAGCGCACGTCGTCGGGCCGTCAGGGATGATGGACGGCCAGGTCCGGGCGATCCGCACCGGGTTGGACGCCGCCGGCCACGCGGACGTGGCGATCCTGGCCTACGCGGCCAAGTACGCGTCCGCCTTCTACGGCCCGTTCCGTGAGGCTGTCGGGTCGTCGCTGCGAGGCGACCGGCGGACCTACCAACAGGACCCGGCCAACCGTCGAGAGGGCCTGCGCGAGGCGCGGCTCGACCTCGCCGAGGGGGCCGACATCGTCATGGTGAAACCCGCAGGTTCCTACCTGGACGTGCTCGCTGACGTCGCCGCAGCGTCCGAGGTTCGGGTGGCCGCCTACCAGGTGTCGGGGGAGTACGCCATGATCCGGGCCGCTGCAGAGCGCGGCTGGATCGACGGGGACGCCGCGATGGCCGAGGCGATCACCGGTATCGTCCGGGCGGGGGCCGACATCGTCCTCACCTACGCGGCCCTCGACGTCCGCCTCGACGAAGCTCCGTAGACTGCTCGCCGTGCAGACCATGGATGAGGTGTACCGCCACGCGTGTGACGTGATCCCGGGCGGGGTGAGTTCCCCGGTGCGGGCGTTCGGTGCGGTCGGGGGGACGCCGGTCTTCCTGGCGTCCGCCTCGGGACCGTACGTCGTCGACATCGAAGGGCGGCGCTACGTCGACCTGGTGTGCTCGTGGGGTCCGGCGCTGCTCGGGCATGCGCACCCGGACGTCGTCGCGGCCGTGACCCAGGCCGCCGGCCGCGGCCTCTCGTTCGGAGCCCCGACCACCGCCGAGGTCGACCTGGCCGAACTGATCCGTGGACGCGTGCCCTTCTGCGAGAAGGTCCGCTTCGTGTCGACCGGCACCGAGGCGACCATGACCGCGATCCGCGTGGCGCGTGGCGCCACCGGACGCGACGTCATCGTGAAGTTCGCCGGCTGCTACCACGGCCATTCGGACGCCCTCCTCGCCGCCGCTGGTTCCGGCCTCGCCACGGCAGGTCTTCCCGGGTCGGCGGGGGTGACCAGGGCTTCGGCGGCCGACACCCTGGTGCTTCCGTACAACGACGTTGCGGCACTGGAGCAGGTCTTCGCCGAGCGCGGCGCCGAGATCGCCTGCGTCATCACCGAGGCGGCTGCGTCCAACATGGGCGTGGTGCCGCCGGCGCCGGGCTTCAACGAGGCCATCCGTCGCCTGACAAGTGCAAACGGTGCACTCATGATCTCCGACGAGGTGCTCACCGGCTTCCGGGTGGGGCCCTCCGGCTGGTGGGGCCTCGAGCAGGGCCCGACCCCCGACCTCGTCACCTTCGGCAAGGTCGTCGGCGGCGGCATGCCGCTCGCAGCGCTCGGCGGGCCGTCGTCCCTGATGAACCTGCTGGCCCCCCTCGGCCCCGTCTACCAGGCGGGCACCCTCTCGGGCAACCCCCTCGCGACCGCCGCCGGCATCGCCACCCTTCGACTCGCGGACTCGGGCGTCTACGCCCATGTGGACGCAGCGTCACTCCGCGTCCAGAGTGCCCTCGGCGCGGCCCTCGACGGGGCGGGCGTCGCCCACCGCATCCAGCGCGCGGGCAACCTCTTCAGCGTGTTCTTCGGTGAGGACGCCGCAGCCGACGGCGTGGCCGACTATGCGGCCGCCCAGCGCCAGGATGTCTTCCGGTACCGGGCGTTCTTCCACTCCATGCTGGACGCCGGGGTCGCGCTCCCACCGAGCGTGTTCGAGGCATGGTTCCTGTCGTCCGCCCACGACGACGACGCTCTCGGACGCATCGAAGAGGCGCTCCCCGCCGCAGCCAGGGCAGCGGCGGTCAGCTGACGCGGCAGTCCAGGGTGAGGCCTCCGTCAGCTCGAACCGCCTGCCGCAACACCTCGCCCGACTCCACGGTGCAGTGGGGCCAGACCACGCTCTCGATGAGTTCGCCGCGCACCACCGCACCTTCGCCGACGACCGAGCGTCCGCCGTTGGCGAGGAGGTTCGCGCGCAGGTAGTCGGCGGGCGTCCCGCAGTCGACGACGTCGCCACGGACGCTCACGAACTCCAGTTCGCCGCGATCAGCGCACCCCTTCCAGACCCGCTCGTACAGGCCCCCGAACGTGTCGGGCAGACCAGCCACGAACCGTCCCGGGAGCAGGCTCACGCCGACGTAGAGCCACGGGCCGAAGTCCCCGCGTCCATCGGGCGCCTCGGTGACGAGAAGACGCGGACGCTCGCCCGACCAGTTCCCGACCAGGTCGCTGAGGTCGTCGGTGAGCCAGGCGTCCGCATTGTGCACGAGCACGTCAGCGTCCCCGATCCAGGATGCCAGGTGACCCAGTGCCCCGGCGCTGCCCATCGGCACAGGCTCGTGCGAGACGTGCACCCCGGTGCCGAGCAGGTGGGCGTCGATCTGCCCCGAGAGGTAGCTCGCGTTGACCGCGAGGCGCGAGACGTATGGCCGAATCCGGTCCAGGGACCAGTCGAGCAGCGCCTGGTGGCCCACCGGGCACAACGGCTTGGGACGCAATTCGGTCAACGGACGCAACCGCGTCCCCTCACCCGCCGCCAGCACGACGCCCGCACGTTCTCTCACTCGCTACTCCCTTCCTTCCTGATCGTCCCCGAGATTGCTGGAAGCTTCAACTTGCACCCACCGGCCCTGGTGCCTCAAACTGATTGACGAGGGGAGTACTTCTCGTCCCATCCCGGTCAATACGGCGCCGACGGCGCCTCGGGTGGGAGGCCTGACCGGCCAAGGAGACCTCAACACTGCTAACCAGGAGAACTCCCTTGAATCTCACAAGCATCGGCACGCCCACGCTGTGGGCCGTCACGCTGGGCGCCGTCGTCGTGCTCGTCGTCCTCGACTTCCTCATCACCCGCCGCCCGCACGAGGTCAGCATGCGTGAGGCCATCGGGTGGTCAGTCTTCTACATCTCGCTTCCTCTCGCCTTCGGCGTGTGGGTCTGGACAACGCACGGCGGCGAGATCGGCCTCCAGTACTACACCGGCTATCTCGTCGAGAAGACGCTGTCGGTCGACAACTTGTTCGTCTTCATGCTCCTCCTCGGGGCGTTCGCGGTGCCGCGCGAGCTGCAACAGCGCGTCCTGCTCTTCGGCGTGGTCGGGGCACTCGTCCTGCGCGGCGTCTTCATCGCCCTCGGGGCACAACTGATCGCGTCGTTCTCGTGGGCCTTCCTGCTCTTCGGCATCATCCTCCTCCTGACGGCGATCAAGATGCTCCGGGACGCCTTGAGCGACGAGGAGCACGTCACCGACGTGGCAGACATGCGGCTCATCAAGGTCGTCCGTCGTGTGATGCCCGTCGTCGACACCTACCGCGGCACGCAGCTGACGGTCGTCGAACAGGGACGCCG
>ERZ795044.4788-NODE-4788-length-11043-cov-3.793866_pt1 | contig 11043 bp, 13 predicted proteins | sample MGYA00375128_ERZ795044 | MGnify/ENA primary metagenome ERZ795044 (study PRJEB30173, sample SAMN05720213) | anaerobic digester metagenome | isolation source: active sludge of municipal wastewater-treating anaerobic digesters | place: USA | collected 2014-12-22 ... | reverse complement strand
GACCACAATCTCGCTCTTTGCCGCTTCAGCCAGTGCGGGAACGTCATCGACTGCGGAGGCTGGCTCCGCCGCCGCTGTGCCTACGGCGACTTCCTGCGGCAGCTGTGCGGGCGGTGAGCCGACTGCGATAACGGCATCAGCATCTGGTTCCTGCGCGTCATCGGATCTGGCGGCCAGCTTCCGCGCAAATTCCTCGCCGCGGCCTGGCCGGCTTGCGCGCGCCTCTGCAGGCTCGGTCATCGGTCCTGTCTTCAGGCTCCGGAAGTCGGTGTCGAGCGCAATCGCCATGAGGGTCCGTCCGCGTATCGTTAACCATACTACAACCAACCGCCGTAAAATATGCGTTAATCGAAATGCCTGTTTTGGTAACTTCGTAGACGGATCATCTTCAGGAGCTGTCATGATTGCATCCCTTGGAGCGGCCCCGGAAGCCGCCGCCACCAGGCTGGCGGCCCAGGCGCCGCAATCCGCATCGCCGGACGACAAGCAGGCAGAAGCGATCAAGCAGCGCTTCGAGCAGATGCTGTGGGCCGAGATGCTGACGCATGCCGGCCTCGACAAGGCATTCACGCAAGGGGGAGGGGAAGCGGCGTCGGCTTTCTCGCGCTATGTCGTCGAAGAGATCGCGAAAGATCTTGCGGCGACCCATCCGCTCGGTTTGGCCGGGCACATCGACACGTCCTCGCCCGGTGCAGCCGCAATAGAAGGAAAGCTTGAGCCATGATCGCAGACTTCTCCGAGCCCGCCTTTGCCCAGCTCGCCAATGTACTTGAATACGAGCGGGAGCTGCTGCTGTCGGGCCGCGCCGCTGAAGTGGCGTCCCTGATCGAAGAGAAAATGGACGCGCTTCAGGCGTTCGAGGCGCGACTGGAGCAGATGGATCTCACGGTTGCAGCTGCGCCGATACGGCGTGCGATTGAGCAGATCATTCAGATGGCTGAGGAAAACTCCGTTTACATGGAAGCCATCCGAAACGGGATACGCCATGCGATCCGGAGATTGGAGGCAATCAATACTTCGTCCCAGGTCGGATCATATGGAAGGGGCGGCGTTCAGCTCGCGTTTACCAACGCAACTGGTGTATTTAATAGAAAGGCGTGACCCCGATTAACTGTCCATTCAGCCTTAGGGTTTATTCCGGTCAATTGTAACCAAGAGTGGTTCGGGGAAATTTTCCCCACTGTCAGGACGACACATACCGCAAGAATTGCCGCCCCTTGGCGCGGCACAGAAAGATCAAAAGGAATAATTGTATGTCCAGTATCCTGACCAACACCTCTTCGATGGTCGCCCTCGAGACGCTGCGGAACATCAACCGCAACCTCGAAGGTGTCCAGTCCGAGATTTCGACCGGTAAGAAAGTCAACAACGCGAAAGACAACGCCGCTGTCTGGGCGATCTCGACCGTGATGTCGACCGACGTCGCCAGCTTCAAGCAGATCACCGACTCGCTGAATAAAGGCGGCTCGGTTCTCGGCGTGGCCCGCGTTGCTGCCGAGACCGTCACCGGCCTCCTGCAGGAAATGAAATCGCTGATCGTTTCGGCCCAGGAAGACCTGAACGCCGAAGACCGCGCCCGCATCCAGACCGATATCGATGCCAAGCGCACGCAGATCACCAACACGGTGAACGCTGCCCAGTTCAACGGCCAGAACCTGCTGAAAGGCACCGCTTCGGTCAACTTCCTGGCTTCGCTCGACCGCGCTGCCGACGGCACCGTCACGGCCACCAACATCACCGTCGCCCGCCACGACCTCTCCGCCACGGCCGCCGTTGCGGCGGCTGCCAAAGGTGCGACGGACGCTGGCTACACCACCACGGCTGACACCCTCACCACGTCGGACGTCGCCAAGACCAACACCGACGGCGGCTACATCTCGACCGGTCAGTCGGGCGACATCACCGACGGCAACGACGCCGACATCACGCTGGCCGCAGGCGCGCTCGCTGCCGGCGACAAGTTCACGATCAACGTGGGCGGCTCCGACTACACCTACACCGCCGTTTCGGGCGACACGATCAACGACGTGGCCGATGGCCTGAAAACGCTGATCGACGCAGGTGGCATTGCCAACCTCACTGTCACCGTCACGCCGGGCGCTGATCCGCTCGCCAACGACGCGACGATCAACCTGGCAGCGGCCGGCGGCGACGTAACCTTCGATGAAGCGGCTCTTGCCTCGACCTACAGCCAGTCCTCGATCGCCGATGGCGATACGCTGGAAGCTACGATTGCCGGCGGTACGCTGACGGCAGGCGACACGTTCACGGTCGATGTCGGCGGCACCGCCTACACCTACACCGCGGTCGACGGTGACACGAACAACGATGTGGCCGCTGGCCTCAAGACGCTGATCGATGCCGCCAACATCACCAACCTGACGGTCACGGTGACGGATGCAACGGATCCGACGGCCGACGCTGCAACGCTGGCGTTCGCAGCTGCGGGCGGCACGGTTGACTTCAGCATCGCCGGTCTCGGTTCGCAAAATGCTGCTGAAGCCGCTGGCGGCCTTGGTGCCCTGGCCACGCTCAGCGTTGCGTCGGCAACCGATGCAGCCACCGCGCTGAACACGATCGAAGACCTGATGAACACCGCCATCTCGGCTGCTTCTGCCTTCGGTTCGAACCAGAAACAGATCGAAGCCCAGGGCGACTTCGTGATGTCGCTGATCGACTCGATGACTTCGGGTATCGGCTCGATGGTCGATGCCGACATGGAAGCCGCTTCGGCCAAGCTCCAGGCCCTGCAAGTGCAGCAGCAGCTCGGCGTGCAGGCACTCTCTATCGCGAACCAGTCGCCGCAGGTCCTCCTGTCGCTGTTCCGCTAAGTTGACTACCGGCCCGGGGGCATCGTGCCCCCGGGCCACTTCTAAAATTACACCAGGAGGGTGTTTTGCAGGCATTGGCGTTCAAGGCGTATGGCGAAATCGCGCACCGCACTGCAAGCGACAAGGAAATAGAGTTCGCACTCTTCCAGCAGATTACCGACGCGCTCGAGCGCGTGCTTGATCCCGACACACGCAGTCCTTCACTCTGGGCCGATGCGCTCAGCCGGAACCAGCAGCTGTGGACGATCATTGCGACAGACCTTCTCCAACCCGAAAATGCGCTCCCGGATGACCTCAAGCGAAGCTTGTTGTTCCTCTCGGAATTCGTCCGTCAGTCGACGATGAAGATCCTCGGCGGCGCAGAGGGAATTTCTGATCTCATTGAAGTCAACAGGACTGTCATGGCGGGCCTTGTCCGCCAGGTTGTTCATACTGCGGAAGAGGATGCGGCCTGATGTCGGGACTCGTGCTGAAGATTGCTCCGGGTGAGCGTTTCATCGTCAATGGCGCCTTGCTGGAGAACGGCGACAAGCCGGCCCGCATCCGCATCGAGGACGGAAACGTCCGTGTACTGCGTTGCAGGGATGCGCTGCGTCCCGAAGAAGTCGACACCCCTGTCAAGCGTATCTACTACGCCATCCAGCTGTTGATCACCGGCGACCTGAAGCCGGCCGACACGGTGCCCGCCATCGACGCCGAGTGTGTCACGCTGCTCGACATCTTCCGGCCGATCGATGCCGACCTGATCCCCACGCTGCGCTCGATGCTTAGCCGCGGCAACCACTACTCGGCGCTCTGCCACCTGCGCCAGGTTCTCGCGCTCGAAGCCCAGCTCCTTGCTCGCCGCGCGCAGGCCGGTGCGCCTGCGCCGGAAGCCCGGGTCGCCTGACATGGCCTTCCAACCGGTCATCCCCCTTTCGGGAAATGGCGGGTGGAACTTCCTGCAGTCGACCTATGACCGGCAGCTGCAGAACTATGCGAACGCACCACAGGTAAAGCTCGACCGCGCCTATTTCACGGAGAAGTTTTCCGAGCCGGTCTCGACCGAAGCCTTCCTCAATGACAAGCGCCTGCTGCGCGTGGCGCTGACCTCGTTCGGCCTCGGCGGCGAGGAATGGAAGCGCGGCTATATCGACAAGATCCTCACTGAGGCATCCGATCCGGAAAGCACCTTTCTGGCGCGCCTGAACAATGCCCAGTACAAGGCCTTCGCGGCGGCCTTCACGCCGGTCAACGGCAAGATCACGATCTCGCCGGAAGCGCTGGATTCGATCACCCAGGCGTTCAACAAGGAAGCCTTCCAGTCGGCAGTGGGCGACATCGATGACGACATGCGTCTGGCGCTCAACTACCAGGATGATATCTCGGGCCTCGTCGGCAACGGCTCGAGCGAAACCGCGATCCTCTACCGCATCCTCGGAAATGTCCCGGTGCGGACGGTTCTGGAATCGGCGCTGAATCTGCCGTCGGACCTGCGCAAGCTCGACATCGACCAGCAGGCCGGCATCGTCAAGGAAGCGCTCTCGCGCCGCCTCGGTATCAACGATGTCCAGGACCTCAAGTCCGAGGAAAAGATTGGCGCCGTGCTGCAGCGCTTCCACGCGATGCAGTCGGTCGCCAGCAATGCCGCGAGCTTCTCCCCCGCCTCGAATGCGCTGACGCTGCTGAATGGCGGCGCCGGCCTCGGCGGGCAGGGCGGCATCAACCTGCTGCTGAGCGGTCTCTGATCAGCGCTTCGCCGCGGCCGGCGCAGCCGCCGGCTGGACGCCCAGCATGTCGCGCATCGCCTTGAACGACTGCTCGATCCCGTCCGCGCACCGCGTCGCCACGAACTGGTCGAGCGCGGGAAACAGGTTGATTGCCCGGTCGGAATTCAGGTCCTTGCCAAACTCGTAGAGGTTCGCCCGCAGCATCGGCGCGACTTCCTCATGCAGGGCGATCAGCCGGCGGTATTCCTTCAGCAGGTCATTCTCTTCAGCGGTCGCCGCATGCGGCAGGCAGCGCGACACGCTGCGCAGCACGTCGATTGCCGGGTAGCGCCCGCGCTCCGCAATCGGCCGTGAAAGGATGATATGCCCGTCCAGCATGCCCCGGATCATGTCGGCGACCGGCTCTTCAAGGTCCGAACCCGCCACCAGCACCGAGAACACCGCCGTGATGTCGCCCTTGCCTTCGGTGCCCGGTCCGGCCCGTTCGGCAAGTTCGGCGATCACGCGCACGGTGGACGGCGGGAAAGCGTTCAGCGCCGGCACCTCGCCGGCCAGCAGCGCCGTCTCGCGGTGCGCTTCGGCGAGGCGCGTAATCGAGTCGAACAGGAACAAAACGTTCTTGCCCTGGTCGCGGAAGTGTTCCGCCGTCGCGATGGCGCAGTTGGCCGCACGCTTCTTCGCGCCCGGTGATTCGCTCGCCGTCGCCGTCACCACCACGGTCCGCTTGCGCATTTCCGGCGTCAGAGTGTGCTGCACGAATTCGTTCACCTCGCGCCCGCGTTCGCCGATCAGGGCGATCACCACCCGGTCGGCCTCCAGCCCGGTCGCCAGCGAGCCGAGGAAGGTCGACTTGCCGATGCCCGAACCGGCAAACAGGCCGATCCGCTGGCCGCGGCAAAGCGGCAGCAGCGTGTCCGTCACCATCCACCCCGTCGCCAGGCGCGGGCCGAGGCGCCGGCGGGCATGCGGGGGCAGGGCGGGGGCGTTCAGGCGCCGGCTGGACGACTTGATCGGCGCCGTGGCCGGATCGCCCCCGGCAATCTCGCCCTTGTAGTTGATCACATGCCCGAGCCAGTGGTCGCCGGGCTCGATGCGCGCTTCCTGCTCGATTTCCACAGTGTCGCCGATGCGGATCGTGTCGCACGGCGAAAAAAGCAGCGCGGTAACACTTTCTGGCCCGATGCTCAGGATCTCGCCATGGATGGTCTCGCCGGGCTTGAGGATCAGGATTTCGTTGCCCACCCCCGCCAGTTCGCTGACTCCTGCGACCTTCAGCATGCCCGGCGCCACGTCCGTGACGGTGCCCCAGAGGGTGTAAAGGCGGGTGGGCTCGGAGACCGGATTGGCGCGCAAGTAAACAAAACCCCTTCGGTTGTTAACCTATTCTTCAATTAATCCGAACATTTTCTCAAAAGGTTAACCGTGGTGGACCTTGTCATGATTTCCGACCTTTCGCTGTTCCAGGTTTACGGCGCGATGGCCCGTTACGCGGCCGAAGCGCAGAGCGTCAGTGCAACCAACATCGCCCGGGCCAACGAGCCCGGCTACAAGGCCAAGCAGATCGAATCGTTCGACGCCTACCTCGCCCGGGTCTCGGGCGGCGCCGATCCGGCGACCGAAGGCTTCCGCGTCACCGATTCGCACAACCCGATGGCGCCCAACGGCAACAATGTCAGCCTCGAGCAGGAAGTCTTCAATTCCGCCGAAGCGATGGGCCAGCACAGCATGGCCCTCTCTGTTTACACCAAGTCGATGGACCTGCTGCGCACGGCCATCGGACGCCGCGGCTAAGGAGGCTGGTCATGAACCCTCTCAAGGCAACCATGATGCAGGCGGTGGCGGGCATGGAGCTTCAGTCGAAGCGCATGGGCATCACCTCCGAGAACATCTCCAACGCCGACACGCCCGGCTATCATCGCAAGATGCTGATCGTCAGCGAAGCGCCAAGCTTCAGCGACCAGATGATGTCGACCCGCGTGCAGCTCGACCAGGCCGAAGGCCAGCGCAATTTCGATCCGTCGCACCCGATGGCCGATGCCGATGGCTATGTGACGATGTCGAACGTCTCGCTCGTCACCGAACTCGCCGACATGCGCGAAGCCAACCGGTCCTACGAAGCAAACCTCAACTCCTTCCAGCAGGCGCGGTCGATGTACCGCTCACTGCTGGATGTCCTGCGCCGCTAGGGAGAGCCTGAATGTCCAGCCTTGGCTTCAATCCGTACAACACGCTCAATTCCGCCGTGCGCGCCGCCGACACGGCCGGCGCCGCCGCCAGGCCCGAAGCCGCCGGCAATGCGGTGGCCGACGGGATCGGCGATTTCCGCGCTGCCCTTCAGCAGGCGGAGCAAACCGCCATGCAGACCGCCGTCACCGGCGCCGATCCGCATGCGATGGTGCAGGCCCTCAGCAATGCCGAACTGATGCTCGATGCCGTCGTGACGATCCGCGACAAGGTCGTCGAGGCGTATCAGGAACTCCTCCGGATGCCGGTCTGAGGCATCATACAGTCATGTCCGAAGGCGAAATTTTCGAGGTCTTGCGCGCCCATATCTGGGGCGCGGCCATGATGGGCCTGCCGATCCTGGCGACCACGCTGGTCGTCGGCTTCGCCATCGGCCTCCTGCAGGCGCTGACCTCCATCCAGGAAATGACGCTCACCTTCATCCCGAAGATCCTTGCGGTCATCGTCGTGTTCTTCCTCTCGCTCGGTTACATGACCAAGGTCGCGCTCGACCTGTTCAACAACTGGGTCATACCCCTGATTGCCGGATAGATATCCAATGCCGACGATGAAAGCCTCCGGCCTCACGAACCCCACCTCGCTGCTGGCGATCGGGTTGATGGTCATCATCCTCGTGATGGTGCTGCCGATGCCCTCCTGGGTCATCGACATCGGCCTGACGTTGTCCTTCGCGCTGTCGATCCTGATCTTCACGACCGTGATCTTCGTGGAGAAGCCGCTCGATTTCTCGTCCTTCCCCTCGATCCTGCTCGCCTCGCTGATCCTGCGTCTCGCGCTCAACGTGTCGTCGACCAAGCTGATCATCGGGCAGGGGCACACCGGCACCGGCGCGGCCGGCGGCGTCATCGAAGGTTTCGCCATGTTCGTCATGGGCGGCAACCTGTTCGTTGGTCTCGTCGTGTTCTGCGTGCTGGTGATCGTGAACTTCATGGTCATCACCAAGGGCGCCGGCCGGATGGCCGAAGTCGGCGCGCGCTTCGCCCTCGATGCGATGCCCGGCAAGCAGCTCGCCATCGACTCCGACCTCGCGGTCGGTGCGATCACGCATGAAGAAGCCAAGATCCGCCGCCAGCGCGAACAGGAAGAAGCCGCCTTCCTCGGCTCGCTCGATGGCGCGTCTAAATTCGTCAAGGGCGACGCGGTCGCCGGCCTGATGATCACGATGCTGAACCTGATTGTCGGCATCGGCTTCGGCGTCGTCGCCCACCAGCTGAGCTTCGTCGAAGCGCTCAGCAACTACTCCATCCTGACTGTCGGCGACGGCCTTGTCTCGCAGATCCCGGCCGTCATTGTCTCGGTCGCCGCCGCCTTGCTGCTGTCGAAGGGCCGCGACGAAGGCGCCATCGACCAGGCGCTCGGCAAGCAGCTCGGCGGCAATGCCACGCCGCTGATGATCGTCGCCGGCATCCTCGGCGCCTTCGCGCTGCTGCCGGGCCTGCCGTTCATTCCGTTCATGGTGGCCGCCGCCGCCTTCGGCACCGCCTCCTTCCTGATCCACCAGCAGGAAAAGGCGAGCAAGACCGCCGAAGCGGAGACCGCCGCCGCGCCGCCGCCGAAGCCCGCAAAGATCGGCGACTCGATCTATGCGGACGAAATCCACCTCGAAGTCGCCCCCGACCTCGTCAACCTCGTGCTCGTCGGCGAGAACGGCTTCGAAAGCCGCATCGACAAGATCCGCCGCTACATCGCGGAAGAGTACGGCTTCGTGCTTCCCCCGATCCGGATGACGGACAATCCGACGCTGAAAAAGAACGAGTACCGTATCCGCATCCAGGGCGTGCGCCTCGATTCCGGCTTCCTGCGTCCCGGCAATGTGCTCGCCCTTATCGAGGACAACCAGCTGCCGCATCTCGAGGGCGAGAAGGTGCGCGAGCCGGTCTACAAGGCCGCCGCCCGCTGGCTGCCGAGCGGCAAGAAGCAGGAACTCGCCGCCGCCGGCATTCCGAGCGTCGAGCCGATGGAAGTGCTCGCCACACACATGCTGGAAGTCATCCAGGGCAACTTCTCGCTCGTCTTTACCCGGATGGTCATGGTCGACACGCTCGACGCGCTCACCAAGATTTCCGACACCGACCGGGCCGGCGCCAACCAGCGCTTCCTCGACGAATATATCCCCGGCAAGGTCACGCCCGAAATGCTGCTGTCCGTGCTGCGCCTCCTGCTGTCGGAACGCATCTCGATCCGCAACCTGTTCCTGATCGTCGAGACCATTGCCGAAGTGAAGGCGCAGAACCCCGGCCTGCCGCGCATCGTCGAACTCGTGCGCCAGCGCCTCGCCTTCCAGATCGTCGACCGCCTGCAGGACGACCAGGGCCGCCTGCCGCTCGTGCAGCTCTCGGCGACGTGGGAACAGAAATTCTCCGAATACGAAGTCAACGGCGAAGGCGGCAGCTCCGACATCGCCCTGCCGCCGGAACTGTTCGGTGAGCTGATCAATGCCATTCAGGCGAAGCTGAATGAGGTCGCCCAGAAGGGCGTCGTGGCAGCCGTTGCGACCACATCGCGCCGGCGCCGTTTCCTCCAGACCGTCCTCGCCAGCAAGGGCATCCGCAACGCGGTTGTCGCCTACGAGGAAATCAGCGCGCGCAGCAAGCCGTACATTATCGGCGTTGCGTGATGGGCAGCGGTCTTCCGCTGCCGGACGACCTGTCGGCCTGGATCGTCCTCTTCATGACGATCATCGCCCGATTGTCCTTCATCATCTTCCTGATGCCGGGTATCGGCGAGCAGGTGATCCCGGCGCGTGCCCGCGCCTTCCTGCTGATCGGCATCGCGCTGGCGATGACCACGTCCGGCATCTTCCCGGCGCCCAAGGCATCCAGTCTGCCGGACCTGTTCGGCCTGATCGTCACGGAAGTCTTCATCGGCTTCGCGCTGGGCGCCATGCTGCGCATCACCATCTGGATGCTGACGATTGCCGGCACCGTCATTGCCCAGGCGATCGGCCTCGCCCAGTTCCTCGCCCCGGCGCTGGAGCACGAGGCGCAGACGCTGACCGCCAACCTCCTCTCGATGGCCGGCGCCGCCGTGCTGCTCTCGGCCAACTTCCACGTCGAGGTGATCGTCTCGCTGATCCGCCTCTACGGCGACATCCCGCTCGACGCCCTGTCGCTGATCAGCGGCCCGATGCTGGCGCAGAGCTTCTTCTCCGCCTTCGGCTTCGCCATGCTGCTCGCCTGGCCCTTCGTTGCGATCAACCTGCTCTACAACATCTGCCTCGGCTTCATAAACAAGGCGCTGCCCTCGCTGATGGTTGCCTTTGTCGGCGCGCCGTTCATGGTGGGGGCAGGGACCATGCTGCTCGCCCTGTCGATCGCAGGCCTGCTGATCGCGTGGAAGGACCGGGCGATGCAGGTCGTCGGATGGATGTGAGCTGAGCCATGGCCGAGGAACAAAGCGACAGCGCCGAAAAGGAATTCGAGGCCACCGAGCAGCGCCTTCGCCAGGCGCGCGAGGAAGGCAACATCCCGCAGTCGAAGGAAGCCAACGCCTTCGCGCTGATCCTCGGCATCGTCGCGGGCGCCTTCATCCTCAATGCGGTGGTCGGCAAGAGCCTGTTCAACGACCTCTCCTCCATCCTCTACCACGGCGACAGCTATGCCGAGGACGTCTTCGGCTCCGGCGGCAAGGCGACCTGGAACCTGCTCGGCAGCGTGATCCTGCATCTCGCGCCAATTTTCCTGGTGCTCGCCGCGCTGGTGCTCGGCGCACTGATCATCCAGCAGGCGATCTCCTTCTCGATGAAGAAGATCGAGATCGATATCAAGAAGATCTCGCCCGCCGAGAACTTCAAGAAGCGCTACGAGATGCGCGGCCTGCTCGATTTCCTGAAGGACACCGTGAAGATGCTGTTCGCCGGCGGCATCGGCACGGTCTTCCTCGTCCAGTTCGTGCAAGACTATTACGCCAGCGCGCAGATCCAGATGGCGAACTTCTACGCCTTCACCTTCAGCCAGACCCTGAAGCTCATCCTCTACTTCCTCGCCTTCCAGGCCGGTCTCGCCCTCATCGACCTGCCGCTGCAACGCCAGCTGCACATGAACAAGCTGAAGATGTCGCGTGAGGACATGAAGAAGGAGATGAAACAGTCCGAAGGCGACCCGCACCTCAAGATGATGCGCCGCGAGAAAGCGTCGAAGATCTCGCGCGGCCAGATGATGCAGGCCGTGCCGACCGCCACCGTCATCATGGTCAACCCGACCCACTATGCCGTCGCCCTGAAATGGGACCCCGACAGCAACAAGGCGCCGGTCTGCGTC
>ERZ795044.4787-NODE-4787-length-11043-cov-4.002457_pt1 | contig 11043 bp, 8 predicted proteins | sample MGYA00375128_ERZ795044 | MGnify/ENA primary metagenome ERZ795044 (study PRJEB30173, sample SAMN05720213) | anaerobic digester metagenome | isolation source: active sludge of municipal wastewater-treating anaerobic digesters | place: USA | collected 2014-12-22 ... | reverse complement strand
GGCGCAAGCCGAACTGGTTCGCACAGAAAAGATGGCTGCGCTGGGCTCTCTGGTGGCAGGCATTGCCCACGAGCTCAACACGCCCATAGGCAACAGCCTTACGGTGGCCAGCACCTTGCAGGACCAGTCCAAAGCGTTTGTCAGCGACATGGCGCGGGGCCTTACCCGCAATCGCCTGGATGAATATGTAGCGACCACCCAGGAGGGTGCGGGCATTCTGATGCGCGGTTTACGCCACGCCGCCGATCTGGTATCGAGCTTCAAGCAAGTGGCGGTCGATCAGACCAGTGTCAACCGACGCCAATTCGATCTGCGTGAAACCGTTCTTGAAATTTTGCTGACCATGGGCCCGGCCATCCGCAAGACCCACCACTCTGTTGAATGCACGATTGCGAAGGGCATCCTTCTGGAAAGTTACCCTGGGCCTTTTGGCCAGGTGCTGACCAACCTGGTCAACAACGCGCTCCTGCACGCATTTGACGGTGCAGCGCGGGGCAAGATCACTATTGCAGCCGCACCACGCGGCGCAGACCAGGTGGAGGTCACCGTGCAGGACGACGGAACTGGCATACCGGAATCCAACCTCTCGCGGGTGTTTGATCCATTCTTCACCACCAAGTTGGGCAAGGGCGGTAGCGGCCTGGGGCTGAATATTGTCTACAACCTGGTGCACGAAGCGCTGGGTGGCACCATCACGGTGGCCAATACGCCGGGTTCGGGCGCTTGCTTTACCGTGTTGATACCGCTCACCGCGCCGACCCAACCCAACTGACAATTTGCCCTATCGCGCTACCGCAGACCGCATGGAGTGGGCCACGTACAGCATGCAGCTGAGCGTGAGCAATGCACCCACCAGCACACTGGGAAAAACCTGCGCAAGGGTCAGTGTTTCACCCTTGAGCACCAGCATCATCAAGGTGTTTTGAGACAGGCCAGGCACCCACAGGTACCAGGGCACATCGCCTCCCGGGTTCAGCATGCTGACCATGGGCGCCAGACCCACCAGCGTGATGATCAAGCCGCTGCCGGCTTGCGCCTCCTTGAATGTCTTGGAGCGAATGGCCAGCGCCATCAGCACCGCACCCAAGCCGGCTGCCAGCGGCAATTGCAGCAACAAAAAGGCAATCACCTCGGGTATGCCAAACTGGAACATGGCCTGCAGACTGTCGCTGCGCAAAAACCATTGCGCGGGTATGAAGCTCAGGCTCGCGATCAACGCCACCGCCATGCCCAAAGTCGCGACGGCAAACCACTTTCCCAAAACCAGCGCAAGGTGCTGCACCGGATTCGTCAGCAGAGGCTCCAGTGAGCCGCGTTCACGTTCGCCTGCAGTGCTGTCCAGCGCCGCAGTCAAAGCCCCGTAAAGAACGGCCATGATGATGAACATGGGAATGATGACCGTGATCCGCGTGGCACGGGCCTGGACACTGGCCAGGTCGCGATCATCCACAGAGACCGCTTGCAGCAAATCGGTCGACACACCGCGCAGCGCCAGGCTGAGCGTCGCTCGCTCCTGGTTGAAGCCCTGCAATAAACGTTTCAACCCCGACACCCCGGAACTAGCCCGCTGGTTGCTGCTGTCGCTAACCAGTTCGATGCTGGGGCGCTCGCCCGCGAGAAGCTCGGCTTCGAACCCCACTCCGATAACCAGCACCGGCTCCAGCAAGGTCGACTTGCGCAACTGCGCCTCGTAATCCGGCGGTGCGGCTTTGACCGTATAGGTTTGTCGCTCCAGGAAGTTTCGCAAGGTCGGCGCATGGTCCATGCCAGCCACCATCACCTCGCGCTTCTCAGCACGTTCCTCCAGCGAGGAAATCAACCCGGAGAGGGCCAGCAGCAGCAGCGGGCCCATCAGCACGGCAGGCACCATCAACCGCAACAGTGTGCGGCGATCCCGCAAAGCGTCGATCACTTCCTTGACCAGAACCACTCCAACGTTTCTGAAAAAATCGGCGTTCATACCGTGGCTCCCGTGTCGTGCGCTTCGAATGCCAATTTGACAAACGCGTCTTCAAACTGGGTTTGCCCGGTCTGGGCGAGCAATTCTTCTACCGTGCCCTCAGCAACGCTACGCCCTTGTGCCATGACCACAACGTGCTCACACAATTGCTGCACCTCGGGCATGATGTGGGTGGAAAAGACGATGCACTTGCTACCGCCCTCTGGCGACTTCAGGTACCGCAGCGCTTCACGCAGTGCGCGCGTAGCCAGCACATCAAGACCGTTGGTCGGTTCATCCAGAACGATGTTGGCCGGGTCGTGTACCAGCGCGCGGGCCAACGCAGTCTTCATGCGCTCGCCCTGGCTGAATCCTTCGGCCCGGCGGTCCAGAATGGAGGCCATATCCAGCAGCCGGGAAAGCTCCTGCGCCCGCGCATGGGCGGTATCGCTATCCATGCCCTGCAGGCGACCAAAATAGACCACGTTTTCGCGTGCTGTCAGGCGAGGGTACAAGCCATGCGCATCGCCCAGAATCCCCATGCGGGCCAGTGCCTGACGCGGCTCCTGGGCCACTGCAATGCCATCCACGGCAATCGTGCCGCTATCGGGTTGAAACAGCGCGCCCAGCATGCGCAACGTGGTGGTTTTGCCCGCACCGTTAGGCCCTAGCAAGCCGGTGATTCTCCCGTTGGGTGCCGACAGTGTGACATTGCGCACCGCATGAATGGTTTGCTTGGGCACACGGCGAAAAGGCTTGGCAGGACCGGACACCGCAAACTGCTTGCTGACGTTGACGATTTCGATCACGGCTGCACCCCTTTGACACTGCCGATTTGGGCAGGAAGAAAAACCGGGGGCCGCGGCACCTTCATGGCGCAAGCTGCATCCGCAGGCAGGGCCTCGGCATCGGTGGCCGCAACAACAAACCGGTAGACCACATCGCGCATGCAACCCGCCCCCATGACACCATGCCCTGCCTCCGAGACCACAATGTGCTGCGCCTTTGCGCCCAGAGCCTTGGCCACCCGTGACCCATGTCGCGGTGGGGTTGCCGGATCGGCACCGCCGCTCAGAAGCAGTACCGGTGAGGTGGCAGGCGGTAGGGTGTAGAAGGCCTGTGGCACCTGACCACGCGGCCAAAACGCACACACACTGCCGTACTGAAGCGCATCCATTTGGCCAAAATCTTCGCTTGGCATCTGCGTGGCGCTCGCAATACCGGGTGCATCTTCAGCGCACACCACTGCAAAGTGCATGCCCATGGCCAAACGGTTGGTCTTGCGGTTGCCCAAAGAGCCTGACAACCCCACAAGCCCCGAGAAATTTCCGCTGGCAGCGGCATCGATGGCAGCGGGCAACGCGGACGCCAGTGCAGGTGCGTACAGGGGCGCGCGTATCAACCGCAACAGCGCAGAGCGGCTCAACTCAAAATTCTCTGCTGTGCCGGTGATGGGATGGTTCACCGAGACGGGACGTGGCAAGCTATTGAGCAATTCACGCCATTGCTGGCGCAGCTTGGGAAACTGGGTGGCACAGGCTGCACGGCCTTTGGTATCCGCCTCACAAGCCTTGAACAGGGCCTCCAGCGCAGCCTGTCCATCCATGGAAAAACTCACCGGCAACACCATGTCGGGCGGCGCTACGCCGTCGATCACCGTGCGGCGCACCTTCTGTGGAAACAGTCGCATGTACTCCAGGGCAGCGCGCGTGCCATAGGACGCACCAATCAAATTCCACTGTGGCACACCCAAGTGCTCACGCACCGCGTCAAAGTCCTGCATGGCCAGCGTGGTGGTAAAGAACCGCATGTCCCCATAGGGCAGTTTCCCAAGCGATTCACTGCACTGGCGCAAGCGCTCCAACTGCTGCTGCGCATCAACGCTTTGCTGAACTGGCAAACGGGACTCGTCAGCACACTGCAATGGCGCTGAACGACCCGTCCCCCGTTGGTCAATGAATATCAGATCCCGCCGGTTATTCAGGCGAGCCATCTGTGAAATGACAGCAGGGGCCACATCGATGGCGCTCTGTCCAGGTCCACCGGCCAGCAAGAGCACAGCATCGGGATGCTTGTTGCGGGCCATGGCAGGGACCAACAAAAAATGCACCTCAATTGCAGGGCCATTGGGCCGTGCGGGATCCAGCGGACGCCGAACAACGCCGCACTGCAACTCGTTGGGCAAGCCTTCAACCCGGCACGGCTGCGTGGGCGGTTGACCCTCGTCGGCCGCTGCAGCAGACAGCCCAGTCAAGGCCAGCAGACAAAGCAAACCAGTCGATCGCAAAACCCATCCAAGTCCTTGCATTCCATCTCCTTGATTGACAACCGCAAACCCATGCGCGCGCTGCAAAGTATCTCACTGGCATCCCGACCAAAAGCCAGGCATTGGGCGGCATACGGTTTCTGGGGGTGGGCGCACGTGCTCGGACCAAGTCGTGGACAATCGCGCCAACCCATTCCCATCGCCCCAAGCGACCCGAAAGAACGATAGTCATGAAGTCAACAGTGCATAAGAAATCAGGCGCGCGCGCATGCGCATGGACATTGCTGGGTCTTGCGGTCCATTCAGCGTGGGCACAGGACATTCCTTCCGGTGTAGCGGAGTCGACTCCCCGGGCACCCGGCAGCAAGCTCGAACGTGTCGAAATTTTGGGCAAACAATCCAGCGATAACGATTTGCGCCGAAGGGCCCAAATCGCCAAGCAGATTTACGGTCGGGAAGAGCTGGATAAATATGGCGACACCAACGTGGGCGATGTACTCAAACGCTTGCCTGGAATCACCATGCAAGGCAATGCACCGCGGATGCGCGGCTTGGGTGCGGGCTACACACTCATCCTGATCAACGGCGACCCTGCGCCGCCGGGCTTTGCACTCGACCAGTTGGACCCCGCGCAAGTAGAACGCATTGAGGTAACGAAGGGGCCAACCGCCAACCAAAGTGCGCAAGCGGTAGCAGGTGCCATCAACATCATTCTCAAAGATGCACCCAAAGTATCCCAGCGCGATATGCGTGTCGGCTTGGGCTATAACAGGGAGCGCCCAACCGTGTCGGGCAGTTTTACGATTGGCGAAAAGTGGTCCAACATGTCATTGTCCCTGCCCATCTCGCTGTTTCAGTGGCGTGGTGGGAACAACACGACCGTTATGCGCAGTGCTCCGGGGCTGGATGGTCAGCCATCCTTGGCGCAACAGCAGGGCGAACAACTCTTTTTCGGCCATGGCATCAACCTGGGGCCACGCCTGAACTGGAAGATCAGCGATGACGAAACCCTGACCTGGCAGAGCTTTTTGCAGAAAGGCATCTGGAATAATCACAACACGTACTCCGGCCAGGCGCTGTACGGCAACCCAAGTCTCGATGACGATGGTACCTTTCAAGGCGGGTGGCAGAACGCTCGCAGCAACCTGCAATGGGTCAACCATTTCAGCGCGGCCGACCGATTGGAACTCAAGGCCGGATTGTCCGCATCCAAAGGCTATTCCAACGGGCAGACGGTACGTCTTGGGCTGCCCCAGCGTCTCAACGAGTCGGACACGGGAGACTTGAGTTTGACGCAGGCTGGAAACTACAGCCACCTCGTCAATGAGGCACACAGCCTGACAGTGGGTTGGGATCTGGAGTGGCGCCAGCGTGACGAGACACGCAGCATCACGGAGAAGGGTGTGCCGTTGGCGGGCGATTTCGAAGGCCAGCCCTTTTCTGCCCGCATAGAGCGGCAGGCGCTCTACATCCAGGATGAGTGGGAGATCAGCAAGCAGTGGTCTGCCTATCTGGGCTTGCGCAACGAGAACATTACCAGCAAGAGTGAGGGATTAGCAGACCCGGTTGCCAATATCAGCAGAGTCACCACGCCCGTGGTACACCTCAATTACAAATTCGATCCTGCTGGGCGCGACATGGTGCGCGCCAGCCTGACCCGCAGCTACAAGGCGCCGGAGCTTTCCGCCTTGTTGACGCGGCCATATGTCAGTTCCCTCTTCGCGGACACCAGCAAGCCGAATTCCGAACTGTCGCCCGACCGCAGGGGTAACCCGGCCCTGCTTCCCGAACTCGCCACAGGGCTGGATATCGCGTTCGGGAAGTATCTGTCGGCCGGTGGTCTGATCAGCGTTGGCGTTTTCTACCGCCAAGTCAGCGATTTGATTCGCAACGTGACCAGTCTGCAAACTGTTTCTTGGGCCAGCACACCGCGCTGGGTATCGGCACCAACCAACTTTTCCAGGGCCACCACTCGGGGGCTTGAACTCGAAGTCAAGGGCCGCGCCGGTGAACTTCTACCGGGTTTGATAGATGCCAAATTGCCGTTGAACCTGCGCGGCTCAGTCAACATCTACCAGTCATCCGTAGAAGCCCTGCCCGGCCCCAATAACCGGCTGGACGGTCAGCAACCCTGGTCGGGAAATTTTGGGTTTGACTACCGGCTCAGCAGCCTGCCCATGAGTGTGGGCGGCAGTCTGGCTTTTACACCCGGATACACGACGCAACAAACATCATCGCAACTGCTGGACCAATCCCGCAGCCGAAGCCTGGACATGTTTGCCCAATGGATGTTCAGCCGCAAAGTGTCAGCCCGCATATCGGTCAATAACTGGTATCCGCTGGACACAGAGTCACGGACTCAGACTGCCGACGGCTACTTCTCCAACACACTGCGCAGCGTGCGCAGCAATTTCAATTTTGGGATTGAGACTAAACTGTAATCAGTGGCATTAAGCCATCTCAACTTTCAATCGCCCAGCGCGCTCCAACGGACAGTTCGTACCCTCTATGGCCAATTGCACCCGTTGCGGCGCTTGCTGCGCCAGTTTTCGCGTGGACTTCTCAGCCAGTGAGCTCGACACCAACTCAGGAAGCGTGCCTTGTGGTCTGGCAGTTGATGTAACCGATAACACTTCCCGCATGCGAGGCACCGACCACGTGCCCGCGCGATGCGCGGCGCTCACTGGCAAGTTGGGGCAAAAAGTGGGCTGCGGTATCTACGAATGGCGCCCATCACCCTGCCGTGAATTTGACGAAGGCAGCGATGCATGTAACCACGCTCGACGTAGGCACGGCCTGCCCCAGATAGACTCGGCGAACTTCCCAATAGTCACATCGCCCAACATTGTGCTGCGCGAGCCCCAACCAGGCGACTTGGGGTGGGTGATACAGCAGCATGGTGAAATCTACGCACGCGAATACGGATGGAACCAGTCATTTAAAGGGCTGGTTGCGTCGGTCGTCGCAAAGTACCAGCGCGATCTGCAGCCCGAGTGGGAGCAGGCATGGATTGCCGAGGTCAACGGCCAGAGAGCAGGCTCGGTCTTTGTTGTACGTAAATCCAAAACGATTGCCCAGTTGCGTCTGCTGATTCTCACGCCGCAGGCGCGCGGGTTGGGCCTGGGTGGGCGGCTGACCGATGAGGTCATCGCCTTCGCGCGGGCCAAAGATTATAAAAAGTTGGTGCTGTGGACCAACCAGTGCCTGACAGCAGCCCGAGCCATTTACACCCGGCGTGGCTTCACAATCACCCACAGTGAACTGCATGAGGGGTATGGCTCACCTCAGGTAGGCGAGACGTGGGAGCTCGGGCTCTAGGGTTGTGCTGCCGACATCAGCGTTGTCAGCAACGTAGTTTTTTAGAACGTTTCCCAGTCCTCATCACCCCCCGCCGCGCCCTTGGGAGTTGCCGCCGGCTTGGCTACGGCAATTTGTACCGGCCCGGCTTTGGCAACCGACTTGGCAACGGGCCTGTGGGCCACGCTCGCGCGGGCCGCTACGCTGTTTGCTGCGTTGCCGTTTCGGCGATGAAGGTGCTGCATAAGCGAAATGTTGGCGGCAAAGTCGGGCGTTTCGACGACACCGGCCAGGTTCTCCAAGCCCAGCAAATGCTCCTCGCGGAAGTTGTTGGCTCCGGCGAAAAGCAGCGGTTTGCCCGGCGCAATGCGCTCTCTGTGTGCCAGCAGCAGGCGCAGGGCCGCGGCGTCGGTTGCCAAAAGGATATCGATGCCGCGCCCACGATAGCGCTGCACCAGCTGCTCGGCGAACCCTGAATCCGCCCCGACAGGAAGGAGAGGTATGCGCAGCGCGTCCATATATTCGACGAACAACACACTGCTTTGTGCACGTGCGCCCAGCCCCGCAACAAACCCCTGATGGACGCTATCTGTCCAGGGCAGGCCCTGGTGGTAGGAGTGCAACAGCAAGACTCTTGGATTTTCGCCCAGGGCCTTTAAAGGCTGCGCCCGCAGAGGCGCAGACTGCAACACCGACAGCGAGAGCAACGCGAGAATAAATAGGAGTAGTCGCAGTGGTGACATTGAAAACTCAGGGTTGTGCAACCGCAGGCAGAAGACTCAACCGCATGTTCAGACCCAGTATGGCACGGAACATGAGCCAACAAGCGCCTTTGACCAGAACGGCGTGAGTTACCGAGTCATACGCCATACCCGGCGGCATTCGCTGCCGGATTGCGAATCACAGCCAACTTGAAGGAACCAACTGGGCTGTTCGTGCAGATGGGAAGAGATTTGGAGGCTATGCCATTTCATCGATCACTTCTTCGGCTAACGCTCTGCACCCGCATTCAAACCAGTCGTACTGTTCCACTCTAGCCACCCTTCACCAAACAACTCCGCCGGATGCGGAGTGCGGTCCGAGCCGTTGCCACAACGCATGTCCTTTGCCGCACGGAACAGGGCACAACCCCAGCACAGCCGCTCGGGGTGGGCGGGGCTAGTAGGGAAATTCCTGCTCACGCCGACCCTGGTCAAAGTGGCAAGCTATTTGCGCGCAGGCGGCACATCCGTGCAGCTGCCGAGCGCAACCTCTCCCGCCATGCCGATGTCGCGCCCAGCTTCGGGTGCGGGTAGATGGTCTTGCCGTGTCCGTGCGCTTCGGGGGAGTCATCAAACAGCAGCCTGGTGACGCCCTTGTCGCGGCCATTGGAGACAACGCGGGCGTTGAACACCGCAGTAGCCACCAACCCGGACAAGCGGGCCATCTCGGCGGATTCCGGGTCACCTTCATCTTCCAGCGCCGGTATCGCCTGAAACACGGTCATGCGCAGCGAAACAGAACTCATTTCTTTGAAGGTTGACGCGGCACTCACTCATTGTTGGGGTGCAGTACGCGGCAAGCGCAGCGTGAAACAGGCGCCCCCCGAAGCATGAGACGCCGCACTGATACTGCCACCCAGCAGGCCATTGACTAGGCTAAAACAGATATGCAAGCCCAAGCCCGAGCCACCCTGGCCCATGCGAGTGGTGAAGAATGGGTCAAAAATTCGATCTATGTTAGCGGCCGCAATACCAACTCCGTTGTCCTGCACGGTCAGCACCATGTGTTCTGCCGCTTCAGCACTGGCGGCCACTACAACCGTGCCCTTGGTAGCGCCGTCAAAACCGTGTGTGACAGCGTTATTGATCAAGTTAATGAGCACCTGGCCTAACGGGCCGGGAAAACTGTCCATCTCCAGTTGTGGCGGCACCTCCAGCCGCACGGTATGGGGCGTTCGACGCAGTGTAGGACTGATGGTCAGCAGCACTTCGTCGACAACAGTTTTGAGGTCGAATACGCGGCGATGGTAGCTAGACTGGTCAACCGCCAGCTGCTTAAAGCCATTGATGAGCTCGACCGAGCGGGTCAAGTTTGTGAGGAGGATATCGGTCGCCAAGCCTACATCGCTGGTGTATCGCTCCAACGCTGCGCGCGTCAATCCTTGCCCCTTTAGTGCATTAAAGTCCTCAGAAACATGCTCTAACGTGCTCCCTGCCAGCAAGGCGTTACCAATGGGTGTATTGAGCTCATGGGCGACACCGGCAACCAAGGCACCCAGCGATGAGAGTCGCTGGGTACGAACCAATTCATTTTGGGCATGGCGCACGACCTCCAAGGCATCCGCCAGCTCTCGGGTACGCCGCTGCACCCGGTCTTCCAAAGTGGCATTGAGCTCCTTGAGGGCCACCTCGTTGCGACGCAGTTCTGTAATGTCCCTGGCCATCCATATGCTTACATGGCGGTCTGCGGTTCGCCATTGGCGGCCAGACACTTCGAAATTCAGGATGACACCGTCTGCGCGGCGCATATCCAGCAGTTCTCCATCGACTTGGCCATTGGCGGCAAATCGCTTGCCCATGGCTGCGACGCTTTCCATGTCGACCCACAACTGGATGTCGCGCGAGGTCTTGCCCACTACCTCCTCTTTGCGGTACCCCATTTTTGCGGCCCACGCGCTATTGACATCAATGAACTCCCCGGTCCGGGCATCACTGATCAACAGTGTTTCGGGTACCACATCAAAAATTTTGAGCGCCAACTCCCGGCTGTCACGTAGGCTCTGCTCCATTTCCCGTTGGGCCTGAATCTCCTGTAGGGCAATCACAAGCCGTGGCTTGCTATCGACCAGGCTGTGGCGCGCAGAAATACGACACCACAACGGCGCTGCGTTGATGGTCAACAGAGGTGCGTCCAGGTTGAACTGCGACGGGCACTCGCCAATGGCCGACATGAATTGCGCGCCATCCTGCTCGTTCACCCACAAAGTCATATCCGGGCTAACGCCCCCCGCAGCGCAGGCTATGGGTCGATCAAACTGCGCGCACCACAGTGGGTTGGCGTACAGCAGTCGATACCTCTCCATCGGATCGAAGACTGCCATTGCCACCGGCGCTGTATTGAAAATCCAGAAGCTATCCATCACTTCAATTTAACAGAGAACATTGCGGATAGGAGGCAAACATGGGGAGATACGCACTGGCTCTGCCCCTACCACGATGTGATCGAGTATTTGGCAGATATCGGCACTAGCATGATGAAGGCGAAGATGCGCATCTGCCCACCACGCGGTCGGCACAAGAGCGGAAACACTTCATCAATACGTGCGCTGAACACCGACTACAGGTAGTGGGCGGCGAGCTTGGGTTGGAATGGTGTTGGAGTGCTGGGCAGCGCGTTGCCCAGTGGCGTTGACCCCGGCGCCGCCACACCCGTGCGAGCAAACTCAGCCCGCGCTACAACCCGCGGTGCCAGTGTCACGTTGTAGATGTTGACTTACTTGCGCGCTGGCGGCACATCCGTGCAGCTGCCATGCGCCACTTCCGCCGCCATGCCGATGCTC
>ERZ795044.4782-NODE-4782-length-11054-cov-6.460042_pt1 | contig 11054 bp, 6 predicted proteins | sample MGYA00375128_ERZ795044 | MGnify/ENA primary metagenome ERZ795044 (study PRJEB30173, sample SAMN05720213) | anaerobic digester metagenome | isolation source: active sludge of municipal wastewater-treating anaerobic digesters | place: USA | collected 2014-12-22 ... | reverse complement strand
TACTTGCTCACGGATTCCTTTTCATCCACGAAATCCACGTTTTTGATATGCTCGGGGAAGCTCATCTTTTCCGTGTCGGTGGTTGTGAAGCCGATGATGCCGATGCGCACGCCCATCCTTTCCAATATAATGTATGGCAGGGTGTAGGGGACCAATTTGCCAGTGCGCCGCTCAATTATGTTACAGGACAGGATGGGAAACTCGGCGTCGGCAAGGGTCTTGATCAGTTCCGTGTCGGCGATGTCATATTCGTGGTTGCCGATTGTCATGGCATCGTAACCGATGGCGTTCATATAGTCGATCACAGCCTTGCCCTTGGTAACCGTTCCCACCGGGCGTCCCTGGAAGAAATCGCCCGCGTCCAGCAGCAGGGAAGCACGTTTGGGGCCTCCCATCGCGCGCACATGCTTGATGAGGGTGGCGGCTGAGGCTCCCCCGCCCAATTGAGGGGGAAAGTCAGGATTCATGAAGGTGGCCTGCGAACGGTCGATGCCGCCATGGATATCGTTGCTGAACATAATGTCCAGACGCAGGTCTTTGGCACTGATGCCAGCTATCAAAGCCAGTCCCAGCGCCGCTGTCAGCAATAGTTTTCTCATAGGATACCTTACCATTTGAAGCTAAGGCTTGTTGTGAGACTGATGATGTTTTCGCGCACCTGGTCGGGGTTTTCCCAACCACGATCCTTGAGCTCTATATAGGTGTTGGGCCACAGCACTTCGTTGTTCAGCCCGGTGTAATGGGTGTCGTCGTAATAGGTATCCATAAAGAGGTCCAGAGCCTGATACTCGCGCCAGGTGTAGGCAATGGCCAGGTCGAAAGTGAAACGTTTGGAGATGTTCACGCTTGAGCCGGCTGTGATGGCGGGGCTGATATACTTGGTGGGGGTATATACCATTATGGTCTCGTCAGGAGTGGAAGGATCATCGTCCAGATCCCCGGTCACCAGCTCGCTACTGCGGAAGTAGCTGTTGACGGTGTTGAAACCCAGACGCAGGGGGAGGCGGTTGGTCACATGGTGTTCCACGCCCACATAAAAGTTATACTGGTCGTCATAGTTCTTTCCCATCTGGCTCCACTTCACAAGCTCCACATCCATATTGAACCAGGTGCGCATGATATTGCGGGGCTGATAGTTGAAGCCGACTCTCAATTCCGAGGGCAGCAGATACTTCTCGTCAATATCGGTGCTTTCATCGGAAGCATCCCATGCCAGGCATTCTTCGTTGATCTCACGGGTCTTGCCTTTCCGGTCGAGCTCGGTTTTTTCCGTATAAGTGACGCCAAAGCCCAGTATCTTATTGAGGCGAACGGCAGTGCCGAACTTCAAACGGTTGCCGGAGTAATTCACATTTTCGGTGAGGGTATAGTCCGGCAATACATCTTCAGGATCGCTGATATTGTTTTCCCGCAGCAGGTTGTAGGCCTCGGGAGTCCAACGGATAGTCTTGGCGCTCTTGGCATAGCCGTCCAGAACCAGGTAGGCCATGCCAGCGTTCAGGCTGACCTCGTCTCCAAGTTCATAGCCCAGACTGAGCACATTGTCAAACTGGTTCAGGGTGCCTTTGTTTTCGATCATGTTCACCGCAAGCTTGTCGGCGTATTTATCGTAATCCGTATTGCGGTTGTTGCGAATCTCCTCTTCATAGATGCCTTCAAAACTGAGCAGAGGCCTGTGGGAGATACCCAGGCCTATCCGGCCGTTTTCTATCACATCGTAGGAGGCAAATCCAGCCAGGGCGTAGTCGTAGAAGAAATTGATGTTCGAGGCATACACCGCGTCGTCGATATAGGCATCAAAAGAGTTGTAGAGGGGCACGCTGCGGTTGTCCTCATCGCGGTTCAGCAAAGCTGAGCCTTCCAGGCCCACAGTTATATCCATCAGGGTCAGGTTGGCGGGGTTGATGCTGAACCCCGAAGGACGCATGTCGTCAAAAACGCCGATGCCGCCCATGGCTTGATTGCGGGCGCCCATGGCAATTATCTTGTTTCCAAAATAGGTGTCTGTGATGGACCAGGCGGAAAGAACTGCCACGGCAAGCAGCAGGGCAAGCGTTATGATAATACTTTTATATGATCTCATTATTTCCTCCACTAATAGCGGTATTCAAGGCTGAGCCTGATTGTGTTTTCTTTGTTTTCCACTCGCTGATAGTAGTTTTCAGCTTGGACGGGTACATTGTATCGCCGGATCGAAAGCTCCTTGGCCTCGTATGCTTTGTGCCGGTATTTCAGAGACAGATACATGTTCCGGGAAACGCGGGAGTGCAGCGCGATCCAGGCTTTGGCACCCTTTTCGCCCATGAAGTCGATCTCCATATCCTCCCAATCCCAATGCGAAATCCCATGCCCGAACCAGTAGAGGAAAGCTCCCTGGACCTTGAAGTTGGAGTTGAAATTGTGGGTGTAGTTCACCCCGATATAGTCTCCAGTCATCAGGGCCATGGCGCCGGCCATGCTGTTGTTGCCGGGTTCGGCTGGATTGGTAAGTGAGGTATATGGCGGGCTCAACACTGTGTTGTAGCGATATTCAAATTCCAGGAAGTCCCGGTTGGAAAGGAAGGTGCGCACCGCCAGGGTATATTCGTTGGTCTTGGAAACACCCCTGTCGGCGGCATCGTCATAACGGTTCACCTGGTTTTTATACCGCAAGCGCAGGGCCAGTTGATAGAGAGGCCTGAATTCCAGTTCGCTTTGGAAGCGGGCTGTACGGCGTCCGTCAGCCAAACGTTCGAACAAATCCAGATAACTCCTGCCGATGGTGTAGTAGCGGTTAAATTTGTAGCGGGTCTCAAAATACAGCCCTCTTTCCGGCTGCGCCTGGGTGGAGTTGTTGTAGAGATCAACCAGGGTGGGATTGGTGAGCAGGTAGGCGTTGTCAGGTTTCAGGATTGTATCCTTGAAACGCTCATGCTCAGAGAAGGCGTTGCTGTAGGGATTATCAAAGCCGATGTCGTAATTTCGGTAAAGGGTCAAAAAGTAAAGGTTCGACCACTGAGTGTAAGCGCTGATCAAGTAGGCTTTGGGATCATCTGTCAGCACTGTATCCTTGCCATCTACAGTAAGTTCGGCATATTCTCCCTGAATCGAGGTGTTGCCTAAAACTGTCTGGGCATCAAAACCAATCACGCGGCGGAAATTGCGGGCATAGCTGTCGGTGAGCGTGCTGTAAAGCCCCGCGACCTCGGAGTTCATCATCTTGTAGTCCGACTCTCCGTAATAACTGTAATCCCGCAGCAACACATACTTCAGACCGTTCCAGTCCGGCACCGCAAAATATGCGTCGTCGTAAAACGCGGTGTAGGTGGTGAAACCAAGCTTGGTGCCGATGAAGGGGTTGACCTGCAGATGCGTTCCCACCAGCCGTTCTTTGAGCGCGTCCTTTCTATAGCCGAGATTGATGTAACTGTTGTCGTAAGGGGTTCCGCTTTGCAGCTCAGAGTTGAAGTAGGCCTCAGCCTGGCGCAGCTCGTTGTTGTCAAAGCGGATTGTCGGCACCACGTAGGAAAAGACCTTGCGCTTGCCCTGGACTGGCGTTCCGTCCTCGTATGTGTAGATTTGGTCATTCTCTCCATCGTTATCGATATCGTCGAGAAAGTAGTGCTTTCCCTCCTCATCGATAAGAATATCGTTTTGGTATTTATCGGTGAGGGCATAGCTGCCATCCGGCCTCAGATAGACCACGGCATCCTTGTTGTCCTGTGACAGCCAACCCGACACATGGAAATAGGGATTGGCAATCTCCAGGGCACCTCCACGCAGGGCATATTCCTGAGTGCGGGAAAGATCCGGAGTGATACCCAGAATCCTTTTGCTGAAGCCATATCCTGTCTTGCGGGCGCTATAGAAATCGCTGTTTTCCATCACCAAGCCCTCACCGTAGGTCACGCGATAATGCCCCAGATAGGCTTTGAGCTTGGTATTGTTCAACAGCGGCATTTCATTGTTCTCATAACCGGCATAGAACTTGGAATCGGCAATGATCTCGTCCATATCTTTCTGTTCCAGGTTGGCTTCACCTTTGGGGCTGTAGTGCATCCAACCGATCTTGTAGCGGTTGCCATAGCGTGCCCGCAACTTGATCAGGATGTCCGGATCGATCCTGTCCAGATCGAAATAGCCCCAATAAGTCAGGTCTTTGCGATGATTGATGCTCATGTTGGTGCCATAATTGTCCAACAGGAACGGCTCCAGATACATATCCACCGAACCTTCGTCAAGATAGCGGGTGTAATACTGCATCTGAGCATCCCACATCAGGCGGTTTTTCACCGGGGGTTCCTTGTAGTAAACATAACTGCGGAGATTGGTGTAGCCATAGTAAGACAGCCCCACAGTGTTCCGCAGGTCACGGGTGTCGGCGATCGTATCCCCCTGAGCCACGCGGCGCAGAATCCCCACGGCATCCACACCGGATACATTGGGAAGGCTGATCAGATCGTCAAAATGCATCTTGTTCACATTATGGGGAGTCATCAGGTAGTCTTCCCAAACGTCTGACATCCCTTCGGAACCGCCCTCATTGCTGTCCAGGCGTTCCATCAGGTCTCTGATCTCCTCGCGCCGGGCAGCGACATCATCTTCCTCAATATAGAGGGAGACAACCGCCAGATCCTTGATTTTAAGCAAAGTTTTCTGGTCGATCGAGGGTATCTTGCGCAGATCATAGATACTGCCAAAGATCGCGACATGTTCGCGGTATTCCAGAATGTCCTGCGCCTGCTTTTGAGTTATGGGCAGCAGAAGCAGTTCGTCCAGGTCCGCGGTGTTCAGATCCACTTTGGCAGCCAGCTGTAATGCGCACACAAGCACAAACAGCAGGACAAGTAACTTTTTCATCGCTTTTCCTTACAGCACTTTATACTTTATAAATATAATGCTTTCTTCTCGAATAGACACTTTGGCGGAGCTCTCAAATCTGTAAAGCGTTTTTTTCGTTCGTTCCCCCCTGCGTATCCAATCAGTAAAAACCTATTTCCCGCGCCTTCATTTATTTTGATGACCGTTGGGATTGGTCTGGTAAGCAGAAAACCCTGCCAAAGTATATGCTTGCCACCATCCACTTTTGATGGATTTGTCCACTTTACTATTGACAGAAAAGCTCTTTTTTTAGCTTAGTTACAGTAACCAAAATAAATACAGCAATGGAGGATAAATGCCTGATATTAAACGTGTTTACCTCTTCGGAAACGGTAGTGCCGAAGGGAAAGCTGAGATGAAAAACCTGCTGGGCGGAAAAGGCGCCAACCTCGCCGAAATGAACCTGATCGGCGTTCCGGTGCCCCCCGGCTTTACGATCACCACAGACGCCTGCAACGAATATACCAAGTTGGGCGAAGACAAGATGCGCGAACTGCTTAAAGCGGAAGTGCAAACCGCGGTCAAATATGTGGAAAACCTGATGCACATGCAGTTCGGTTCAAACGAGAACCCCCTGCTGCTCTCCGTGCGTTCCGGTTCCCGCGCTTCCATGCCGGGCATGATGGACACCATTCTGAACCTGGGCATGAACGACCAGGCGGTGCAAGGCATTATCAAAAAGACCGGAAACGAACGCTTTGCGTGGGACAGCTACCGCCGCTTCGTGCAGATGTACGGCGATGTGGTGCTTGGCCTCAAACCCGCCAGCAAAGAAGAACATGATCCTTTTGAAGTGCTCATCGACGAAATGAAGAAAGAGCGCAAGGTGACCAATGACCTCGAACTGACCGCCGCTGACCTCAAGGAGCTGGTGACCCGTTTCAAAAAGGCCGTGAAGGACAACACCGGCCACGATTTCCCGGATGACCCCTGGGAACAGCTTTGGGGTTCCATCTTTGCCGTGTTCAACAGTTGGAACAACGATCGCGCCGTATTCTACCGCCAGCTCAATGACATTCCGGATGACTGGGGCACGGCGGTGAACGTGCAAGCCATGGTCTTTGGCAACATGGGCGAATCCAGCGCCACCGGAGTCGCCTTCACCCGCGACGCGGCCACTGGCGAGAACCTTTTCAATGGCGAATACCTCATCAACGCCCAGGGCGAAGATGTGGTGGCCGGCATCCGCACCCCGCAGCAGATCACCAAGATCGGTTCACAGCGTTGGGCTGCGCTGGCAGGAGTGACCGAAGAGGTCAGAGCCGCTCAATTCCCCTCCCTGGAAGAGGCGATGCCCGATGTTTACCAGGAACTGTATGCCACTCAAAAGAAATTGGAAAACCACACCAAGGACATGCAGGATGTAGAATTTACGATCCAGGAAGGCAAGCTCTGGATGTTGCAGACCCGCAACGGCAAGCGCACCGGATTTGCCATGGTCAAGGTGGCCATGGATATGGTCCGTGAAGGCCTGATCGATGAAAAGACCGCTCTGCTGCGCATGGAGCCGAACAAACTCGATGAATTGCTGCATCCGGTCTTCTCCGGCGAAGCCCTCGCCAAAGCAAAAGAGATCGCCAAAGGCCTGCCCGCCTCTCCGGGAGCAGCCACCGGCCAAATCGTGTTCTTTGCCGAAGACGCCGAAGCCTGGGCTGCCCAAGGCAAAAAAGTCGTGCTCTGCCGTCTGGAAACCTCTCCGGAAGACCTGCGCGGCATGAACGTGGCCCAGGGCATCCTCACCGCCCGCGGCGGCATGACCTCCCACGCAGCCGTGGTCGCGCGCGGCATGGGCAAATGCTGCGTCTCCGGCGCCGGCTCGATCAACATCGATTATAAAAACCGCACCATGAGTGTGGGAAATACCGTTTACAAGGAAGGCGACTGGATCTCCCTCAACGGCAGCACCGGCCAGGTTATCGAAGGCAAGCTCCAGACCGTGGATCCCGAACTGAGCGGAGACTTTGGCGAGCTTATGCAACTGGCGGATAAATACACCAGAATGTATGTGCGCACCAACGCCGACACCCCCAAGGACGCCACCGTGGCACGCAATTTCGGCGCCAAGGGCATCGGCCTTTGCCGCACCGAGCACATGTTCTTTGAAGGCGACCGCATCAAATCCATGCGTGAGATGATCCTCGCCGATGACGAAGCAGGCCGCAGGAAAGGCCTGGCCAAGCTTCTCCCCATGCAGCGCGCCGATTTTGAAGGCATCTTCACCGCGATGGACGGCTTGCCTGTCACCATCCGCCTGTTGGATCCGCCCCTGCACGAGTTTGTCCCCCAAGAGGAAGACCAGCAAAAAGAAATCGCCGAAGAACTGGGCATGCCCCTGCAAAAGGTGAAAGACCGCGTCAACTCTCTGCATGAGATCAACCCCATGCTTGGCCACCGCGGCTGCCGCCTGGGCAATACCTATCCCGAAATTACCGAGATGCAGGCCCGCGCCATAATCGAGGCCGCCCTCAACGTCCAGGCCAAAGGCGTGAAGGTATTTCCCGAGATCATGGTTCCGCTGATCGGAACGCAGGCGGAATTTGACATGCAGGACAAGATCATCCGCGAGACAGCGGAAAAGGTCTTCGCCGAGAAGGGAACCAGGGTGAAATACCTTGTGGGAACAATGATCGAAATCCCCCGCGCCGCGCTGACGGCCGATAAGGTCGCCCAGAAAGCCGAGTTCTTCAGCTTCGGCACCAATGACCTCACCCAAATGAGCTTTGGATATTCCCGTGACGACGCGGGTGTCTTCCTGCCGGTCTATCTGGCAAAGAACCTGCTCAAACACGACCCCTTCCAGATTCTGGATCAGGAAGGCGTGGGACAGTTGGTGAAGATAGGCACCGAACGCGGACGCCAGACCAGACCTGACCTCAAGGTCGGCATCTGCGGCGAGCACGGCGGCGAGCCGAACTCTGTGGAATTCTGCCACCGGGTGGGAATGGACTACGTGAGCTGCTCCCCCTACCGTGTGCCAATCGCCAGACTGGCTGCGGCCATGGCGGCAATTCGCTGATCAACTGCAATCAGATATACATACAGCCCGGTCTGAAAGGATCGGGCTGCTTTTTTCCCAACTAACGCAAGACCCCTACAAATCAAGGCGATAGGCACAGCCTTTTTTGGAATCGGGCTGCCAAAGCTGTTATACTATTTCGCTTGCATTATTACATCTGTATAACTTTTTTCACCATTTCACCTTTCCACGGCGTGATCGTAGCACCTATATATTATGGAGGAGGATGGGCCTCATTTGCATACCGCCCTCTGGCGTTAGTCTTCCTTAGGTCAACCTTATAATTTATAAGGATGACCTAAGGATGATAGGCTAACACCTTGCAGCCCAAAATGATAGCCAAACGGGAGAGGAGGCTGGGGCACAGGATTCAGACAAAAAGATTGACCGAAAAATCCAGCCCTGAATTAATGGGTTTCAGAGGTGCTTATGAAAGACGATATTTTTGAAGGCAGGGAAATCCCTGAAGCTGAGCAGGAGAAAGTCAAAGACCGGATCCTGGATATGGATGACAAAAAAATGCAGTATTATGAGAAACTGAGGCAAAAAGCCAAACGCTGGGCAAGCGAGAAAACAGGAAAGACAGGCAGCGCGCTGAGCGAGTATCTTTTCTTGCTGCCTGACTTCTTTGTGCTGGTCACCCGCCTGGCCCTGGACAAACGCGTTCCCACCAAGCGCAAGCTGATGATGGGCGGCATAATCGCCTACATGATGATGCCCATCGACATCATCCCGGATTTCATCCCCATCCTGGGACATGTGGATGACATGGTGCTGCTGGTGATGGGGCTGAACATGGTCCTCAACGATACCGACCAGAAGGTGTTGGAAGACAATTGGAGCGGTGAAGGCAACATCCTGCAGATCATGCAAAAGATCACCGCCAACGCGGAGAAGTTTTTGGACAAAAACGTCTTGCAGCGCATCAAGAAATGGCTTGGTAAAAGAAGCTGAATGCCGGCACTGCTGATCGCATCCCACAACCCGGACAAGATTGGCGAGATTCGCGACCTGCTGGGCGACCTCAGGGTGGAACTCCATTCTCTGAGGGACTTCCCCGAGCTGAAGCCCACGGAGGAGGATCAGGACAGCCTGGCTGGCAATGCCATGAAAAAAGCCCTGGAAGGCGCTTCCCACACAGGATTGCTCTGTCTGGCAGACGACACCGGGCTCTTTATCCGGGCGCTGAACGGCGAACCAGGCATCTTCGCCGCCCGTTATGCCGGAGATCACTGCAGTTACGCTGATAATCGTGAAAAGGTCTTGCGTCTGATGCAGGGCGTAAGCGACCGGCGGGCGGAGTTTCGCACCTGCGTCGCATTGGCTGCCCCGGACGGCGTGATCGCCTGCCTGGAAGGCGTTATGCCAGGCTCGATCGCCACAAGCGAACGTGGGGAAAATGGCTTTGGCTACGACTCGATATTCATCCCGGAGCATGGCGAACTCAGCTATGCAGAGCTGGACGACAGGCAAAAGAACGCCATCTCCCACCGCGCCAGGGCGTTGCAAAAGGCGCTTCCCCTGCTCAAAGATATTTTAGAATTACAACCACAAGAGGTATAGACATGATAAAAGCACAGGTTTTTAGACAGTATGACATCCGCGGCATCGTGGGCGAAGAGCTGAATGAAGAATCCTACTACCTTATAGGCAAAGGATTTGGCAGCTATCTGCGCCGCAAAGGGCTGAGCACCATCGCCCTGGGCGGAGATGCCCGCCTCACCACGCCGGATCTGAAGGCTGCCTTTGTAAAAGGCGCGCTGGAAACAGGTTGCGATGTGACCGATATTGGCATCGTGGCCACTCCGGTGCTCTATTTCTCGATCTGGAAACTGAAAATGGACGGCGGCGCGATGATAACCGCGAGCCACAACCCTTCCCAATACAACGGCTGCAAGCTGAATCTGGGACTGGGCTCCGTGTATGCCGAAGAGCTGCAAAAAGTGTTGCGGATCATCCAGGCGGAGGATTTCATGACCGGCGAAGGCCACTACAGCAAAGATGATACCATCAACGACGCCTACATCGAATACATCATCCAAAACATCCATCTGGAACGCCCCGTGAAAGTGATCGTGGATGGCGGCAACGGCATGGGAGGGCCTTATCTGCCGGAAATCCTGCTGCGCCTCGGTTGCGAAGTGATCGAGATGTACTGCGATCCGGATGGAAACTTCCCCAACCATCACCCCGATCCCACCGTGGAGAAAAACATGACAGACCTCTCCCGCGCCGTGGTCGCGGCGGAATATGAACTGGGGATTGGCCTGGATGGAGACGCCGACCGCATCGGAGTGGTGGACGAGAAAGGCAAGATGCTGTTTGGGGATCAGATCCTGAACATCCTGGCCCGTGACTATCTGAAAAAGAATCCCGGCAAGACGGTCATCGCCGATGTGAAATGCTCCAAGAACCTCTTTGACGACATCCGCAAACATGGCGGCGTGCCGATGATGTATAAGACCGGCCATGCCAACATCAAGATGAAGATGAAGGAAATCGGGGTGGAATTCGCGGGCGAAATGAGCGGACACGTGTTTATGGCAGACCGCTATCTGGGCTTTGACGATGCCATCTACGCAGGATGCAGGATGATCGAGATCGTTTCACAGACTGACGCGCCGGTCAGCACTTATCTGGCTGACCAGCCCAAGATGTATAACACTCCTGAGCTGCACATCAAGTGCGCGGATGAAAGGAAGTTTGACGTTGTGGCCAAGGTCTGCGCCGAATTCAAGGCAGAGGGCTACGATGTGAACGACATCGATGGAGCCAGGATCACCTTCAGCGATGGATGGGGACTGGTGAGAGCTTCCAATACCACGCCCGTGCTGGTCACCCGCTATGAAGCAGAATCAGAAGCCCGCATGAACGAGATCAGGAAACTGATCGAAGGCAAGATCGACAAGTATATCTAAACCCGAGAATCCACTGGCTGGACCGGGTATGTTTCGGACCCTGTGGCTGGGAACGCCGCGGGGTCCGCTTTTTTGCCTGCAAATTGCCCGGCAAGGGGCAGGATGTGTTTCTCTATATCAGCTGCGCTTGAGGGCCTCGATGAACTGGCTGTTCGCGTCCAGCTCCAGCAGGCGTTGTTCTCCGCTCTGCAGGTCTTTGAGCAATGCTTTGCCTGCCGCAGCCTCGTCTTCGCCAATTATCAGCGCGAAACGCGCCTGGC
>ERZ795044.4776-NODE-4776-length-11058-cov-7.892211_pt1 | contig 11058 bp, 10 predicted proteins | sample MGYA00375128_ERZ795044 | MGnify/ENA primary metagenome ERZ795044 (study PRJEB30173, sample SAMN05720213) | anaerobic digester metagenome | isolation source: active sludge of municipal wastewater-treating anaerobic digesters | place: USA | collected 2014-12-22 ... | reverse complement strand
AGATTAAGAAGAGATGCGATTAGGTTGGTGAATAATGACCACCGCGCTCTGAACCTTCTGCGAGCCACCGCGCCCCGGCAGCTCACACACACTGCTCGAAAATGTCCTAAATAAAAGGCTGATGAGCGTCACCTTATAGCATAGGAATTTAAAAGGAAGCAAGAAAGTTCTTGGACTGCCAATGGGTGGCGCCAGGCGGGAGATTTCCGTTGGACGCCGAAAGGAAAATTGAATTTTGCCGCAACAATTCAAACACTTATGGCAATGTGGTGACCTCCGGCGACATTTCGACCGCATGGGACCCAATTAATAGATCATACGGTGTGTAGTCATCGGTCAGCGTCAGGCCCGGCGACCACGGAGCGGTCCGTCTCGCTGCCAATAAGCCGATCGCTTCCGGAGGGAGTCGCCGAGCTTCGACCTGCGCTTGAATGCGTCTCACGATCTCGTCGTACGACATCGTATCGATCGGGCCGCCACCAAAGAAAATGAGATTCTCTGCCGTGGTCTGGTGGGCGCGCCACGGCCCTTTCACTCCGAACGATTCGATGGTGGGAAACGAACTCTTCAGCGTCTGCACGACTGCATTCGCACGCTGCAAATCGCCACCTTCCCCTGACGAAGCTAGATTGAGAGCCAGTACGCCATTGGCATTAAGGCGGCCTCGCAGCTCAGAAAAGAATTCAACTGTGGTCAAATGGAAGGGAATGAGATGCCTGGCAAACGCGTCAACCCAGATGACGTCATAGGTCGCTTTCGTATCGCGCAGGAACACGCGAGCATCTTTGACTGACACATGGTGATTGGCGGGAGGGCGATAGTCGAAGTACTGTTCCGCCATTCGCACTACGACGGGATCGAATTCGACGACATCCAATTCCAATTCAGGCCAGACTTGAGCCAGCCACTTGGCCAGGGAACCGCCGCCGTGCCCTAAAATGAGCCCGCGTTTGGGCTCCGGAGCCAGGGCGACCGCCGCGACCATCAGTTGGCTATACGGGAGAAACAGGGCGGTCGGATCCGACCGCCACATCACCGCATGCCAGGTGCGATCGAGCACGAGATAGCGAAACAGATCATCGTCTCGCACACGGACTTGCTGATAGGGACTGTCCTCCTGATACACCAGCCCTGCAACCGGAGGAGCCTGGCCGAGCAATTGCCATCCCACTATGAGCGCACCGGTCATAAACAACCCGGCCAACTTCGTCACCTTCCCGCTTCCGTGTTGCAACCAGAGCAAGCCCAGCAGCAGTTGAATGACTCCCAGCGTGGCCACGAGGGTCTGGGTTCCCAACCAGGAAAGCAGAAAAAACGCCGTTCCCCAGGTTCCCGCCAAGCTGCCGACCGTGGATAGGGCGATCATGCTGCCTGTATGTCGACCGAGATATCCCATATCGACGACGGCTAATCGAAGCAATGCGGGCATCACCCCGCTCAAACCGAAGGCCGGGGGAGCCAGTAGCACACAGGCCGCAAGACTGGGCCCCCATCGCGGATCCTCGACCAATTTCGCGACTTGAAAGATGGCGCCCTGCCCCATCCAGGACATCAGCAAGGTCCATGCGCCGGATCCGAGTAGGAGCCAGGCCAACACCGCCGCAACACGATACCGATCGGAGGCCCACCCGCCGAACGCATAACCGGAGCTCATGGCCGCGAGAATGATTCCGATCAAGGCACCCCACACAAAGAGGGAGTTTCCAAATACAGGAGCCAGCAAGCGGCTACCTAAAATTTCGAGCGCCATGACGATCGCGCCGGTCACGAGCGCGGTGAGCAGTAAAAAGAGTCGAGGGATTGAAACAGCGGCAGGTTTTTGTGCCATCATCGACACAAGACCGCGGAACGGAATGAAGGGAGGCACCAACCGCGAGGATATAACCGAAGCATGCTACAAGGTACCCCAGTTTTTGAAGTATCGCAGCAGATCGCGCACAGAAATCATTCCCACCACACGCCCTTCTTCGGTAATCACTAGATGCCGGATTCCCCGTTCGGCCATCACATCACTGGCCTCATGCGCAGATTGGGCGATATCGATCGTCATGATGGGGGCACTCATCACCGAACGGGCGGTCACCTGATTGGTCGCCGCCCCGCTGGCCATGGCTTTGCGGACGAGATCGGCTTCGCTAACAATCCCCACGTAGTTCCCGTGGTCTGCAACGAGCATCGCCCCGACCCTGGCATCGCGCAATTGCTGCGCGACAATCAATAATGAGTCATCGGGTCGCACGGTCTTCGTAATAGGACGCATCATCATGGCCAACGGTCGTTGGATGGGCCCGCCTGCAACCACCATGCGTATCCTCCTGCGAAGAGGCCGAATTCTACTGAAGTACGCCACAATCTGCAATTCATCATGTATGAGGTCGACTGACAGGGACGGCAAAAACCTTCGAGATGATTGCTCGTATTGGCAGGCGTTGCTATACTACCGACTCTACACGAATTCTCACCCACGATTCGCAGCTTTTCTATAAGAGGAGATGCATCCATGCATATCAGCGTGATTGGAACGGGCTATGTCGGCTTAGTCACCGGGGCCTGCTTCGCAGAATTCGGCGTGAACGTCACCTGTATGGATACGGACGCGCGCCGGATTGCCAAACTCGAAAAGGGTGAGGTGCCATTTTTTGAGCCGGGCATCACCGAACTCGTCGCCAAAGGGATCAAGGAAGACCGCCTCCATTTCACCACCGATGTCGCCAAGGCCGTCGACAAAGCCTTGGTTATCTTCATCGCCGTCGGAACACCGCCGAAGTCCGATGGGTCAGCCGACTTATCGTATGTGGAAGAAGTGGGACGCGGAATTGCGAAGAATATGACCGGATATAAGGTCATCGTGACCAAGTCCACGGTGCCTGTTGGTACCGGAGAAAAGCTGCGCGAAGTGATTAAGGCCAATCAAACCGGCCGGTTCCGCTTCGATATTGTGTCCAATCCGGAATTCCTGCGGGAAGGTTCTGCCATCGAAGACTTTATGCGACCGAACCGTGTCGTCATCGGTGCAGACAGCGAACAGGCCGTCGCGATTATGAAAGACCTCTATCGCCCCCTGTATCTGCTTGAAACCCCGATTGTGGTCACGGACATTCCGACCGCTGAGATGATCAAATATGCCTCCAACGCTTTTCTCGCCGTCAAAATTTCGTTTATCAACGAAATCGCGACCGTGTGCGAGAAGGTGGGCGCAGACGTCCAGTTAGTCTCCAAAGGCATGGGGCTCGACAACCGGATCGGCAACAAGTTTCTGCATGCCGGGCCGGGGTTCGGCGGGTCCTGCTTCCCGAAAGACCTTGCGGCGTTAGTCCAGACTGGCGAGCGTGTGGGATATCCGTTTCAAATTGCCGGCGCTGCCGCCAAGGTCAATTACGAACAGCACCTGCGAATGGTTCAGAAAGTGAAGGACGCGTGCGGCGGAGTGAAGGGAAAGACGCTCGGCGTGCTGGGCCTCTCCTTCAAACCCAACACGAACGACATGCGGGAAGCGCCGTCATTAACGATTCTGAGCGAGTTGATGAAGGAAGGGGCAACGATCCGGGCGTACGACCCGGCGTCGATGGAAGAATCGATGAAGCTGCTCCCCGGCATGGTGCCCTGCCAGGAGACGTATGACGTCGCCGAAGGAGCCGACGGCCTCATCATCATGACGGAGTGGAACCAATTTCGAAATCTCGATTTCGAACGGCTCAAAAAAGCCATGCGGGAACCACTGCTGCTGGACCTGCGCAACACCTATGAGTCGGACCGAGTCGTCCCGTTCGGCTTCCGACATGTGTCGGTCGGTCGTCCCACCAAGAATCCGGCCGCCTAACCGGCGGCCGGACGGGTCTCGCTAACTGAGCAACTTCGCCGGTTCAGGCTGGGCCCCTTCTTTCGCCTTCGGCTTGTAGCCCATCCGGTCCAGCACCTTCATAATCTTGGTCTTCAACCGGTCGTCAGCCTCCGCCAGCGCCGTGGCGAGGGGTTCGACGGCCGGCTTGCCGATCTTCCGGATAATTTCGGTCGCCGATTGGCGCACATCGTCTTCTTCAGCCGCGAGCAACGGTACCAGCGAGGGAACGGCCGACCCGCCGATCTTAATCAACGAATCATACGCCCGTTGCCGCACATCGCCCACCTCATCCGTGAGGGCCTCAACCAGAGGCACCACCGCGCGCGGATCCTTCAAGTCACCCAGGACTTCCGCCGCATATTTACGATTCAGCCAATGCGAATCTTTCAAATCGATCAGCATGGCGTCGGCCTTGGCGGCATTCGGATCTTTCGCCCGAATCCGGAAGCTCTTGGCCACTCGCTTGCCGCCTTCTTCCACCACACGAATCGTCGCGCCGTCGCCCGGCTTGATCTTGAGGAAATCTTCGAGGGCTTCCTCTCCGACATCCAGGACGACGGTCTTACCGTCATAGGCCAACAGTTCCACTTCCAACTGCCTGGCTTCGGGATTGACGGCGACGACCCGCTCCGTCACGAGGTTGAAGCCGTCCTTCTTGGGGCCGCCCTTCGGGCCGATCTGAATCAGTTTTACCGGTGCTTCTTCTGCCATAGTAGAGTTCCTTTATCGGGTTATGACGAGGTCGCCTGTTTCCATCCCAAACTTGCGAGGACACCTTCGACGGTCTCCTGCACCATCGTATTCTCATCTTCCAGAAGAGGCAGCAGCGGCTCAATGGCCTGCTTCGCCCCTAGCCGCGCCAAGGATTCAGCCGCGTTCCGGCGGACGAGCCAGTCTTCATCTTGCAATGACTGGATCAAGGCCTCGGCACTACGCGGGTCACCGATTTTTCCGAGTGCTTCCGCCGCATGGCGACGAACCATCCAATTGGGTCCCAATAGCCCGCCGATCAACGCATCAACGGCCCTGGTGTCGCCGATTTTTTTCAACACTCGCGCGACATCCTCCCGTACCGTGCCATCGCCCAGCGCCTCAATCAATCCGGGCGTGGCCCGCGAGTCGCCGATGCGCTCCAAGGCCCACACGGCGGCAGTTCGGACCGCCCCATCCTTATCCTTGAGCGCCACCATAAGAGAATCAACCGCGCGAGGATCGCGGAACCGCCCGAGCGCATTCGCCGCCTGCTCGCGGATCGCCCATTCATCGTCTCGCAAAGCTTCGAGCAGCTGATCGAAAGCAATGGGACCGATGCGCACCACGGCCGTGGCCGCAGCTTCGCGAATGACCACATCTTCGTCCGCCATCAGGCCGATCAATTGAGGAACGGCCTCAATCCCCATCTGGCCGAGACTCGCCATCGCATGGTCCCGCAACGCCTCGTTGTCGTCGCGCAGCGCCGCTATCAATTGTGCAATTCGCTCGGCATCACTCATGATCGTCCAATTCCTCCTGCCCGACCGGCTGTTCGCCCTCGAGTGCCGCAAGTTTATCCGCAATGAGGCCGGCGCTGTAGGAAACGATGCCGTCCCGGTCGCTTCGCAAGCGATTGAACAGCTCGTTATACGGCCGCAAGACCTCGACATCTTTAATTTTCGCCAGCGCCTCGATGGCCATGACTCGCAAGGGCCGGATCGGGATCGCTTCAATATACAATTGGGCCGGACGCGGGTCGCCGATCAAGCCCAACGATTTCACGGCGTATTCCTTCACGCCGGTATCCTTGTCCTTCTGCAAGCGCTTCATCAACGGTTCGACTGCGCGCACATCCCCAATTTTGCCTAGCAAATCCGCCGAGGCTTCCCGGATGAGCCAATCGTCGTCTTCAAGATATTCGATCAGGATTTCCACGGCCGGCCGGCCAATCCCTAAGAGATCCATGACCGTGGCCATGCGGGCTTCTTCACGCTCACTCGCGCCTTCGACATCGCGCAACGCATTAAACGTCGCATCGATTCGTTCCCGGACGGCGCTGAGCTTCTTGAGCGTCCGCACAGCGATGTCGCGGACCGCCGGCGAGGCCATCGCATCGATCAATCCATCAGCCGAACGCGGATCGAGCAAGTGCTCGAGAATCGTCGCCGCCGTCGTCTGCGCTTCCGCATCCGGATGGCTCAGCATCTCACACAACGGCGTGATCGCGTTGGGGATCACCCCCAAGAGCTGCCGGACACGATGACGCACCTGCTCATCGGGTGATTCGTGGAGATTGCGCACTAACCCTGCCGCAGTCTCGTCGTCCAGATTGCCGGCCATCTGCTCAAGCGCGGCAAACGCCGCCTGCCGTACCGTCTCTTCAGGATCCCGAATCAACGTGACCAGCGCAACGCCCGCGGCTGGATCCTTAATGCGCGACAACATCGCCGCCGCTTCAACGCGAAGGGGCACATCGCCGGTCTGCAGCGCCTGGGTCAAGGCCTGGACCGCTCGAGGACCTCCGGCCAGACACGCCGCCGTGGCTCGCATACGCCGCCACTCTTCCTCATGGGTCAACTCAGAGACTAAGGTATCGATTGATTCTTTGGACATTGTGAAAGAATGGCGCCGGTCGGTGAATATGCTGGCTTACAGTGAGGCTTGTTTGTGAATTCCTAGGCTACTCGATCATCTGCTCATGTTCTAGACACGGCCCGCGCGCCATCCGACAGCCGTGAGGGTTTCCCGAACGTGGTACCGGACATTTTCATCCTGTTCTTTGGCCAACATCGGCAACAGAGACGGGATCACCGCCGGACCGAATTTCGTCAAGGCCGCCGCCGCCTCCGACCGCGTAATCGTATTCCGCAGAGCCACGATCAGAGAAGGAATCGCGACGGCATCGGCGATCATCCCTAATGCGCGGGCCGCCATCCCCATGGTGGCCATTTCGTCCGTCCATCCGTCGGCACAGGACGTGGCTGAATCCCTCGGCTCACCCAGTGGCACCCCCTCGACAACCCGCCGTAAAATCGGGACCACTCGGCGGTCGCCGATATGACCGAGGGCTTCGACGGCCAAGAGCCGTAGCCCGGGCTCCTTCATCACCGCGACTAAATAATCTACAGCGCGCCCGTCTCGAATCGCGCCCAGCGCCCGGACCACGTCTTCCCGAATCGCCGAGTCCCGCTCATTGAACAAGGCCCGCAGCAAGGGTTCAACGGCATCCGCCGACTTCAGCTTGCCCAACGCCTCCACCGCATGGAGACGAACAAGCCAATCATCATGCTGCAAGGCGTCAATCAATCCGGCCATCGCGGCCACGCCAATGGCGGCCAGCGCACTAGACGCTTCCTCCCGGACGGCCTTGACCTTATCCTGCAACAGCGGCATCAAGGCGGGAACAGTCTCCGGATCGCCGATCCGCCCCAAGCCCTTCGCCGCATGCATGCGCACAATCCAATCGCGACTACCCAAGGCCTGTGTGAGCGGCGCCAGCACTCGTGCATCCGCCAGTGAAGCCAGAATGGCCGACGCCGCCTCTTGCACCTGCAAGGCGGGATCAGTCAAACAGCCGGCCAAGGCCGGAACAGAGACGGACCCGAGCGAGGAGAGGGCGCCGACCGCCGCTTCGCGGACGGCTCGGTCACTATCACGCAGCGCGTTGGTCAAAGGCAGGACGGCCCGCGCATCTTTCAATGCGCCGAGCAGGGTCGCGGCCTCTTCACGAATGGCCCAATCCTCGTCCGACAGGGCTGCGATCTGTTCACTGACGGTGTCGGCCATGGTACCTCGGCCTCTGGAGAGGCCATCGACCTTAACACAGCAATTTTTTAGGGGTCAACGCGGGTTGGCCCTACGACCTGACATCGCACCATCCCGCACGCTGGTCGAAACGGAGAAGAAGAGACGCGGGGACGCCGAAAGCTCTCAACAGGCCAGGCACCCCGCGAGAGAAGGCCGGGTATTACCGCACCGATCCTTTCGCGAAGTCTCCACTCGGACCGAAACGACCGATGTCTCCCAGCGGGCGATCGACACGCAGATTGTCGGCCTGGCTGGAATCCACGGAGGTTTCCTCATCGGGAGGCGTCCATCCCAAGTGCTCCAGCGTTTCCACGACCAGCAAGCGTAGAGAATCCTTTGCGGTCAACCGGACTGACGCATAGGACAGCACGCGTTCGCCTTCGGCTTCAACCTCCGAGGCCTTCGGATCGTACAGGAAGGAAATCAAGGGCTCGATGGCCGAATCTCCGATCAACACCAACGCAGCAGCAGCCTTTTCGCGCAACACCCCGTCCTTCAAGAGCATGATCAGATCGGGAATCACACGCGGATCGCGAAAATGCCCGAGCGCCGTCGCGGCCGCTTCCTTAATAAAAGCGTCTTCGCTGACGATACATCCTGGAGTCGGTGTCCCGTCCTGCCGAACGCCTTTGCCTTTGAGGGCAGCCAGCACCGCAGGGAGGGCCCTTGGATCACCGATCATCCCGAGCGACGCAATGGCATGGCGCTTCACGGCGCCATCCTTCATGGCTTCCAAGAGCCCGTCGATCGCCCGCGGGTCGCCAATCATGCCCAAGGCAATCGTGGCATCTTCGCGCACGGCCCGGTCCGGATCTTTGAGCGCCTCGATCAAGGCATCCACGACGCGCGGTTCACGCACCCAGCTGCGGCCGATCTGATAGTCCGTCGTCATGCCGCCCAACGCGCGAGCCGCATGGCAACGTACGACAAAATCCTTGTCCTTCATCGTTTCAAGAAGCAGATCGACTGATGGCTGTCCGATCGCGACGAGCGCGATACCGGCAGTCTCACGCACGATCTTTGAGGAATCCCGAAACAGCTTGATCAACGGAGCAATAGCCTTCGCATCGCCGATTTTTCCCAACGCTTCCGCCGCCGCGCTCTTCACCGCGCCGTCACGATCCCGGCAGGCAAATACCAATGCGTCGACAGCACGGGCATCGCGAAGATCGCCGCAAGCCTTGGCCGCATGTTCCCTGACACGCCACCGTTCATCCTTCATCGCCGCCAGGAGGCGATCCAACTGGCCCGCACCCAAGGACACCACCGCCGCGACCGCTTCGTTGCGAACTTCCATGATCGGGTCGTTGAACAACGCGATCAGCGCCTCCATCGCCTTCGGACCGCCGATCTTGGCCACACCCCACCCCGCCCGTGTGCGCACGGACCAATACTCGTCCCCGCAGGCGCCAATCAGCGCATCCAGGGTGGTCGGGTTCGCCAACTGCGCGAGGGCTTTGGCTGCCTCCTCGCGGGTCGCATCATCCGGATCTTCAAGGGAGTCCAGCAGATCATCGAGTGCCTGTGCCATCGCCCACCTCACTATTCCCGTAATAGGCATCACGTTGACCGCCATGAGGATAGGTGCGTTTGCACCGTACCACCAGGGTCTGAGTCCCGCGGCCCTCCACACATTGATCGAGTGACTTGGAGTATTCCAGTTTCCCGTCCAAACTCACCGTGAAGGGGAAGTCGAAGGTAAAACTGATGAACTTATATTGTCCCGGCTTGAGCTGTAACTCACGCGTTTCGGTGGTCCGGTACGCATCGGACGTTTCCGGATCCAGCACCCAGAGCGGTGGCGTGATGCCGGGCACCTGCCACCAGGATTGCGGTACCAGCGGGGTCGGATCAATGGTAATCGTATGTTCCTTGGTATAAGCAGGCGGCGGACCGGCCGCCTGCAGCCGCTCCGCATGGCCGGGGAGCACTGCGCATGACAACGCGATCAACCAGATAAACGTTTGCCGCCCCGTGAATGATCTGTGCGACAAGATACGCATCGGTCCTCTATTGCAGGAGTGGATTCACAGGAGCAGCCGTGAAGGCGGTCTTGAATATTTCTTCGACCGGGTGGCTCTCCCATTCGGTGTAGGTCGTGAGTCCGAGCGCGCGCATGACAGTGGCGCCCGTATCGATAATTGACACCGGCTGACGAATCGCGTATCCGGCCTTAATGCCAACACCTGACGCGATCCAAGGCACCACCGGAACGGCGCTCGCTTGGTCGGCGGACATCTCGCCTGAAGAAAATTGCGTCTCTCCGAAGGCGCTGAGCGACGTGGCAAACACAGTCGTCCGTTTCATCAGGCCGAGTTCACGGTACAAACCCAACACCGTGCCCATGGCCTTATCTACGGCCTTCAATGCGTCTTTGTACGCGGCGGATTTCCAGCCCTGTGCCTCACCGACGCGACCCGGAGCCGGCAGGTGCACGACCAGAAGATGCGGCAACGAGGGAATGGCATGGCCATATCCTGACCCGCTTGTGGCCTTCTTGAAGTAGTCCCGCACATACCCGACCAACCGGTCGGGGTTGCACTCGGCCCGGAGGGGCCCGCACATCTGATAGTCCGTATAGGGCTCCGGTTTGGCGAGCTGATACAGAGATTCGTCCATATAAAATATGGCGCTGTCCCGACCGCCGCTCAAATCGAGATAGTCGAAGACCGTCGGGGCGCGCGGGTACCCGCGGCTGAATTCAAATACATTCCAGTTGATGCCATGCTTGGCGACCGGCATTCCCGTCACCAAGGAGGCCATGGTCGGTAACCGGCGGGCAGGCGAGACCGCGGTCGCCGACCAGGTGACGGCCCCCTCTTTCACAAGGGAGGACAGCACCGGCATCGCGCCGCTCTTCAACGATTCCTGGCCAAACCCTTCCAGGACAAACAGAATCACATGTTCTGTCATCCCTGCCGGCGCTGCGGGCGCAGTGCCTCCCGCATCCCGTGCAGCCAAGGCCACCGATGGAGAGGAAGAGGCCACAACTGTCATACTCAGGACCACCGCCAGGCAAAACGCAACCGGGGCGGCTGAAATATTGCGGATATAACTCATGAGATTGCCTCACCACACGATCGAATTATGACGCGAAGAAAAAGTACCTTAGCACGCTGTTTTCCGGGAAGGCAAGGCACGAACCCGCGCTCTCGTAGCGCCTGAGCGGGTTCGATGGTATCCTGAGCGAACAGGGACTAGGCCAGTCAGATCCACGCTGCCGAAGTCCGTTTGCCACGGGTGCAGAGCAATGCCCGACAACCGTCATTCCAGCGATCGCGGTTTCCTACTGGCCGATTTTTTACCGAATCGGCGTCTCATGTCCCTCCTTGGGCTCATCACGGCAAACCTCCTGCTCGTCCTCACCTGCCCCAGGCCAGGTCTTGCCGAGGTTCGCGCGGTGACGGCGACCGGAGAGCATCGCATGACCGACCGGG